>Ga0256844_10000663_pt1 | contig 13146 bp, 9 predicted proteins | sample MusselsmetaG_FD_189100 | JGI IMG/M metagenome (GOLD analysis project Ga0256844, IMG submission 189100) | Mussel associated microbial communities from hydrothermal vent at the East Pacific Rise, Pacific Ocean - Mussels | ecosystem: Host-associated > Mollusca > Shell > Unclassified ... | reverse complement strand
CATTATTGATAACCAACTGATTGGACTCATCGCCAACGGACTTCTCACCGAGGAGGCAAAGGCTATCTTCATGATGGCACTACCCGATAAAGCTGCATTGCTTGGACAAACCATGGGGATGGAAGAGGCCACTGCCTTACTTGCAGCAGTACCTCCTGATCTTGCAGGAACATTACGAGAGCTTGCAGTAAGTGGCGAAACAGCAACACTTGCCCTGTTATCTGCCCATATGATTATTTTCTGGCTCAGTCAGGACAGTAATGTCACCCCACCTGTATGCCTTACGGCCTTTACTGCTGCAGCCATTGCAAAAACTCCGCCCATGGCCACGGGGCTCGAATCCTGGCGAATTGCCAAAGGTATTTATGTTATGCCACTGCTCTTTGCCTATACACCTTTTCTGGGAGGAACCTGGCTGGAAGTTTTTGAAATATTCTTCTTTGCTCTTATCGGTTTGTACGCATTTACGGGTGCACTGCAGGGGTATCTTGAAAACAAACTCAGCTGGCTGATGAGGCTGGTTGTATTGCTTCTGGCTTTTTTCCTGCTCGCTCCTTCTTCATTACTGATTCATATCAGCGCAGCAGCATGTTTTGCTTTCCTTCTCTTTGTAAATATTACGAAAGGTAAAAGTAATCCAGTGGCAGCATAATGAACACAAGTCCTGTCTGTTTTGAAATCTCCTTAGGTGCGCAGAAACTACAAACAACTTTTCCTGCCAGTACTGTTGAACTCTCGATTTGTGAGCCGAAACTGCGGATGACCGGAGATCTTTTCTGCTCACGTCTGGACGTTTTTTTACAGGAAAATCTGCTGGATTTATCAAACCTCATTATAGTTGTTACCGACAAAACTCGTCTCTGCGAATATCCCCAATATCTTCCCCTGTTGATTAAAACCCTGCTAAAGTATGGTATGCAGCAGGAAAACCTTCGTTTTATTATTGCTTATGGCACACACGCTGCCCAGAGTGACGAGGAGAGTAGAAAACTCTACGGATCAAGTTTTACCGACTTTTCCTTTCTTCATCATGATTGCGACGATAGAGAGAATTTCGTAGAGCTTGGTACAACAACGCGTGGAACACCAATACGTTTTAGGCGTGATCTCATGGAAGCAAGTGCAGTAATCACCATGGGACCAATTGTGCATCACTATTTTGCCGGCTACGGTGGTGGCCGAAAACTGCTATTTCCAGGTTGTGGGGAACGTCAGGCCATATATAAAAACCATGGACTGTATCTTGATTCCAAGCAAAAGACACTTGCACCTAACTGTCAGCCAGGCACTGTGCAGGATAATCCCTTAGGAGATGATCTTTTTGAAATCGCCGCAAAAAAGCCTGCAGATCTTGCCATTCACGGCATTCTCGATTCCCAGGGGAACATCGCTGATATACTCTTTGGCAACAACTGGAAAGTGTATGAAAAGGCATGTACCATTCATGGCCGGAATTGTGAGATCCAATCTGAACAATTTGATCTGGTCATTGCCTCCGGTGGAGGTTTCCCCAAAGATATTAATTTTATCCAGAGTCACAAAGCAATCCACAATGCAGCAATGTTTGTGAAAGACGATGGACTGCTGATAATCTACAGTGAATGCAGACAAGGTATAGGATCGACGACCTTTCTTCCCTGGTTTGAGATGAAAGATTATACAAAAGCCTTTGAAAAACTCAGTTATAATTATGAAGGGAACGGTGGCACGGCTCTTTCTATGATGGCAAAGTTGAAACGAATCCGCATTGCCATGGTCACTAATCTGGATGAAAAACTCTGCAGTTTAATCGGAGTGGAAAAATTGAATCAACAGCAGGTAGAGAAACTCCTGAATCAAACTGATTTGACGCCTGCATGGATATCAAATGCCAGCCTTCTTGTTAAAAAGAATTGATCGAACTCCATACCGTATTTTACCTTTTTTAAATAGTAGATTGTCATCAGGTTGAAAACTCTCTACCATACCAAGTCAGTTGATGTACCAGTATTATGAATATTCCCTTCTGTGGTCTCTTGTTTAGCAAGGAGTGGCATAAAAAGGTCACACAAAGTATTATAAATATTGAATCAGATAAGGTTCTTTTTGTGTGGTGGGGTGTCTAAAGGTGGAGAGTGCTTTTAAAATGAATTTTTTCTTATAAGTAGGATTTTCCATAGAGTGTGATTCAATTATATTGAATCGTTAAACACAATCGTGAGTATTTGATCGGAGGAAGGAATGTCAGAAAAAATAAGGTTCGGAATATCGCAAAAATTACTGCTCATCCTGCTGTTGGTTGCTTTGGTTCCGTTGGTTATTATTTGGTTTTATAGTTATCAGAGCATTTCCATTCTTACGACTGAAAAAGTTAACCAGGATTTGACTGCTATTAACGATAATCTGATTACAAATGTTAATGGGTGGGTCGATATGAACCAGCAGATGTTATTACAAAATGCCTCTTTGGTTAATATGAAATCGATGGCGTCCAATCTTCAGAATCCGATCCTGGAAACAATTACCAAATACTATGATTGGGCTTATCTTGCATTTACCATCGACACTAAGGGTAATAATATTGGCCGCAGCGATGGTAAGAAGACAACGTATTATGGCGATCGCGGTTATTTTAAACAGGTTGTCGAGGGGAAGCAGTTTGGAAAGCAGATCTTGATCGGAAAAACCTCTGGAAAACCGGCAATGGTTCTTTCGACAGGTATATTTGATGAAAATGGGGAAATAAAGGGAGTTTTAGCTCAGGCAATGAAACTGACTGAACTGTCAGGAAAGATTACCGGCAATCGAATTGGTGAGACAGGGTTTACTTTTTTGGTTGACGAAGCAGGTGACGTTATTGCTCATCCTGATGCTGAAATGACGCGATCCCGGGTTGATTTGAGTAAGCACCAAGCCCTTAAAGCCTTGCAGCAGGGAAAATCTTCTATTGTTTATGATGATTTAAATGGAGTTAAAATTGTTGCGGTTGCACATAAAACTGCTCAAGGATGGATGATGGTTAGTCAGCAGAACTATGATGAAGCCTATCAATTGATCAAAGTAGAAAACCAGAAGGCACTTTATTTGTTTATTGTAACTCTGTTTTTTGTTTTCCTAATATCACTATTTGTTTCGCGTTCGTTAACGGCACCAATTCGTGAGTTAACTGAAATTGCCGATAAATACAGCTTGGGACAACTCGATCTTAAAATCAGTGGTTTGGATCGTAGTGATGAGATTGGACAACTCAGTCAGTCAATTGAACGATTAGGGGCCAGTATCCGGATTGCGATCAGCCGTTTACAAAAAAAGAAGAAAGCCTAATTTTTACCACGGGGTAGCGAACTTGCTGCCCCATTTTGTTTTGTCTGCCTTTTCTGTTTTTCCTCCCCCAATTCATTCTATTCTCAGCGTATCCTGTATGATATTACAGCATTGTAGTTTTATGTCGTTTGTACACTCCGTTCTTACCAGAGGGGTGATGTCAGGTGCAATCAGACGGTATGATCCGTTGTTTTTTATCCCCTGGTCGGCCAGATTGTACAACTCCCGCGAAAAGGTTTTTAGGACGGATATAGTGAACTTTATTATAAAAAGTGTTGACTTTCCCCTTATCGTTTTGTAGCGTTCGTCCAGTTTTAAGTACCCATCCTCTTCTTATCCCCCTGCTGTTTGGACATAGGCTCAATGACAGGAAAAAGAATCTTCCACAGGACGAGACAGCCTTCTGCTGTCTTCATGTATGGTAGCAACATTTACTCCGGCAAACTTGCAGGCTTTTGGGACAAAGGCCTTGAAATTTATGTGACCGAACCGCTTTCGATAACCATTGGAGCGGAAATTTTCAATATAAATATTGGTGAAAATGGTAGTATACCGCCCATTAGCTGCTTGGAGATTGTCCGGCTTTTACCTATCGAATCTTTTACTATTCTTGAAATAGCCTGCATAGATCAATCAAGCAGCGATGAACTTGCAAAAGTTTTGTACGAACTCACTGCTTCGAATAAGGCTAGCCGCCTTGATACTGTTGACGACAGCAGGATTCCAAGATCACCCAAGGAGGCGCATTATACAGAAAAGGCTGTGGAGCAGAGGCTGGAGTGGATTAGAAATGTGTCTGGTTCAAAATTGGACAACATTGCCAAAAGCACTCTGAACCCTGAATCCCTTGCAGGAAACATTGAAAACTATATTGGTGCGACACAGATTCCTGTGGGCTTAGCTGGGCCAATTATGGTTAAGGGTACCCACACTGAGGGTTTTGTCAGTCTGCCCATTGCCACCACAGAAGGTGCGCTTGTAAGTTCCATCAGCAGAGGAGCAAAGGCCTGTAGTCTGGCTGGTGGAATCCATGTGCATGTTGCAAGACAAAACATGGTAAGGGCCCCGGTTTTTTTCTGTGACAGCCTTGAGGGAGCAGTAACTCTTGAACGGTGGGTCTGCCAGAATGAAAGTAAAATCAGGGAAAAGGCTGAAAGCGTGTCATCTGTTGCCAGGCTGGAACAGATCCGCCCCTTAGTTTTCGGATGCAGTCTTCACCTTAAATTTTGTTTCACCACAGGAGACGCAGCTGGCCAGAATATGACATCTGCCTGCACCTGGATTGCCTGTGAATGGATTGCAGAGAAGATTCAGGACGAACCTTTCATTGACTATCTCTGGTACAATATTGAAGCAAACATGTCTGGAGATAAAAAAGCCAACCATCAAAATTTCATTGAAGGCAGGGGAATTAGCGTAACTGCATCCTGTTTTATTTCCGGAAATATACTAAGAAGAATCCTGCGGGTAACTCCAGAAAAATTTGTACGTATCATGTCTGAGGCAGAATTCAGTGCGCACCAGATTGGAATGATGGGCTCAAATATCAATTTTTCCAATGTGGTTGCCGGTGTTTTTACTGCCACCGGGCAGGACATTGCCTGCGTCCATGAATCAGCCGGTGGAATTTTTAAAGCCACATTAAAAGGAAATGGCCTGCTTTTCACGGCCTACCTTCCATCTCTTGTGGCAGGGACTGTAGGAGGAGGAACAAAACTTCCTGTTCAGAGGGAATGTCTCGAGATCATGGGGTGTTATGGCCAGGGAAAGCTCTTTCGCTTTGCGGAAATAATAGCAGCTGGCTGCCTGGCATTGGATATTTCCACCGGAGCTGCCATCTTCAGTAATGATTTTGTGAGTGCCCATGAACGGCTTGGCAGGAATCGTCCTAAAAGTATCATTTCCAGATCTGAAATAAATGAAAGTTTTTTTACAGATCTTATCGATGACAAAGACACCACCATTGTTGATCTCGAGAAAGTACCCCGCTTGAGCTGCTCTGGAATCATATCTACTATTACTCGAAAATCCTCCAGTGTTCATGGGCTGTATCGTTATAAACTGACAGCACAGAAACCGGATGGCCTTAAATCTATTGATGCTTTTTTGAAACTTAAGGCCTCAAGCCGGCAGCTTGAAGAAACAGGTCTTAAGGTTGCCAGGCTTACTGGTGAGGATTCCATTCCAGGCTTGTATGAATCCCAATCTCATATATTCTGCATTGAAAAGAGCCATTTGAGAGAACTGAAAATTTACAGCAATGCTGATAGGAAATTATTGAACTATTGCCCAAAAATTTACGGAACAAAGGTGAATCACCAACGGGAAATCTATGCGGTGTTAATGGAGGATCTGACCGGCACGGATTGTTATGATTCAATTGATAGTCTCCATAGTTGGAAGGATGAAGGAATTAAGATAGTTCTAAGGGATATGGGAGCCATGCATGCCATCTATTTTGATAAATACACTGGGCTTAAAAAGATGGATGTTCAGCGGCTTGAACAGCATTTTGTCTGCAGCTCCTCAGAGCTTTTAAAGGAACTGACCCGCTTCAATACTATGAGATATCCAGAACTTATCCCAGGCCGTATAAGAGAAATTTACGAGTCTTTCCTGGAGAATCTTGAAAATAATGTGGACAAGATGCTCTCTTTTCCCCAGACTCTCACTCATAATGATTTTAATCCGAGAAATCTCTGTATTCGAAGGAGCGGTAAGGTTCCTGAAACCGTGCTTTATGACTGGGAACTTGCCATTTTTCAGAACCCGCAACATGACCTCATTGAGTTTCTTGTTTTTGTTCTGGGTGAAAATTCTTCCCGAAGCGAGTATCTCCGCTATGCAGATTTCTACCTGAAAAACCTGGAGAAAGCCGTGGGGAGAAGTTTCTCCAGAAAACATTTTATTGAGATACTTGATCTGAATGCGCTCTTTTTTGCCCTTGTCAGGATGAACCTCTATCTTTTGGGACATAATATTTTGAATCTGGGCTTTTTGGAAAGAGTTTACAGGAATCTGACCGGTTACATTGACGAATCTTTTGGTGATGCCAGCGGGATGGCTGATATTGGGTAATCAAATGCCAACAGACAATCATTACATATTGCCCCTTGCGGATTCTTCAAGCATTCCAGCAAAGGAAGCGGGTGCAAAAGCAACAAGACTGGCTGAGATGATGTCCTGGGGGTTTAATGTACCCGATGGGTGGATCGTCACCGAGCGAGCTTTCAAAAGTTTCTGTGAATACAACGAGATCCCTTATGGTGAAGCTGAATTGCTCCCTGAAAAGGTATTTCAGGCTGTTTTTCCGCCCCATATAAAAAGGGAGATTATCCAGGCCATTGCAGGTTGGTCCGGAGACAAATGTTTTGCTGTAAGGTCTTCTTCCAGTGCTGAAGACGGCGTTGAATTCTCCATGGCGGGCCAGTTTGAAACCGTTTTGAATGTGGCTGAAGAAAATGTTTTTGAGGCAGTCAAAAGGTGTTGGGCCAGTCGTTTCGGGCATCCGGTTTCAGCATACCTGAAGAAAAGAGAGGCTAAACAGGTACCCTCAATGGGTGTCATCATCCAGGAGCAGATTCAACCTGAATATTCTGGCGTCGTCTTCACACTTAATCCGGTGACCAAATCAACAGATTATCTCGTTGTAGAATGGGTGGAAGGCCTGGGTGAAAAACTCGTTTCCGGTCTGGTGGTTCCTGAACGGATCTACCTTCGGCGCGCTTCTGAGGCCCTTCATGAAAATATTCCGCAACAGTTGTTACCCCATCTCTTAAAACTGAGAACCTTTGCCCTTGATGCAGAGAAGATGTCTGGTCATCCCATTGATATGGAATGGTGCTGCAACGTTCACGGGCTGTACATTTTGCAGTCGAGGCCGATTACCGGAATTTCTCACAAAGAGACTGTTGCCTGGACAAATACCAACATGGCGGAGAATTTTCCCAAGCCGCTTGCGCCACTTGCCTGGTCCATGGTTGATACTTTTTACACCGTCTATATGAGATGTGCGCTGAAGCTTTTTGGCTGGAAAGAATCTGAGTTGTTAAAGGTGAACGATGTTCTTACCACTTTAAACGGTATTCATTGCGGAAGAATCTATTACAACCTCAACAGCTGGTACGAGGTTATGCATTTTTTTCCTATTGGCAACTGGCTTAGCAGGTTTCTCGACACATATATTGGCCAGAAAACAACAATTTCTCTTGAAACTGATAATCGCTTGAACAATGGTCAAAGCTCATTGGTGAAGGGAAAGAATTTGCTTCTTTTCTGGCCAAGGCTCATACGAACTCTCAAGGGTGCAGGACGGCTGCTTGATGATTTTGAACCTGCTTTCTACAAAGAGAGAACCGGCTGGAGAGAGAAAACAGGCCATAAAGCTACAGCGAAGATTTGCTCAGACACCCTCCATGATATTATCAGATTCGTTGACAACCGCTGGCAGGGGCCTGTATGTGCCGATATCAAGGTTATGGTTTCAACAGGGCTCCTTGAAGTACTGATTGGTCGCTGGGTATCGGAGGATGTCGATTCTGTCATGTCAAAAGTGATGCAGGGAATTGAGGTGAAGAGTACAGAACCTTCAAAGCTCATTTGGACCATGGCGCAGAGTGTTAAAACGGACAGCAAACTCTCTGGATTACTCCAGGCTGGTGATTATCAAGAGCTTGAGAAATTTCTCAGCAGGGAACAGCGAGCTCTCCTTGATTCTTTTATGGATGATTTCGGAGGCCGTTGCTATCATGATTGTATGCTTGTCTATCCGACTTTTGAGGAACGTCATGATCTCTATTGGGATCTTGTAAGAGGCTATCTTTCTTCAAATGACAACGCAGACAGATGGGACAGGGATAATAGTTCCGGAAGAAAGCAGTATGTGAAATCGCAGCTTCAATCCATGTCCTGGTGGAAGAAATTTGTATTTACAAAGGTACTTGGATCAGCCAGAGAAGCCACAAAGCTGCGCGAACAGGGCAGGCTTTTTCAGAGCCTTCTGTTTGGTGAATTAAGGCGTACATCCCTTATTCTTGGAGGTTGTCTTACCGCAATGGATCATATAAAAGATCCTGAGGATATCTTCTACCTGCAACTCACAGAGATAAGAGATCTTGTGGAAGGTAAATTCCAGTTTCCCGAAACCATACCTGATCTAATCCGCCTGCGGCAAAAAATATTTTTGCAGAGTGAGGAGCTTTCACCTCCTGAATTTTTTCTCTCTGAAAAGGGAGCATATTGTAATCCCGGTAAGTCCAGAGACGACAGGCAGGACTCCTACGGTTTAAAGGGATTGGGCGTTTCCGGGGGAAAATGTACGGGAATGGTCAAGGTTGTGCTTGATCCCTCTGCCGGGCATGATCTGCAACAGGGAGATATCCTTGTCACCAGAACAACGGATCCGGGCTGGACACCACTCTTTTTCATTGCTGGTGGGCTTGTACTTGAAAAAGGAGGGATGCTCTCTCACGGAGCTATTGTAGCGCGGGAGTTTGGAATCCCGGCCATCGTTGACATGGAGGGAGCGACTGAAATTTTAAAAGACGGACAGATGATAGAAATTGATGGAAACACTGGTACTGTGGAGATCCTTTCTGAGGAATCAATGGAGCAGATTAGTGTTTAAGGCCTTAAGTTGCTTTATCAGGGAACGATTTTCTTTAGAAGCAACTGTCCCGCTGGCCATGATCCTCTTTGGTGCGCCTGCAGGGCTTGTTGGCATTGGTTGGAGACAGGTGGCTGTTGGAGGTGTTACAAGCTTTCTTGCGCTGTTGATTCTGCGGATAGTCGATGATATTTCAGATATCAAAACAGATATGGTGGTCAGCCCGGAACGGGGTTTTGTTTCCGGTAAAATTGATGTTAACAAATTGAAGAAAAGTGCTTTACTGTGTTTTTTTCTCATACTTTTTCTGAACTACACCTCTTCTGCCTTTCTCACTGTTTTAAGCGTCGTTGTTTTTTATTTCACATTTTACTCTTTCAAGGGAAATATTCCTTATGTGCTGCACCCTCTGTTTGTAAACGTAATTTTCCCCACGCTTCCTCTTTATGCTGGAACGCTTAAGGGTGGCGTTGACATGTCCCTTATACTGTTAGCCTTTTTTCTGTGGACTGCAGTCATAGCCCATGATTATGGGCATAGTGTACACGGGCCGTCTGAAGGTGTTGAGGGTGTTCAGAGTTTTTCCAACTCCCTTGGCGCAAAGAAATCTGCAATGCTGGCTGTTCTGGCTTTTGTCTGCTCAAGTCTTACCGGATTTCTGTTCTGGATCCAAAGTGATCTGGGGCTCCTCTTTCCGCTGGTGCTAAGCTGTACTTCGATCCTGATTGCAAAGAATAGTGTAAAGCTCTTGAAGCATCCTGTGAAAGCTGTAGCCAGGAAATTGTACATTTCAGGATTTGTCTATTTTCTGGTTCCTTTGATTGCTATTATAGTTGAGACGGCCTTCAAACCCATGAATTCATAAGAGTAAAATGATTAAATTTATAGGGCTTTATAACGTTCCACTGCTGATAACTGTTCTGGGGATTTTCTCTGCTCTTTGGGCTTGTCTTCTGTCTTTTAATGACAAGTTTGAGTTTGCGGTAATTTTCTTCATTCTTGCAGGTCTTTGTGATCTTTTTGATGGTGTGGTAGCCAGAAAGCTGAAGATGACTGAAGAGGAGAAGAAATTCGGGTTGTATATTGATTCAATAGCGGATGCTGTAAGTTTCGGGCTTGCACCGGTGATGATTCTTCTTCATTCTGGCTTCAATTCTAATCTGGATTACCTGCTGTTTTCATTCTACTGCTTCAGTGCAAGCATCCGTCTTGCATATTTTAACCTGCTACAGGAGAGGAATGACAAACCCACGACATATTACACAGGATTACCAGTTACATACGCAGCTCTCATTCTACCGATTGTTTTCACCATTGGTGTTTTTCTGGATGAATCCATTGCAAACGTTCTTGTGCGCTTTTCACTGTTTCTTTTGGGATTTTTCTTTATTCTCAAGGTACCAATAAAGAAACCCGATGGAATCTTTTATATTATCTTTCCTCTTCTTGGAGCAGCACTTATCCTTTTTTGGCTCAAAATGGCTTTTAACTAAACAGGGAGAAGACGGGGTAAATGGCTCTTGTCAAGACACAAAAACAACCTGAAGTCCTGGTATACAAGAGAGATTCCGCACGACTGGAAGAAGAGACTGTTTTTGAAAAAGGATTTATGGATTTCTTTTATGGAACCGTTTGGGGAAGGTTACTGACAAGATTAGTTCTAAGTGGAAAACTCTTTTCAAAAATATACGGCAGAATTCAAAAGAAATCGAAAAGTGTAAAACATATCCAAGCCTTTATTAGCAGGTACGATATAAACGTTGATGAACTGGAAAAACCTCTGGCACGATATGGAAGTTTTAATGAATTTTTCATAAGAAAGCTAAAACCGGAAGCCAGACCCATTGATAACAATCCGGGAACACTGATTTCACCTGCAGATGGAAGGCTTCTTGTCTACCAACTGAAAAAGGATACGATTCTTCCTGTCAAGGGACTCGATTTTACCATTGGAGAACTGCTAGGCGACCATGAAAGAGTAGAACCCTGGCTGGATGGAGTTTGTCTGAAGATACGTCTTGCCCCCTCTGATTATCACAGGTTTTGTTACATTGACAATGGTTCTCATGGTCCTGCAACTCATATCGCCGGTAGGCTTCATTCTGTAAGTCCACTGGCCTTGAGGCACGAACTGAAAATTCTGAATGGAAACGACAGAGAATATATGGTGTTGGATACTGAAAATTTCGGCAGGGTCATTCACATTGATGTGGGAGCAATGGTGGTAGGCAAAATACATCAGCAATTGAGGCAGGGAGGAAGTTTCTCCAAAGGAGAGGAAAAGGGGTATTTTGAGTTTGGCGGCTCCACTATTATTCTTTTTTTTGAACCCGGCAAAGTGAGGATAGATGATGATATCCTGGACTATTCCCAAAAGGGTATTGAAACATTTGCACAATATGGATCCCCAGTGGGAAGGAGAACGAAAGAGCTGTGATGTTTACTATTGGAGTCTTTTATACACTCCTGCCAGTGGTTATGGCAGGCATTTGCAACATGATTTTTGTGAAACTTCCTGTCTTTGTTTTCCTGAAAATCCCCATGGACAACGGAGTAGTTTGCTCCGATGGAAAGCGGCTTTTTGGTGCCAACAAGACCTGGAAAGGATTTTTGGGAATGATTTTTCTTACAGGGTTCTGGATGTGGGGTTTCGGCATCTTTGACAATGCTTTTGCGTGGGCACAGGGCTTGTCTCTCATTGACTATCAGAACTTTTCAGCTGCTGAAGAATGGTTTTATGGATTGCTCTGGGGCGTTGGCTATGTACTTTTTGAGCTGCCAAACAGCTATGTGAAGCGCCGAATTGATATTCCACCGGGCGAAAACAGAACAGGTTTTACCGGTCAATTATTCAAGTTCATTGATCAGGCGGATTCGGTGCTGGGCTGCATGGTCTTCATGCTCTTCTTTTATATCCCCACTCCGTTTGAGGCCATAGCCTTATTCATAGCTGGAGTGATCATTCACTACCTGATCAATATACTTCTTTTTCTTGTAGGATTGAAGAAACAGGCAGGCTAGTCTTGTCTTCGGAGTTCTTCGAAGGATTCGTGGGCTATCAGACTGAATTATATGAAACTTTTGTATTTAAGAAGTCTTTTGTAAATGTTACGTTGATTGTAGAAATATAAACAAGCGGATCGTTAGCAACCTTATTGGATTCAGAATTCTAAATTAATATAGATCGTTTATCTGGCTTTTGTCAAACAGTCATTTGATATTGAAGATCCCGACATCGATTGCTTAATATTTTGCAGTTATGATGAATATCTTGAAAGTGGGATTGTTCTAATCACAGATTTGATGTGGGCCAGGTGAATCCAATAATTTCTTCTGTTACCTTCAGAATACCGTTTATCCCACAACGGCACGTGAAGGTGACTGAGTTTTGTGGGTAATCAGGTTCAATTATGCCTATTTCTAATTGTCGCAGAGTCACTGTCTCCTTATTGGTGTGTCTTATTCTGTCTCCCTGTATTGTCGTGGGGGAGGAACGACAGCATATACGTATAGCGGTCAAAGAATTTCCACCGCTGGTCATGGCTGAAAAAAAAGGGTTATGTATTGATATGGCCACTGTCATTTGCGAACGTAATGGACTGGTACCAGAGTTTGTCTTTTATAAAAATGTACCAGAATTCATTGAGGCAGTTGAGAAAAAAGACACCGACTTAGGTTTTTCCGGTATAACCATTACAGCAGATCGTGAGAAGCTTGTTGATTTTTCACAACCATTTTTTGATTCCGGTTTGATTATCGCAATTCATGCCAACAATGCCAAAAAGATAACCCGTTTCCCGACTGTTATTATAAGAGTAATAGGTTTCTCTCTCGTTATTTTCTTGGTTGGGCTTACCTTTGTTGCACATATTATCTGGTGGCTTGAAAAAGATGATGAAAATATTCATGGGTTTTCTACAAAATACAGCAAAGGGATAGTGGACGCATACTGGTGGGCTGTGGTGACAATGACGACTGTCGGTTATGGTGATAAATGTCCAAAGAAAATCAGTGGCAGATTGGTCGCTGCTGCCTGGATGATCATAGGGATCATGTGGTTTGCCGGATTTACGGCTACCCTTTCAACCGTTCTCACTCTGAATCGTTTACAACCGGGAAACATAAGAAGCATTGCAGACCTGGATCAGCGAAGAGTCGCATTGATAGAGGGAACAACAACAGAGAACTATTTACGTTACTATAATATCAAAATGGTACTTTCTGGATCACTTGAAGAG
>Ga0256844_10000662_pt1 | contig 13147 bp, 24 predicted proteins | sample MusselsmetaG_FD_189100 | JGI IMG/M metagenome (GOLD analysis project Ga0256844, IMG submission 189100) | Mussel associated microbial communities from hydrothermal vent at the East Pacific Rise, Pacific Ocean - Mussels | ecosystem: Host-associated > Mollusca > Shell > Unclassified ... | reverse complement strand
TTCAAGAATCTTATTTAAAGTTAAATTCCAGATACAAAGAAATTTCCCCAAGGCCTTCCTATGATGATTTGGAAGATATGAGAAACGCTTTTGAATCCTGTATAGAACTCTTGCGGAATATGGACTCTCTTGCTGAAATGTCTGATTCAGACATCAGAATAATGAAAAGCATTGGAAAAGTTAACCTTTCAATAATAGAACACACCATAACAGTATTAGAAGAAATGGATTCTTAAAACGCTGATAGGTAAATAAATGAAAATAGACCCAATGTTTGGAATTACTGAGGTGAAGCTCTATCACGAAGGCAACAGGAAGCCGTGTTTCCACGTTCGTATTGGTTGGATGATGAAAGTGCCGAAAGTTGAAAAGGTCTTTAATATAGACGAATATCCATCAAGGATAACTGCCCTTGCTGATGCGAAACAGTTCAGAGACGCTGAGCTATTGAAACTTATCAATAATGGTGAATGGCCGCCGAAAACAGTCTATAAAAAACCATGGAAGAATAATAAGTCCGGCGTTATAGGTGTGCACCGTTCCCGTCAATATGGAGGCTCCAAATCCAGAAGGAAAAAACTTGATTGTTATAGATGGACTGCAACCTGGTACAGCCAAGGCAAGATAAAAACAGCCTCATTTGGAGAGACAAAATGGGGAATAACCACGGCTTTCAAAATGGCCTGTGCTTGTCGTGAAGCTAAAAAGAACCTCTATATATAATCCTCCCCTGCCAGCACTCAAACGCTGAGCAGGGTATTTTTTTGTCCAAAGCAACATATCTTTAAATAATATAGAGAAAAGCTTGACATTAGATTCAACCGGATATACATTAAAGAAAGTGAAGCGAAACGAACAATTAATCCACAGGAGACACCATGAAAAATTTTACCCTTGCACTTACTTTCGTTCTCAGCGTTCTTTTTATCTCATCAGCAAACGCCGGATATTATCTCAATGAAGAAACTGGAGTATGGGAAAATAAAGTCCATTCTCAAACAGTAAAAACAGATGGTTTCTCCAATTCCTGCACCATTGAAATAGGTTCAGCAAAAGGATTTTTAACAAAGGTAATAAAAATTGCCAATGATACTCTTTGGGATTATCAAGTTTATGGCAAAACAGCAAACAACGCTGAGCTTGAATCTGAATGGAAAAATGGCGTTTCTCTTGTAAAGAACGTCCAAAATTGTGCTAAACAATATTTAAAGACTGACCTGGATCTAACAACAAAGGCTCAATTTGGAATGTCTTTAGAAGATCTTACATATGACCTGAAAAAAGCATCAGGATTACGAGCGCAAGTAACCTCAATATAAAGGAATAAAAATGAGATTATCAACCAAGAAAGCCCTGTTGATTCAGGCTATGTTACTCGCAGACCATGGACATGAAGATAAAACTCACGTTCTTAATGCCATTGGCGAAGTGCTGGAAACCACCGACGAGGCTGAAATTGATAGGATGTCTTACCTCGCTGAAAAACTTTTACAGAAACAGGAACTTTACCATATATCATTGGAGGGATTAGCAAATGGAACCGAAAATTAATACCAAAGCTCTTCAGCATGAAATGAAGATTGCAAGGAAAAACAATCAGACTATCTTTGCCTGGGTAACAATATGCAGGCGCCACGCTGAAACCCTTTTGAGCTATGACGTTGCAGAAAAGGAACGTTTCCAGAATTCAGTCTACGGAGATAGGCTCGGTTCTCTTATGTATATGCGCTCAGCAATTGGAGCTTGGGAATATGAGAAAAACCAAAAAAAAGGAAGCGTTCAAAATGTACCAGATAAAAAGTCGTGACGAAAGAAACTGGATAATCTTTTCCGAAAAAATAATGGATGAGAGAAACCCAATTACCGGAAAGAAGAATAAACACGCTGGAGAATTAACAGAAGTGGTTGAAGGTTTTTACCCTACCCTTGAAACAGCGTGTCTTGCTCTCTTAGATAAAGAACTGAGAGTAGATTTCAACCCTGAAAAAATCCTGAAAGCAATCAAGAAAGCCAGGAAAAAAGTCATAGAGGAATTCGACAAAAACAAAAAAGCTTGTAAACTTTAAGATTATTTCGTATAAATACTTAATCAATAAATTTTACCTTTATTTTAGGAGGAAAACAATGTTCACAAAAGCTGAACTGAAAAAGCAACGAAAGATACTTAAAGAAGCATCAGAGTACCGTATGCAAGGTGCCGCATTTAACTTGATAGCTAGAAACAACGTGGAGCAACTGAACGAGGCAACTACCCATGAAAGAAAGCAATGGTTAGAGTCCCTTGATTTGCCAATAACCTTGCAGGTTGATGTAATGAAAGAAATCTCAGTTTATAAATATACAAAGCTCTTGTCCCGATTGAAAAAATAAGCCCAAACCCAACCCAAACCTAAAGAGGAATATCCAATGGGAAAAAAGAAAAAAAGCAAAGAAATGTCAGCAGTGGATGCACTTGAATTTGTATATGAGGGGGGTAATAAAGAAATTGACACTCTCGTAACTGTTTCTGGTAATGATCCTGCTCGATTTGTTGTAGCCGTAACCACTTCTAAAAGTGGCCGCGTTTCCAAGCGTATCAGAATTAACGACAATCCCACAACTCAACAGGTGGCGAAAAAGATTCTTGATGACCTCATCACCTGGAACAAAGAAGAAACAAAACGCCGACGTGTAGCGAAAACCACATCAGCAGTTGAAGCCGTGAAAGCCTGGCAAAAGAAAAACGGCGTTCTATGGGCGAAGAAAAACGTCGAAGCTCCAGAAGAGGAGCCAACTGAATACACCAAAAAGTTCAAAAAATTAATTGTTACCAAAAAGGCTGTCAAAAAAGCTTTCAAAGTCATTTATGATAAAGCTGATCTTAAGAAAATTCTCAAAGATTCTTTCCCTGAAGGCGTGAAGGAAGTCAAGGTAAAGAAACTCATGAAAGGCCTGCAAGGTGTCCAGCTCCTTACCTTTGATGAAGAAAAAGCCCTTATTGAAAAGGCTGTTGAGCTGTCAAAATGAGCGTCAAACTTTCTACTAGCAAGAAGGCAAGCCAATATGTCAACTGCGTAATCTATGGAAACAGCGGCATTGGTAAGACTCCATGCGCGGCAACAGCCCCAAAGCCAGTGTTCATTGACACAGATGGCGGGCTATTAAGTGTGTCAGATTTAGATATCCCAAGTATACGGGTAAAATCTATTGATGATATGATTGATGCATTCAGGATTGTTTCCGGCAAAAAGGGAAAGAAGTTTAAAACCGTTATCATTGACGACCTGACAGAACTTATTGAAATGGAAGTTGTACGGCTGGAAGACACTACTTCTGATGTTTGGGAAGTTTACAAAAAGACCGGAAAATTTGGCAAGAAGCTAATCAGGAAATTCAAAAAGCTTGATATGAATATCATTTTTATCTGTAAGCTTCACGAAGCAAAAGACGAAGGTTTAATGCTTCGAAGACCAAGCTTGCCTGGTAATATCCTTCCTGAATACTTGCCCTATGCAGTTGATGAGTTCTTTGCCCTGCGTATTGATGACAAGGGCAAAAAGTTCCTGCAAACACAGAATACAACCAAATGGTATGCAAAGGATAGAAGCTGTACGCTGAACCCAAAAGAAAAACCAAATATGACCAACATATTTAACAAAATCAAGAAAGGAAAAAAGGTATCATGAAAACATCAAAGAAACGTAAAGCGAAAAAGAGTGAATTTTCAGTGTTGCCTGAAGGCCCCGTAGTCGTAGTGATTACAGAGGAAGAAGAGAAGGAATCAAAGAAAGGCGATAAAGGCCTTTTTCTCCATTTCAAAATCAAGAAAGGCTCAAAAAAGCAAAAAGGAAACACTGTAAAAATCTGGTACAACATCGGGCACCCTGACCAAAAAACCAAAACAATTGCCTATGAAGAGCTTGATAATATCGCTTTTGCATGTGGTCTGAAAAAATGGTCTGACACCAAAAAGTTTCATGGTATCCCAATGTCAGCAGATTTGGAAGTTGATGGTCAGTACAACAGAGTTGCGAATATTGAACCAATTTCCGGAAAAAAATCAAAGTCAGATGATGGTGATGATTGGTAGACCAAATCAGTTCAACCGAAATACAAAGCCCTTTCCTTCACGGGGAAGGGTTTTTTAGGTAAAAATTATGAAAATCCTAGTTGCATGTGAGGAAAGCCAAAGAGTTACGAAAAGACTACGCAAAAGGGGACACAAGGCCTTTAGTTGTGATATTCTTCCCTGTAGTGGTAAACACCCTGAATGGCACTTACAGCAAGACGTTACTAAATTACTAAATAAAAAATGGGACATGATAATAGCATTTCCACCATGTACAGATTTATGCGTAAGTGGTGCCCGTTGGTTTAAAAAAAAATAGCAGATGGAACTCAACAAAGATCAATTAATTTTTTTATGCTATTTGCAAATGCAAAATGTAAAAAAATTGCCATTGAAAACCCAATAGGAATAATGTCAACCTTGTGGCGCAAGCCTGACCAAATAATCCAGCCATGGCAATTCGGACACGGTGAAACAAAAGCAACTTGTATTTGGTTAAAAGGCTTACCAAAGCTGAAACCAACAAAAATAGTTGATGGGAGGGAACAAAATATTTGGAAATTGCCACCATCAAAAGACAGATCAATATTAAGAAGCAAAACGTTTCCTGGTATTGCTAAAGCAATGGCAAAGCAATGGAGCAAAAAATTATGATAATTGACAGATCCAAAACAAAGACAGAAGAACTGATTGAAAACTATAAACCAGAACCGGAAAAACCACGTCCTTACCTCGGCGTTTCCTCTATCGGTGAAAACTGTGACAGAAGGCTATGGTATCAATTCAGATGGTTCATGCCACATCAAAACTTTTCAAACAGGAGGCTAAGGTTATTCAAACGCGGACACAATGAAGAGCCGATAATACACGCTGATTTGAAGAAAATAGGTATCATCATACAATCTACTCAAGCAGAAGCATCAGAAGCTCAGGGGCATATAAAAGCCCACAATGACGGTATCCTTACCCATGTTCCTGATGCACCAAAAACGAAACACCTGAATGAAATCAAAACAGCCAATGACAAAAGTTTCCAGAAGCTGAAGCGTTGCTCTGACAGCAAGGCAAACAATCAATCAGCCGTAGAGCTATGGAATATGACCTACTACATCCAGGTAGTCGTTTATATGTTCCTATTCAAGCTAAAACGCTGTCTCTATATAGTAGTGAATAAAAATGATGATGAAAGATTCTATGAGCGCATTAAATGCGACAATAATCTGGCGAAATATTACCTTGGAAAAGCTGTTGATATAATCAATTCCCAGATTGCACCAAAAAGAATCAGCGAGAAAACAGACTTCTATTATTGCAAAGCTTTCAAATGCCAGTTTTATATGATATGCCACTTCAAAAAGACACCTGCTAAAAATTGTAGAACCTGTAAAAATTCGGAGCCTATCCCAGATGGTAAATGGAAGTGCAACAAGAAAAAAGGGAAAGAAATCTCATACAAAAAACAGCTCAAAGGGTGCAAAAAATACCAAGTTCTTAAAGCCGTTCAGCGTTAAGAAAAAAGACCGATCCTGTTACACTTGCAGATATTACCAGAATATTGTTTGTAGCCACGTAAAGCACAATAATAGAAAGCCACCTGATGAAATAAAGCCCAATGGTTGCAAACTATATAAGAAAAATAAATGGAGGTTCTTCTAATGAAAAATATAAAAGTAATAAAGAATACAGGGAACAATGAATGGAACACGCCAAAAAAGTTTACTGATTCTGCAAAAATCGTCATGGGTAAAATAACCCTAGATCCTGCAAGTAATAAATCAGCTCAATGTTTCGTGAAAGCAAAAAAATTCTATTCAAAAAAAAACAATGCACTTGAAAAAAAATGGAAAGGAAAAATATGGATGAACCCCCCATATTCAAATGGAACTATAGGAAAATTTATAGATAAATTCATTCAGGAGTATGAAAACGGAAATATCAAAGAAGCTGTTGTTCTTGTCAACAATGGCACTGAGACAAGATGGTTTCAAAAGTTAATCGCTCTTGTCGATAATTTCGTTTTTGTGAAAGGTAGGATTTCATTCTTCAAACCAAATGGGGAAACGGGGCCCCCATTACAAGGGCAAATAATTATGTATATTGGTGGAAAAAATAAAACCAAGTTTAAAAAAGAATTTTCTAAATATGGGATAATTTGCGATGTCAAAAAATAAATCATTAATTCAACACCAAGATGCATTTAGACAAACCATAAATTATTACAATATGGGGGTAAAAAAGACCACGATACAAAACCCTACTGATATAGATGGTTTTATAGAGTATCACGACAAAGCTATGATTTTCTTTGAGGTAAAACAATTAGGAAAATTTGATAATGAATACTTTCAAAACAATGGTCAATGTCTAGCGTTGATGCGTCTTGTCGATGCCTGTACAGATGCAGGAAAACAAGCAATTTGTTTCTTTTGTGTTCACAGTTCCCCCTCTGAAAGAGAAATAATCTTAGAAAAAACTTTAGTTCAATACGTTTACACAAAAAAAGAAGGAATTAGAAAGATAAAAAAACGAAAAGCAGTTACAGCAAAAAAGTCATTAAAAAGATTTATAAAGAAGGTCGATAGATGAAGAGCACCACAATAATATTTGATACTGAGACAACAGAACTCACAAAGGCTGAGGGGACAAGCCTTGATTTTCAGCCGGAAATGATTGAAATCTATTGTCTGAAAGTAAAAGAAACGCTGAAAAAATCAGGCAAAATTAAGTACAAGAAAATTGATTCTTTCCACTCATACCTGAAACCGCAATTCCCAATTCCAAAGTATATAACAAAAATAACCGGAATAGATGAATATACAGTTGCAGATGCTCCAGCGTTTCTTGACATCTTTTCCAAGCTAAAAAAATTCTTCAGAAACACCGATACCCTTGTTGCACACAATTTAGCATTTGATAAAAGAATCCTGCGTTATGAACTGGAAAGAATAAGCGAAAACTCAAACGCTGATTTCTATTGGCCAAAATATGACTTTTGTACGGTCGAGCAATCAATGCACATCAAAGGCTACAGATTAAAAAATAACGAATTGTATCAGATAGCAACAGGTAAGGAAATAGTTGGAGCGCATCAAGCGAAAGTTGATGTAAATGCAACGTTTGAATCTTATAAATTTTTACAAAGGTAAAAAATGTCTAAAAAAATACTTGTACCTTTGAGTGGGGGGAAAGATTCCACAGCTTGCTTAATTTATGCACTAAATAAATATAAGAAAAAAAATATTTATCCAGTGTTTAACGATACAGGCTGGGAACATCCATTGACCTATAAATATTTAAAAGAACTTTCAGGATTATTGAAAATTAAAATATATAAAACTAAAGGCCATAAGAGAGGAAAAACTTTATATAAGCTAATAAAAAACGTAGGTAAGTTTCCTTTTGGTAGAGGTCGTTTTTGTACAATGTATCTAAAGCAGTACGCTTTAAGAGATTGGTATAAGGAAAATCTGTTTGATGGAAATAGAAAAACTGTTTTTCTTTTTGGAATAAGAAAAGACGAAAGCGCCCAAAGAGCAAAAAAATATTTCGGAATTGAACCAAACGAAAACTTAACAATGGAGGAATTATTCCCTAGAAGATACTCGTTAAAATTACAAGAAAAAATAATTGTTAGGTTGCCTGTTATAAATTGGAATAGAGAAAAAATTTTTTCATTTTTAAAAGAAAATAAAGTTCCCTATAATCCTTTATATGATGAAGGAACTAATGACAGGGTTGGTTGTTATCCATGTTTGTTAGCTGGTAAGAAAAAACAAAAATTAATGTTTGAAACCAAATTCGGAAAAAAACGATTAAAACTAATAAAGAAACTAGAGAAGAAAATAGGTAAAAAATATGAAATGTACGATACAGATTATCAATGTGAAATTTGCAAATTATAAAAGGTGAAAAATGTACCTCAATTTCCGCACTGAATATACCTTCCGCTCAACGTTTGCTCCTATCACCAAAATTCTCGACCACTGTCAAATCCATGGGGCAAAGTTTGCAGGAATCGCAGATCATAATAATACTTTTGGTCATGTCCAATGGCAAAAGGAATGTCTGAAGCGAGACATCCAGCCAATTTTCGGCGTTACTGTTTTCGTATTTCCACAGCTCATTAAAGAACGCCGGAGCCCAAACTTTAAAACAGTGCTCATAGCACGGAATATTAAAGGCCTGAGAGAGATTTACAGGTTAGTAGACCAATCGTATCAAGATTTCTATTACGTGCCGAGAGTGAGCGCCCAGACCATAGAAGGCCTGTCCCAAAATGTGATTGTAATCTCTTCAGCTCCCCACATCTTTTCCAGAAAAAATATATATTTCTTACTGGCTCCTGACACTCCAATTAGTGAAAGAACTACTCAAAAAGCTTTAAGCATTGCCTGTATTGATAATTTCTATGTTGATGCATCCGATTGGAAAACCTTTGAAAAAATCACCGATGACAGGGCAAGGGACGTTCGAACCACTCCACAATTTATTCTGTCATATAGTGAGTGTGAAAATAAGAAAGCTATTTACAACATGGCATCATTAATAGATGGAATTGATTTCCTAATTGAGCCTGCAAAAATGGTGAAGATTTCAAACAACGCTGATAATGAGCTACATGACCTTTGCATATCTGGAGCAAAAAAGAAGGGTATCAACATAAAGAAAGGAAAATATTCTAAGCGTTATAAAAAGGAAATGAAGCTTATCCAGGATAAGAAATTTTCTGATTATTTCCTAATCACGGCTGATATTGTCAGGTATGCAAAAAAGATAATGTGTGTTGGTCATTCCCGTGGCTCAGCAGGCGGTAGCTTGGTTTGCTTCCTTGCTGGTATTACTGAAGTGAATCCTATCAAGTATGGCCTGATATTCGAGCGTTTTATAGATATAAATCGTCATGATTTACCAGATATAGATATCGATTTTTCTCAGTCAAAAAGAAAATTGGTTCTCTCATATCTTCAGGATAAATACGGTAAAGAGAACGTAGCGCAACTTGCAAACATTTCCAGGCTACAGAAAAAATCCTCTCTTGTCCGGTATGCCAAAGCGTTATCCGTAAGCCTTTCTGAAGTTGAAGAGCTAAAAGACACCGATACAAAGTTGAGTCTGTCTAAGATGATTTCAGATACTGATTCTGGAAAAGAATTGGTGAAAAAATATCCAGCGTTTTTTGATGTTGGAAAAATTGAACATCATGCAATCAATAGTGGTGTTCATGCGGCTGGCATTATCGTTTCTAATAAACCTGTAACAGACTATTGCGGTATCAACAGCCGAGACAATCAGCGTATAGCAATGATTGATAAAGATGATGCTGAAGAGGTTGGCCTGTTAAAAATTGATGCACTAGGCCTGCGAACACTGGCTATTTTTGATGAAATTTGTGAAGCAAGAAAAAAACCATACGATTTCATTCACGATATCCCAATGGATGATAAGAAGGCTTTCAAGGTTTTCAAAAAAAATCACTATGCTGGAGTTTTTCAATTCGAAGGTGAAACAGCGAAAAACCTTGCCGCACAAATGGCTATCAAAACGCTGGATGATATATCAACGCTTTCGGCAATCGCAAGACCTGGACCATTAATGAGTGGTGGAGCAAAACGATATATCAAGAGGTCAAAGGGAACAAAAGTAAAATATACGGATAACTGCAAAGTTTTTCGGAAAATTACCAAACCTACGTTCGGCGTTCTTGTGTATCAGGAACAGGTAATGGAGATAGCGAAAAAGTATGCTGGCTTGTCATGGTCAGAAGTTGCAAAGATCCGTAAAGCTGTTTCCAAGTCAAAAGGCCTTTCAGAATTTGAAAGAGTCTTTATAAACGGGTGCAAGGAAAAAGGAAGGAATAAGAAAAAAGCAAATAAAGTCTGGAAGGACATGGTTACGAACGGTGAATACCTCTTCAATAAATCGCACTCTGTAGCCTATGCCATGATTTCCTATTTATGCGCATATTTCAAGGCTCATTATCCAGTAGAATTTACCGTAGCAACGCTGAACAACACCAAGGATGATAACAGTGCCTTAAAGTTTCTGCGTGAAATGGTGGAGCAATCAGGTATCAAATATCAGTATTTTGATATCAAACATTCCCAGAAAAAATGGTCTACAAGAAAGGGAATTTTATACGGTAGCATCTTGTCCATTGATGGAATTGGAACGGTGGCGGCGAATAAGATTATTCGAATAAGAAATGAAAATAACCTTAATAATCTGCCAGCAGGAATTGCAAAAAAAATTCAGATTATGAAAACTCCTTTCCGTTACCTGTATCCGGCAAAACAACTTTATGGAGAATATTATAAAAATAGCGGATGTTCCAAAATTATAGAAATACTGGCTCCAGGGGAATATAGATTCATTGGCAAATTAATCAAGAAGCGTGTTCGTGATATGAACGAACCAGCACTGGTAGCAAGAAGGGATGGAAAAATAGCAGATAGCCCTTCAACGTTTCTCCAACTTACCATTGAAGACGATACCGATTCAATCCTGTGTTCTGTGTGGTCTGATGAGTATGAAGACATTGGAAAAGAAATTGCTGAATTTGGATCAGAAAATGAATCTTGGTATTTAATCCATGGAACAATTAGCAAGAATGGATTCAGGGGAATAACCATCAACTATATTGAGGAAATAACAAAATGAAGAATGCCATAAAATCTGTTTGTAATGAACTTTCTGAAATGCTTTTGGAGAAAAATGAATCCTACGGGAACTCAGCAGAAGAACCAATAAGGATTTTTTCTTCATCAAGCCCAGAAGAACAAATCAATGTAAGGATTGACGACAAATTATCCCGCATTTCCAAGGGAAAGGAATATGGCACAGATGATACAGAACTGGATTTGATAGGATACCTGATTCTTAAAAGAGCAATCAAGCTGAAGAAAGAGAGTGTCAAGGCCAGCCATGGGCTTAAATAATGCGACCAATGGCAAGAACGCTGAAACTGTTCAGGGAGCACGGTTTTGTTATCGGCGTTGTTGAAAGACATGTTCCTGGCATTAATATAAAGCATGATTTCCTTGCCTGCATTGACGCTATTGCGCTTACTCCCTCATCAAAGATTATCGGCGTTCAAGTGTTCGGTTCTGACTATTCAAGTCATTTCCACAAAATTCTAAATGGTAAATCTCCAGATTCATATAATGGTTTACTTGCCTGGCTAAAGAACGGCAACACAGAATATATTTTCATTGGTTGGAGAAAGTTGAAACTAAAGCGTGGTGGTAAAGCTCTACGCTGGACTCCAAGACCTTCCTTAATCCGATTAAATAAATCTGGGCGCTTAGTAGTTCGAGAAATGAACTTTCAAGAGATTAAAAAAAGATTAGTAAAACCTTGACAAACTATTCTTCAGTGAATATATTAAAAAGAGTGAAGCGAAACAACCCCTTTAATTGGAGCCAACAACATGAAAAATAAGAATAGATTTAGAGAAAAAACTCTTCTCGAGGATTATCAGCGAGACATGAGACGTAGCAGAAGACTTTTAATTCTTGCCCTGGCGGTTATTCTTGCCGCTTTTATCCTTGGCTTCTGGATGCTCTTTACCACAGTGGCTCAAGCAACGTCTTTAAGAACACAATTTGAATATAATTATCCTTCCAACGTTCGCCATCAATGCAGACAGGTCGGCAAAGACTATGGTTATTTATATGCCATACAGTGCGCTGAAACCGTTCTGGAGAATAGAAGAATAGAAGAGGTCAGACAATCACAGCTCGCCCTTAATCAAGCCAAGATTGACTACCTTGAGGATAACAATCACAGACACCGTGGTAGGAGAATCAGAAGATGAACAAATATCACAGAATGGCAGAAAATGATTGCCGGTATGTACCAAAGGGTTGGGCTAGAGGGGAGCCTCTCCATGTCCAAGCATTGAAGTATCCGACGGGAGCATCTTATATAGTCCGACAAGGAACCGATGTCTCACTTCATAGTCGCAAGCCAGTTACAAATGCAGTATACAGCATAGTCTTTTACTCATATAAAGAGTATGTAAAATTCAAGATATGGTGGAATAAATGACAGCTTATAACACTTTGAGCGACATCAATATGAAGATAAAGCCGTACGGCAAGCAGAAACGAATCTTCATTGATAATAAGTCAGTTAACCAATGTGAGATAGAAAAACAGTGTGGCTTATACCCCGGAATCTTAAACAAATACATCAGAACCGATAAAGATCCGGTAATTAGGATAAAGTGCTGGATGATAAAAAGAAGCCACGGACTAGCCAATAAAACGAGACTGTATATCAGAGGGGATTTTTTCACCTGGAATGCTGAAGTAATGGAAGCTTCAGGGTGCAATCTTACCACGGCAAGATGGAGAATCAAACGCTGGCTTAAAGATGGAGACTGTGACAAACTGTACAGTCCTGTAGATACCAGACCAAAGCATACATACAATCCTGGAAATACTACCAAGGCAAAACCTAAGAAGAAAAGAAGGGATATAAGAACTCTACGTCCTGTCGGGACTTGGGAAAGGGAAAACCTATGAAAAAAGAATGCAAATGTAAAAGCAATGATAATGTTGTTCCAATATGTCTTAAAAAGGAAATGCTTGGAACAGTAAGCACTGATAATTTAATGGTGCAACATTTTATGGAAGGCTTGGAAATAACAAGAACAGACAATGCCTGGAGACTTTCACACAGAGACAGTGATGCTTACTTGGAATACACATCCTTCAGGGAGCTTGTAATTGATATGGCTCTTAATAATATTAGGGAGAAAATGTAGGAACCATGAAAAACTTTATTTATTTTTACACAGACAAGAAAAAGAAAAGCTCGTTTTTACCAATATCGCTTTGCGGCACTCCAGCGTTGAAGATTCAATATATCAGCAAGGTATCAGATTTAGAATTTCTTCCAGATTTTCTTTACCCAATACACGCTGAAATTGATTCGGGGTTAGTACATTGGCTTACCAATGTGGCCGAGGTTGGACAAATGTTTATTCACAGAAGAGGTTGTATTGTACGCATGCAGGACAACCGTAAAACTTTACATGAAGAGGATCTATAAAATGACAAAATTACAGAAATTACACATCGTATTTTGGTTTACAGT
>Ga0256844_10000661_pt1 | contig 13149 bp, 9 predicted proteins | sample MusselsmetaG_FD_189100 | JGI IMG/M metagenome (GOLD analysis project Ga0256844, IMG submission 189100) | Mussel associated microbial communities from hydrothermal vent at the East Pacific Rise, Pacific Ocean - Mussels | ecosystem: Host-associated > Mollusca > Shell > Unclassified ... | reverse complement strand
CTTTGCAGCAGCAGCAACAGAGACTGTAAACTCTTCCTGGTAATGGCATCGAGCGCCGAGAGTGGCTCATCAAGCAGGATCAAGTCCCGGCTGAACATGAGCGTTCGTACCAGTGCGCAACGCTGACGCATCCCGCCAGATACCTGGGCAGGTAAATGCTCTTCGTACCCGGACAGCCCCAACCTGGTAAATAATTCTATGGCTCGTGATCGGGCCTTTTTAAGATCCTCTCCTCCTGTTTTGGCAGGTAACAGACTATTATCAAGCAGGGAGAACCAGGGAAGCAGAAGATCTTTCTGATGCATATAGGCCGCAAGATTTCCCAGATGGTCAACTTTTGCCCCCTGCCAGGTAAGTTGTCCCGCATCAGCCGGAATAACACCTGTGAGAACATCAAAAAAAGTACTCTTGCCGCAACCGGACGGACCAAGAAGCACAGCAAAACGATTCCCGGTCACTGTGAGATCGAATTCGGAAAAGACAGGTTGCTGATCAAAAATCTTTGTTAATCCGCAAACAGAAAGCATCATCCACACTCAGGCAGGGAAGAGAAAAAGAGGGAAAAGGGGTACCTGATTCGGCACAGGGGGAATGTATTTTACGTTCACCACGACTTTCCCTGCGACTTCATTATAAGTATCAGGTTCCAGGAGTTTATTCTCAGCCCTCATTCGGCACCCCCAAGTCTTATCATCTAATAAGTGACAAAAATACTCTACATGGGAAAGATATGCAAGAAGCGTTCTTATGGGACATCCTCTCTCCTAGTATCCTCTTCTTGATACATTCAAAAAAACAAAAACTATACTTATCTTGAAAAAAACCTTTGCAGGTGTATACTTAAATACAATAATAGCTCAGCTCTTAATCATGTAATTTCAGTAAGATATCCTTATCCTTCTTCTCCATTTGTAAGTTAAACCAATAACGGTTTGAACTAATGGAGTTTTCTCAAAATCGGTAATTATTATTTAGTTTTTTATTAGACCGGAAAGGAGCGAGTATAATGTATAGAAAGTATTAGATGAATTGTTTTTTAACCGTGGAACTGTAGAGATACCATATGAATATTATAAGAAATATAATTCGGCACAGATATCTGACAGTGCTTACTTTTGTCCTCCTGATATCTTTTATCAGTTCTGGCGTTGACAGGCTTCAATTCATTGCCGATCTAAGGGTATTTTTCAGTGAAGATAATCCACAACTCCAAAATCTGGAAAAGTTTGAACGGGCGTTTACAAAAATGGGTTCAGTTGTATTTATTTTCAACCCTGATTCTGAGGATATCTTTACCAGAGAAACGCTTACTGCTATCAGAGATCTTACTCGTTCTGCCTGGGAGCTACCCCATTCTTCCAGTGTCAAATCGCTTACAAATTTTTCATATACCCGCGCAGACGGTGATGAATTACTAGTGGAGAATCTTGTTCCCGATCCGGCTCTTCTTAGCGATGACGACCTCAAACGCATTAAAAATTTCGCTCTCCATGAGCCCATGCTTCTACACAGCCTTATCTCATCCAGAGGGCATGTGGCCACAGTGGTCATTAATATCACGGCCAGTGAAGGCAGCTTTGACAACCCTGAAGAACTGGCTGTGAAAAGTCAGGAGCTGGCTGACAGGATCAGCAGCAAATATCAGGATATTGAAATTTATATTAGCGGCTCTGAAATATTCAATTACGCTTTCACCCAGGTGAGTCGTAATGACATGAAAACCCTTTATCCCCTGATGTTTCTGATAATGGTTATCATGATGTTTTTATTGTTGCGTTCAGTAGCGGCTGTGACCATAACACTCATAATTATAATTGCTTCGGCTCTCACAGCAATGGGCCTTGCAGGTTTTCTGGACATTTGTCTAACGACAGCATCGGCCATTGCACCAATAATTATATTAACCGTTGCCGTTGCAGATTCGGTTCATCTGCTGGTTTCTGTTCTCTATTACCTGAGACAGGGTATGGAGAAGAATGACGCCATTCTTGAGGCATTGCGAGTAAATTTCCAGCCTGTTTTTTTGACCAGCCTGACAACGGCCATAGGTTTTTTAAGTATGCTGACAAGTGACTCCCCGCCATTTCGTGATCTGGGTCTCATAGTAGCTCTTGGCGTTGTTGTCGCCTTTGTCTATTCCGTCTGTTTACTTCCTGCTTTACTGGCAATTTTTCCAATGAAAATTTCCAGCAATCTTTCTGGAAAAACCCATCGTTTCCGTTTTAATTTTGACACACTCAGCACTTTTGTTATTGCCAGACAGAAGACTTTATTGTTCGGGATGACCCTACTTCTACTTGTTCTGAGCCTTGGTTTACCACGTCTGGAACTCTATGATAATTTTGTCGAATATTTTGATGAGCGCTATGAGGTGCGACGAGTAACAGATTTTCTTGAGGAAAATGTTTCCGGTCTCTCCAGCATCAAATATTTGATGGATTCCGGAGAAGAGGGTGGTATTAATGATCCTGAATTTTTGGGTAAAATTGAGGCATTCTCCAACTGGTATCTTTCGCAACCTGAAGTGGTCAAAGTAGCCTCGATATTACACACAATCAAACGTCTCAACAAAAACATGCATGGTGACGACCCTGCTTACTACTGCATTCCTCAGGATAGAGAATTGGTTGCTCAATATCTTCTACTCTATGAGATGTCTTTACCTTTTGGCCATGATCTACAGGATTCCATGACCACTGACAGATCGGCCCTCAGTTTGGCAGTGCACACCAGCCGTATTTCCACCCTTGCCTTTCGACAGCTTGAAGAAAGAGCAGCCCGATGGCTGGCTGAAAACAGCCCGGGTCTACAGCCTCCGGCAACCGGTATGGTAAGCATGTTCGCCCATATTTCAGAAAGAAATATTAAAGGGATGCTAAAAAGTACAGTTCTGGCTCTTGCTCTAATCAGCGTGGTTTTAATTGTCGCTGTCCGCAGTCTTAAATTTGGTGTTTTTAGTCTTATCCCCAACATAATTCCTGCAATTATGACTTTTGGTCTGTGGGGCTTAATGGTGGGGAATGTTAATATGGCTGTTTCTTATATTGCTGCAATGAGTCTTGGTATTGTGGTCGATGATACTGTTCACTTTCTCAGTAAATATCTGCGTGCCAGGCGTGAAATGGGTTTATCTCCAGAAGCCGCCATCCAGTATACCTTTCAAACGGTGGGCATGGCTCTTTTGACTACTTCAATAATTTTATCTGCCGGCTTCACAGTGCTCTTTTTTTCCGGTTTTGCAGTGAATGCGGTCATGGGTATTCTCATGGCAATTGCCATTTGTTTTGCTCTTATTGCCGACTTTTTTTTCCTCCCTGTTTTACTTCTTAGGATTGACAAACAGAATATTTCCTAAAAATGGTGTTGGAAGGATCAAAAACTTCCAGATCTGCAAAAATCTTACTGACACACAAACATCATAATTTGAATAAAAAGATACTTTTTAGATTTATCCAGTAGTTTTTTCCTAACAAACAATATCGCACCAAGTAACTTTTTTTTCGACCCCTATTTAAGTATGTAAAAGAATGTTTAAACACATATTTAGCGACAAGAAAACATTACGATGGGAAAAATTCTCAAATAAAATCCTTGTATTCCGTAAATGATCGTGCATCTTTATTTATAACTGTTGCATAATTTGGCTGGTGCGGAAATCAATTAACAATTGAAGTTGAAAGATTTTTCTAACAAACTGAAGGTGCTTGTTTGTTACTGAAACGTATCGGATTATGCCATACCTGCTGTGAGGCAGGGACGGAAAGCCACGGATCTTTATTTCACAAGATAGCCGGGCTGCCTGGGTTACTATTTTCTATGATAAAGTTGAAAGTAATCCTGTCTTTTTTCTGAAAAGCATGCGGGGTGCTCAGATGAAAAAGATGTATAGTGTTTTAATGTTTTTGGGAGGCATTTGTGTTCTACGAATGGTTCCAGTATGAAGATTGTAACCTTGACTTCTGATGAAGATTTAGAAACATATCGTCATCTCACCCAAAAGTATATTAATGTCCTTTTTCAACTTGAATATTTAAAGCGTAGCAAAGTTGTTGCCTTTCGACTGAGAAATGGAGGAATATGCGGTGGCTACATCCTTGTTAAGAGAGGGCCCTTCCGGGTACTTGATCAAATTCCTCCCGAGCATCGCCATACAATATCTACTGATCTCTCGAATGTTGCCGAAATAACAGGGTTATGGCTTGATTCCCAAAAAGCTGATACTGTTTTCTGCTCAGCGGTACTCTGGCTGGCACTCTATTTTGGTCTGCTTTTTTCTTCCTTTGACGGATTTGTCTATGCCTACTCCTTAAAAAAGGAAAATTTAAAAAAGCTGTATTCAACTTTTCATCCAATATCTCTTTTTGAAGGATTAACCATACAACAGGAAGGTATGGTTGCAGCAGAAGAAGAGGCTGTAGAATTTGTGTCTAAGCTACAGGCAGGACTCGCTCCGTTTCGACAATATGAGTTTCTCACTCGTAGAATCACCATTGTATTGAGGTCTATGTTTGTTAAGAGTCGCAGAAAACACCGCCGTCATAAAACATTTCCATAGGGTATTGGATAAAATGACAAGGGCTTTAACACCTTGTTTTCAAGGTACTATCGAGATAGATTTATGAGAAGGCAAACACCAAAAATGCAGTCGTTTATTACTTGCATAGCCATTATTTCAATATTCATATTGAATGGCAGGCCATGCCTTGCTGAAATCAATATCAACAATACTAACATCGTTGATTCTGATTTCCTGGGTGCAAAGAGTTCGTGGCGGGGATATGTCGGGTGCAATTTACGTTATTTTTTTGATGAAGCTCTACAATCTTCACAATCTCGCAGCGATATCTCCTTTATTGCCAAGCCTGAATTTTCTCTTAGCTGGCCATCGGGTAATTATTTTGTTCTCAGTCCATATTATCAGAGTGATAACAGGGATAGCGAGCGGAGACATTTTGACATTAGAGAATTATTTTTTTCTTTTGTAGGAGACGCATATGAGTTGAGTTTTGGTATTGAAGAAATTTTCTGGGGAGTTACCGAGTCACAAAATCTTGTGGATGTAATAAACCAGAGCGATTTTGTCGCCAACGGTAAACAGAGTGATAAACTTGGCCAACCAATGATTAATCTCAGTGTATTACAGAAATGGGGAACAATTGATTTCTTTTTGTTGCCATATTTTCGTGAAAAAACATACCCCGGTATTGATGGCCGTTTACGTCCGGAAATTCCCATTAATACAGATCTTGTCCAATTCGAAAGCAGCAGCGAGAATAAGCATGTTGATTATGCTCTTCGTTATAGCCACTATATTGGTGAATTTGAATTCGGCTTATCGTATTTCAACGGAACATCCCGTAATCCTGAAATCAGAATCAGTGATTATTCTTTAACTGATGGCAGCACTACGGCTCCTTCACTGTATCCCTACTACTATCTGATGGAACAGGTCGGCCTTGATGTACAATACATTATGGGAGGCTGGCTGCTTAAAGGAGAACTCATTTATCAGCAAAATGATAACAGGGACTACTCCGCCTGGACAACAGGTTTTGAATATACGTTCACAGGTGTTTTCAATACTGAAGCTGATATTTCAATACTCGCAGAATGGCTCTATGATGATCGTCTGGAGTCCAGTCCATCACCATTTGAAAATGACATTATGATCGGAGCCCGTTTCTCCTTAAATGATTTAAGCAGTAGTGAGCTTACCATTGGATTTATACGTGATATCGACAGGGACCCGACAGTATTCAGCATTGAATTGAGCCGAAGAATTTCTGACCACTGGAAGATTAATATTGATGCTTATTGGTGGATGGCCGGGCAGGAAGAAGCTATTTTTTATCCATTGCGTCGTGATGATTTTGTATCCTTTTCTCTTTCGTATTATTTTTGAATGGTTCTCATCATGTTTAACTATATTTTTCTTAACGGATACACTGCAAAAGGGGATTTGAGATGATTGTTCAATATTGTCTACTGTGTACCATACTTGCTCTTACGGGAGTAAGTTCCTCTATGGCCGCAGCCATAGAAGAGATACGTGATCCCAGAGATAAAGGATTGGCAATTGCCAATAGAAGCTATGAGAGCGATAGCGGCTTTGATGATTTTTATGCTGAATTAACTATCATTCAAAAAGAGAACACCGGTAAAGAGGAGGCGTTTCAAATTCGTCTCTGGGGGCTTGAAGATAAAGAAGATGGTGATAAAAGCATCTCGGTGTATGATTTCCCCCCTGACGTTAAAGGCATGGCTCGTCTTTCTCATTCCCATATGGCCAGACCAGACGATCACTGGGTGTACGTTCCTGACAATAAACGGGTGAGGCGTGTTTCCCCTACCAGCCAGCTCAGTTATTTCATGGGGACACAGTTTACCTTTGAAGATTTACGGCTCTATCGAGCGGAGTCTTCAGCAAAATATACATTCTTATACCTTAAGGATGACATTCTTAATGAAGTTGAATGTTACCAGATTCAACGCTTTCCTTATAAGAAAAAATTCACAAATTATTCTTCACAGATTATGTGGATTGATAAAGAGGCGTTTCGTGTTTTGAAAATCGAATTTTTTGACCTGGAGGGAGAGTTGGTGAAGACATTGGTTCGATCTGAATTCAAACTCTATGAAGGTAAATTCTGGGCCATGCAAAAAATGGCAATGACCAACAATCAGACTGGAGAAAGTACTCTCGTACTCTGGAATAACTATCGTTTTGGTATGGGACTGAGCGAGCAGCATTTCAGCCGTGAAAACTTGAAAAGATTAAAATAATATGAAAATTACCATAAAGTATGTTTTTACCATTTGTTTGTTACTGTTCTGTCTCCCAGCTCTCATTCATGCAGAAACTGCTGAGGAAAAAGGTTTTGCACTTGCCCAAAAGGCAGAAAAACTTGATCAGGGATTTGGAGATTCCAGCGCAAATCTGCGGATGATTCTGATTAGTAGACACGGTGATGAGACATTGCGAAAGATGAGAGGGAAATTTCTTGAAGTGCAGGATGATGGAGATAAAAGCCTGTTGATTTTTGAAAATCCAAAAGACGTAAAAGGGACTGCCATGCTGACGCATAGCCATAAAGAAACAGCAGATGAGCAATGGCTCTATCTCCCAGCCCTCCATCGGGTAAAACGAATCAGTTCAACCGGTAAGGCCGGGCCTTTTATGGGAAGTGAATTTTCGTATGAAGATCTTTCCAGCCCTGAACTTGAAAAGTTTAGCTACAAGTGGCTCCGGGAAGAGAAATATAATGGTATGAATTGCGATGTGATCGAAAGAGTGCCTCTTGATAAAGATTCCGGTTATATCCGAGAAGAGGTCTGGCTTGATAAAAAGGAATCCCGCTACTGGAAAGCTGTATACTATGATCGAAAAAAGACACTTCTTAAAACGCTTATCTCAAGTGACTATAAAAAATACAATAAGAAGCACTGGCGAGCCGGAAAGCTGCACATGACAAATCATCAGAATGGCAAGCAGACAATCCTTTTCTGGGAAGATTATGCGTTTCATCTGGGGCTCACCGATAAGGATTTTCACAAAAACGTTCTCAAACGTATTCGATAAAATCACAGAGACGTATCCGTAATACAGGAATGGAGAAGGAAGGGCTGCCACTCCTGTAATACAATAAAAGTAATCCTGTAATATTTCCTGCCTGGCAACTTATTCCACTCCAATGAACAGAAAATTAACCGGCTCAGAACGTTCTGTCTGGAAACAGGGAGCGATATCGCTAAATATAGTGATTGTTGCTCATATTCAAGGACGTATCTGCCTTGATGAACTTCAACAGGCTTGGCTGCTATTACAGACCTTGCATCCTTTACTGGGAGTTCATCTTGAAGAAAGGGAAAATGCGGAATTTCTAACAAGTGAAGATACAACGCTCGTCCCTGTCAGAGAAGTCATGGCAACAACAGATACTGACTGGCAGTTGGAAGCGCTGAAGGAGTTACAGACACCTTTCCATAATTTTTCCAATGCACCCTTTGCCAGATCTGTTCTGGTACATTCAGACAAACATTGCAGACTGATTATTTGCCTCCATCATTGCATCTGCGACGGCCTGTCAGCAACCTATCTGCTGAGGGATATTCTCTATTGTCTTTCAGACCAACATGACCGTGTTCAGCAATCTGCAGACAATCTGCTGATGGACAATCTGATTCCCTCTTCTATCACCCTTCCTTTTTGGCAAAAGGCCACACTGAAAACCGTTAATTTTCTATTTGGTAGCTGTAAGCGGCCAACGTCAAAAAACGTTGCAAAGATCCCCATGAAAAAGAGTGCACTATTGGCTTGGCATATCAGCCAGAAACAAACCAATTCTCTCTTGAAAGCAAGTAAGAAAAATAAAGTAACCGTCCATACTACTATTGCGACACTCTTTCTGGCAGCCCAGAAAATTGTCCAGGGCGAGGATAAGGGCTATTATGAAAAGATGTACACTCCAATCAGCGTCCGCAATCTATTACGTAAGAATGTGGATACTACTTTTGGCTTGTATGCATCCGAATCCTATATCTCTTATCGGTATGATCTGGAGAAAACATTCTGGCAAAATGGTCAGGATTATCAAAAGGAACTAAAACGTACTCTTACTGACCAGAAAGCATTTAATTCCATTCTTATGGCCAATACGTTGCTTCCTGCACTTCTTGATCGGATTTTATTACGTCTGTATCGAAAACAAACTATTCAGTTTGGCTACATCTTATCCAACCTTGGTAATCTTTCATTGGCGGAACAGTATGGGTCTTTAACCCTGGACGGCATCAACGGTCCCATCGGGTATGTACAAAGAGCTGAAAAAACATTGAGTGTTCTTACTGTAAACGGAAAAATGCATTTTACTTTTACCTATCAACCGGAAGTGCTCACATCGGACACACTTTTAGCCATCAGGAATACAGCGATGAGTTTGTTAAAACAATATTCCAGGGAAACTTACCAGTAGATATGGCTACAATAAAAGATCTTGTTCAAAAATATGATCGTGTCTTAATTGCTACTCCTGAGAATAATAGTGAAATCCTGCATTTTTTCTCAACTATCTCCATGGATACGACAGATCTGCTACTGCGTTATGAACGGTCACCGGATTTCTTCGCTTTTTTTGAGCCACAGGGATTACCCACTGTTGTGTTCCTCTATAGAAATGATGATGGTTCTCTAGGTGGTGTTTCTTCTGTGAGCACCAGAAATTGCCTGGTCAATGGAAAACAGGTTGTTATCGGATATGCGGGTGACTTGAGACTATCTCCTAAGATGAGCCGTAAAACCAGAGTTCAATGGCGCAAGATTTATCGGGAATTTATGGAGCATTATCGTACGTATGAAGATCTTGGCTACCCGGACTATATGTTCTCCGTTATTATGGCTGGCAACAAGGATGCCATGCAGGCGTTTTTGAAACCGACTGCAAATCCACGCTATCACAAATTGCTCGATTTTAATTCCGTAAATATTTTCGGAAAATGTTTTAACCCCGCTTTTACGTTTATAAACAAGATTAAACTAAAAAACAGGAATTACAGTATGGCCTGGGCCGAGAAAAAGGACTTGCCTGCTCTTAGCTATTTTCTGGCCAAGGAAAACCAGACAAAGCAATTAGGCTTTAACTATACAGCAACTGAAACTGGTGAACTTGAACGCAGGTTACAGTGTTGGGATTCCTTCAGCCTGACATCTGTTTTACTTGTGTGGCAAAAGAATACAATTATTGCCTGCATTGCTCCATGGAGCAATGGTGCATCACGCCGGATTGTTGTTGAAAAGGCTCCATTGAGCTTAAAAATATTGGGTGGGATCTTGCCACTTTTCGGAAAAAAAGCGATCAAAGTTGATGATGAATTAAGTATTCTATATCTGACATGCCTTGAGATCGACTCCGCAAAGAGTATGCAGGAAAGACAGGAAATTTTTGGGTTTATGGTGGACTTTCTGATAACAGGTGGACACTGTCGACAATACAATATCGTTTCTTTCCTGGATGGCTCTTCTTGTCAGATCAGCAAAGGAATAGCTGGAAAAGGCTATGTGTGCAATAAGCAAAAATCTTCTTTATATCAGGTGCTTTCACCTGAGGAAGAGCGGGGAAAACGTTTTCTGTCTGTCAATGATGGTGAAATTGTCGGGTTTGAACTGGCAACTGCTTAAGTTTAATCCCCTGACTGAACTCAAGATAGCAGGAACTTTTGACACCACGTCCTAATTATGATTATTATTAATATAAAAACAAGTTATAGAATAATACATTCAATAAACAGGAAAAAATGTCTCTTCGAATCTGGCTCTTTTTTATGTCCCTGTCTCTCCTTCTGCCTTCCATTGGTGTGACTGGAAATACAGCTCAAAATATCATTGAAATGCTGAATTGTGATATTAAGCAAACTCAAACCAATAAAGAAAAGTCTTGCCTGTTAATATACAGAGCCAGACAGTACTGCAAAATCAAAGAATGGGATAAAGCTCTGGAAGATTACAATAATGCCCTGGAACTTGACCATAAAGGGTGGATCCATCTGGAAAGAAGCCATTTTCTGATGAATACCGGAAAATACGAACTAGCCTACCAGGATGCAGAAGCAGCCAAAGACGAAGTCCCCACTTTAGCTCGTGAAGCAGACACAATCATGGCTGCGGCGATTGTAGAGATTCGGAAAGAATATGAGGCCGATAACCCCGTTACAATCTTAATGGATACTCAGGTTGATCCATCCAGAAAGACCCGCTTTGATATTATGAGAGAACAGGGAGTATTTGTTACCAAGGCAATGACAAGTGGAAACTCTGCCAGAAAAAAACCAGGAAGGAAAAAACAGACCGCGACGTCATGCAGGACTACTAAAAAATCACGCGGCTGACGTGCTCGCAGGTAATCCATAAGTTCTATGGAAATCATCAATATTCAGACGACATTGCATCACACTTACAAGCTTCCAACTCACTCGTAACAATTATCCTAATTTTTGCTTTTAAGGTTCAGTCTTAAAATCTGTTCGCTGATTTTTCTGGTAGTGATCGGTTTTTCCATAAATCCTTCCATACCGGCTGCAAGACAAAGATCTTCAGTATCCTTTGCCCGCAACGAAGTAACGGCAAGAATAGAAGAATGGGTTCCTAGCTCAGCCTCCTTTGCCCGAATAATTTTCGTTGCCTCCAGCCCATCAAGTTCCGGCATCTGAATATCCATGATGATAAGATCAAAACTAGACTTGTCGCACTCATAAAGAGCCTGTTTTCCATTTTCTGCCAATGTCACCTGCCACCCCATATTGATAAAGATCACACTTGTTATCTTCCTGGTTACCAAATCGTCATCAGCGATAAGAACAGTATTCAATAACTGCTGTTCAATGGCTGTTAAGAGCTTCTCTGCATCGAGTGGTTTTGTGACATAACCATCCATACCAGTAGCAATACACTTTTGTCGATCACCGCGCATAGCATTGGCAGTCATGGCAATAATCGGAACATGTCCACCGTTTTGTTTTTCATACTGACGTATGGCTCCAGTGGCCTGAAACCCATCCATCTCTGGCATTTGAATATCCATCAAAATACAATCAAAAATCCTGCTCATATACAAATCGACAGCTCCCTGTCCATTTTTAGCGGTTATTACACGCATCTTTTCCCGTTCCAAAACGGCTGTTGCGAGGAACATGTTAATATCTTCATCCTCCACGAGAAGAATGCTCCGATCAACTAGAATTTCAGAACGCTCAAGCTTACTATTGACCACTGTCCCCTGATCAGGAGAACTCTCATCTTCACTCTGCGGCAAGTCAAAATAAGCAGTAAACCAAAATGTCGCCCCTTCATTTTCCACACTTTCAAGCCATATTTTCCCTCCCAACAACTGCACCAACTGAGAAGAAATACTGAGTCCCAACCCGGTTCCACCGTATTTCCGGGTGGTGGAACTATCTGCCTGGGAAAAAGACTCAAATATTATTTCCTGTTTTTCCAGAGGAATACCAATACCTGTGTCCTCAACACCAAAGCATAAAAGAGCATTGTCTGCTCCAATTTCACTACATTCCACCAGGATCTGAACAGTACCATTTTCTGTAAATTTCAAAGCATTGTTTACCAGATTGATAAAAACCTGCATCAATCTATCCGGATCCCCTATGAGAACTTCTGGTATAGCGTTTTTGTAATGTATGGAAAGCGCCACCCCTCGTTTATCAGCCTTTACTGCCATCAGAGTGAGAACTTCTTTAAGTTTATCATCAAGTATAAACGGAACGTGTTCAAGCTCCATTTTCCCGGCTTCAATTTTTGAAAAATCCAGAATACTATTGATAAGATTGAGCAAACGTTTAGCTGAAGCATCAACCATTTCGAGCCGTTTTCTTTGTTCAGCATCCAAATCACTGTTCAACATCATACCAGTCATCCCCATGATTCCGTTCATAGGGGTACGGATTTCATGGCTCATGTTTGCCAGAAAATCACTTTTAGCAATGTTTGCAGCCTCAGCAGCTTCTTTTGCAACCTGCAATTCTCTCTGAACAGATTTTCTCTGGAATATTTCCTCTTCCATCTCCTTTTTGAGTAATATTTCATTATTCTTTGCTTTAATTCTACCGACAAAAAGATAGCTGAGTAAAAAGCCAGGGAAAAGAATGAACATTATTACAGGGTATCGGTTTTGCTGCCTTTCAAGACTAACGAGTTGCCATCCGGTAATAGAGACAGGTGTTTTATGAATGTTGTATAAAATGGCATCCATTCTGGTAGTTTCTTTCTGAAAAGAAACAGAGAGCTCAGTCAGGGGTTTTTGGGCGAACTGCCTGCTGTTCATTAACTTCTTTTTTTGAGTGCTGGATAGTGGCATAGCTGCGCCATAGAGCCAGTCCGTGTCGGTATCAGAAACCACAAAGACAATACCTGTATCCGAAATCAAAGCAACATGCTGCAAAGGAGATTCATTCAATGCATGCTGAATATCCTGAATACCTGATTTAATAACAACAACTCCTAAAGGATGGCCTGATTCAGTACAAATTGGGGCACTGAAATAAAGCCCTCTCTTTTGGGTCGTAACGCCAATGGCAGCATAACGGGAGTCTTGACCTATTATTGCATTTGTAAAATAAGGTCTGAATTTATAATTTTTCCCT
>Ga0256844_10000660_pt1 | contig 13180 bp, 13 predicted proteins | sample MusselsmetaG_FD_189100 | JGI IMG/M metagenome (GOLD analysis project Ga0256844, IMG submission 189100) | Mussel associated microbial communities from hydrothermal vent at the East Pacific Rise, Pacific Ocean - Mussels | ecosystem: Host-associated > Mollusca > Shell > Unclassified ... | reverse complement strand
TAAATACTCAATCTCTAAGCGTATTTGGTCTTCATAGGTTTCACGCTTACGTATTAATCTATCTATACCACTTTCAAGCGCTACTTCTGCTGGCTTTGAGCGCGTATTGTAGTTGCTTGCCATGGTAAAACCATAAGCGCCCGCTGAATGTATCACAATGATATCATTGTGTTCCAAAGGGGGCAACATCACATTTTTACCAAAAAAATCTCCGCTTTCACATACAGGACCAACCACATCTGCCAATGTGGATTCTCCTTTTTTATCCAAGGCTTCTATTTTATGATATGCATCATAAAGACTTGGCCTTATGAGATCATTCATGCCACCGTCAACAATGACAAATCTCTTCCCAGAATTATTTTTTTCATAAAGTACTTTAGTAAAAAATGCCCCTGCGTTTGCAACCATATAACGTCCCGGTTCACACAAGAAAGTGATATCTAGACCTTTTGTTGCGTCAAAAAGAGCCTTTGTGTACTCTGATGGCGAAATGGTAACTTCATCATCATAAACCACGCCAATACCTCCACCCACATCAAAAAATTTAATATCGATGTTAATAGCAGTCAAAGAACGCACAAGATCTGCAACGATCACGCACGCTTCCTTAATTGGCTCCAATTTTGTAAGCTGTGAGCCAATATGAAAGTGAATGCCTATAGGGTTTAAATACTCTGATTTATTTGCATAAATGTACATTCTTTTTGCCATATCAATCTCAACACCAAACTTATTTTCATGTAGTCCTGTTGAAATGTAGGGATGTGTCTGTGGGTCAATATTGGGATTAACCCTAATTGAAATACGTGCTTCAATCTTCAAATCTTTGGCAATCATCTCAACGCGCATCATCTCTGCTTCACTCTCTAAATTTAAAAGTAAAATATCTTTTTGTAACGCTTCTCGTATTTCATCATCACGTTTACCGACACCAGAAAAGATTATTTTATATTTATCCACTCCAGCATCCAATGCACGCCGAACTTCTCCAATACTTACACAATCTGCACCTGCACCTAGTTTTGCTAAATGTGAAACAATTGATAGGTTTGAGTTTGCCTTTACTGCATAATTAATCATGGATTTTTTTCCTGAAAAAGCATCTTTCAATGTCTCGTATCTATTTTCTATGTAATCAAAATCATAGATATACAGTGGTGTTTGGTATTTTTCTATCAGCTGTGCGTAGTCAATATTCATTGCTCTATCAATCCTCATTTTGACAATTTATTTATAGGTGATTTTATCTAAAATTTACCCAAAGAGAGATTGTACTATATAAAGGGCTAATCTTTAAAAATGCGTACTTGGTTTCGTCCATTATTTTTAGAAACATAGAGGGCTTCATCTGCTCTTTTTAGCACTGAATGTTCAGTATCGTTTGGCCTAAACTGCGTCACTCCAAAACTACATGTTACATTGAGATTTCTGTCAAACTTATACTCTTCAATTGCCTTTCTTAATCTTTCTGCAAGATCAAAAGCTTCCTTTTCCGCCAAAGACTCTGCAAGCACAACAAATTCCTCACCACCCCATCTTGCAAAGTTATCCTTATCTCTCAATTCACCCTTAATAATAGATGCCATATCCTTCAGGACACTATCGCCTATATCATGACCATAGGTATCATTAATCTTCTTAAAATGGTCCACATCGAGCATAATGAGAGAAAATGGTTCATTACTTACAAGTGATTTTCGCATAGATGATGAAAGAATACTGTTAAATTTAGAACGATTATAGATTTTTGTCAACTCATCTTTTTCTGCTACTTTTGTAATATTGCTTATCTGCGCCATGACTATAGAAATATTATAAAAAGAGACAAGATATCTATTGTTATTTACTTTTTTAACTTGCATAAAAAAAGTCTGCTTGAGACCATCCCCAATCATTTCAACTTTTATATTTTGCTTTTTATGTATTTTGGTCACCCAATCAATACCATAAACAAGTCTCTCTTCTTTTGGAGATACTTCGGTAAAGAGTTTACTGATGTACTGATGATGCTCTTTTAGGCTTTTGATTGTTTTATAATCAAAAAAGTCTAAGCCAGCCTTATTGATACTAATAATTTTCTCTTTTGTTGTAAGTACCACTATATTTTCATTAAGGCTAATGTACTCTTCTAGCTTTTTATCACTAAAGTCGCTACGGCACTTCATCGCAAAATAGAGTGCCAACACGGCCAAAAATATAACCAATACCACTGCAAATATATCAAGATTCATCAAAGCAAACTCTCCTGACATATTATAGTCTTTCCTCAATAAAGTATACATAAAATGCATACAACCAAAGCAACGATATTGGCAGTAATGCCGTCATTTCTGGCAACAGTACTCCATTGAGTCCCATTTGATTCAAACCAAACAATATGCCCCAAACAATAAATGTTGCCCCCAATGACAGAGCAACTACTCTACCCATCTTCACCATTCTTGCATGGTACGGTAATTTGAAAAATAGTATAATCAAAAGCGGTATTGAAAAAAGAGGCACAACCAACTTATTATACAAAACAGCACGTATTTTATCGGTGTTTAGATTTTGACTATCAAGCAGCTTTAGTGTATTGTAGGCATCTACAATATTAAGTGCCTTCCCCTCATAGAGTGACTCTATAATTTTCGGCTTATAACCCTTAAGCGTCTGTATGTTGCTTCTCTTTTCTATGCTATATTTTTTCAATACCCCATTCTCATAAATATGATTTTTCAATACAGCATCTTTTGCGTCCCATTGCTTACCATCAAAAAGTGCAACAGGTGAGTGAATGGTATATTTCACTTGATAATTGTCTATTTTAAATATCGTAATATCTTCAATCTTCTTCTCTACAGGGTCTAGACTTTTTATATAGACGAATGTATCATTATATTTAAAGAAAATATCATTTACATCATAAGAGTTAAGTTCATTTTTTAACAAAAGATTTGCTTTGTCTTTAGCATAAGAAAACTCTGTTGTATGCAATAGTGTAAACAGAAAATACGTCATAGAAGCGACAAGTAAAATGGGAATAACCAGCCTCTTCTTTCCATACCCAAGTGCATGCAGGGCGCCCATAGTATTATTTTTAATGAGTGACAATTTAGTCATGATAAGTGCAAAAACAATAGCAAGTGGATAGAGTAAACCTAATGCTTGCTCCCACATATAAAATATATAAAGTATCTTGTAGTTACTTGATGTGCTCAGCTGTTGCGCGTATTGGAAATAGTCTATTGTTGCAAATGCTAAAGAGAGGCCAACCAGTATCTTAAGAAGATTTTTAAAATAGAGTGACGAGAGGTATCTGAAATAAAGAGAAGGGTAAAAAATATTCATTTTTTACTGCTTGTCCTGCTTATCAGATATACTCAAAGTATAGTGTGATTTTACATCAGCTAACTTTTCTTTAAGGAGTGCAGATGATGCTTTGCCTACGTGATCAATGAGTGCGGGGATTTCTTCTTGTTCTGTAATAGAAAAATCACTTAGAACATAATCTGAAACTTGTGATTTTCTCTCTGGCTTGCCTATGCCAATGCGTATGCGTGTATACTCTTTTCCAATATCTGTATCGATGGACCTGAGTCCATTATGCCCTCCGTGCCCTCCACCTTTTTTAAATCTTACTGCACCAAAAGGAATATCTATATCATCATGAATGACCACAATATCCTCTATATCTATTTTAAAAAATGCCTTAACTGCTTGTAGACTTTTTCCTGATAGATTCATATAGGTTGTAGGTTTTAAAAAAAAGAGGTTTGAAGATCTGTAAAGTTTACCGTGGAAAGAAGTTTTTGAAATATCTCTAGCCTCAAAGTTATTAATCAAATGATCAATAACCTTAAAACCAATATTGTGGCGTGTCTCTTCATATTGTGATCCTGGATTTCCTAGACCGACAAAAAGAGTCATGCTATACTATTTTGCTTTTATGACACCACAGATAGCAACATCTGGTCTATCCATTATTTTACAATTGGATGGAGTTTCCATATCTCTTACAAGAACTGAATCGTCTTTGTCAAGTGGTGTTACATCGATATCAAAACTTGCAGGCATATTTTCAATAGTACCTCTTACTTTTAATCTTTTTTTCGAGATAACCAGTACCCCTTTATTTTTAATACCTTTTGCTAAACCACTTGTTTTAACAGGTACCAAGAAGCTTGTCACCTGTCCTGGGACAGCCACTCTCAAGTCAACATGTGTTACATCACCAATTACTGGGTGTAGTTGATACTCTTGAATAACTACATTCAACTCTTTGTCTCCAACTTTTATTGGAAATGCAAGATTCTCTTTACTTCTAACCGCTCTCATAAATTCTCCACGCTTAAATGCTGCGTTGATATTTTCAACACCATTGGCGTAAATATTTGCGATTAGATAACCATCTCTTTTAAGCTGCTTTGCATTGCGCTTTCCGATACTCTCTCTAATGATACCTTCTAACATTGATTATTCCTTAAATTAAAATAGAATGGGATTATACCCAAAGATGTTTAAATAGAGTTTTAAAATTACTCTTTAGCTTCTTCATCATCTTTAAAGTCAAAGACATCTACCTCTGCTTCTTCGTCCACATCTTTTACAATGGCGCCCTTACCTACACCCTCCATCTTCAACTTCATATCCGAAGGATTAGAGGCATACTCAAGTGCAATCTCGTCTGTAATTCTCTCATCTCTCACTAAGTCAAGGAGTGCCTGGTCAAATGTTTGCGTACCATACATCTCTTTTCCTTCAAAAATAGCATCAGGTATCTCATAGTCTCTATTTTCCATAATGAGCTGCTCAATTCTTGAAGTCTTTTTAAGTATTTCAATTGCTGCAGCTCTTCCTCCTGTCTTGGTCGGAATAAGTCTTTGAGAAACAACGCCTTCAAGTACAGATGCCAAGGATGCTCTAATTCTATTTTGCTCCTCTTTCGCAAACATACCTACAATTCTATCAATGGTCTCTTTTGCATCAAGTGTATGAAGTGTTGAGAAAACAAGGTGTCCTGTATTGGCAGCATGCAGGGCAATATCAATCGTCTCAAGGTCTCTCATCTCTCCAACCAATATAATATCTGGATCTTCTCTTAGTGCTGCACGTAGGGCATCTGAAAAAGAGTGTGCATCTTGTCCAATACCCCTCTGGTTAATAAGGCAGGATCTATCTTTATGAATAAACTCAACCGGGTCCTCAACAGTAATAATATGCTTTTTGTGTGTTCTATTTATTTTATCCAGTATCGCTGCAAGTGTTGTCGATTTACCAGATCCTGTAACACCGGTAACCAAAACAAGTCCTCTCTGCAAGGCAGTAAAGTCATTAATAACTGGAGGCAAATCAAGCTCATCAAGTGTCATAATCTTAATAGGAATAATTCTAAAAACTGCACTTAGGCCATCTAGCTGATAAAACATATTCACACGAAATCGCCCTTCTTCACCCATAACATAAGAGAAGTCAAGGTTTCTCTCTTCCACAAGTCTTTCATATTGATCTTCGGCTAAAATCTCTCGAGCAAGTTTTTCAACCATCTCTTTTGTAAGAATATCTTTTCCAATCACTTCAAGGTCTCCACTAATTCGAACTCTAACCTGTGTACCTGACTTAATATGAAGGTCACTTCCCTTGTTTTTCATCATTGCCTTAAGATAAAGCTGAAGTTTTTCTTCCATTTCTAATCCTTATTGTGTTGTTTATTTTATACTATTGAGCATCTCTTGAAACGCCTCTTCAAATGCAACCAAACCATCTTTTAAAAGCTGTGCATACACACTGTCCATATCAAATCCGCAATCTGATAATTTTGTAAAATAACCATTAATCTCTTTATCTTCTAATGGAAATTTAGGTGCTGTCTCCTTTTTGGAGATGTACGCCTCTATGGTGGCCAAAGGTGCAGTATTGATAGATCTTGGAGCGAACATTTCTCTGATATAGTAGTCTGCTGGCAGAGAATCCCCTTTGACTCCGGTGCTAGCGAAGAGCACTCTAATACTTGGTGTATTATTCGCCTCAATCATATTGTAAATTTTTGCAGCATTGTAGATGCCTAATTTTGCTGTATCTATTCCTTCTTCTGCGAGATCAGCATCAAGTAGTCTGTCAAACCTGCTGACAAATACAGAAATGACAGCTTCAACTCTTGTGCCACCATCTGCCTCAAAAGCATCTATACCTATTTTCATTGCTTTCAAACAACGCTTGGCCTGTTCTGGCGAGAAAATAAGTGTAGCATTCACCGATATGCCCGTTGATAAGAGTTCTTTCATTGCTTCGTATCCAGCATGGGTTGCAGGAACCTTGACCATGACATTTGGCTCATCTATAGCGGCAAAAAGTCTTTTGCCTTCTTCAATGGTTCCTTTTGCATCATTAGATAAAAATGGATCAACCTCTATAGAAATATATCCATCATTTCCTGCATCATACTCACCCCTTAATGCCTGGGCTGCTGTTTTTATATCTGCAATAGCCAATGCTTCGTACTTCTCCTTTGGGCTTTTGCCCTCCAGAGACAGTAACTGTTCTTTATATGCTGGAGAGGAGGTAATAGCAGAAGCAAAGATGGAAGGATTACTTGTTGCCCCATTAATAATCCCCTTCTCAATTAAAACCAAAAAGTCTTTTTTGAGGTAATCTCTCTCTATGAAATCTAACCATAAAGAGAATCCAATATCTCTATTTGTCATCGCTATACTCCCACTTAAAATCATGCCAATATCCAAGGTCACTAGGCTTCTGAAGTGTGTCATGCAGTTGGTCTAAAAAAAGATCTCTTTCAACTACTTCGGCTCCAAGACGTACCATGTGATCTGTTTTCATTTGACAGTCTATAAAATCATAGCTTCTCGCAGCTAAAACATCACTTAGTGCTTTAAAAGCTACCTTCGATGCATTACTCTCTAGTGAAAACATAGACTCCCCAAAAAAAGCTTTTCCTAGTGCCAAGCCATACAGTCCTCCAACAAGTGTATCGTCTTTATAGACCTCGACACTATGCGCAAACCCCTCATGATGCAATCTTGTATATGCCTCAATCATCTCTTCAACGATCCATGAACTTTTTTGCCCTTCTCTAGGTATACCAGAGCACAAAGAGATAACAGCAGAAAAATCACGATCAAATGTCACACTAAACGCTCCATTACGGAGGACTCTTTTGAAAGATTTTTTAGTAATAAATTTATCAGGATAAAGTAAAAGTCTTGGATTTGGAGACCACCACAACAACGGATCTCCCTCGCTATACCAAGGAAAAATACCATTTCTATATGCAGTAAGTAGTCTCGCTGTTGATAGATCGCCGCCATAAGCCAGCAGACCTTCGTCTGACGCCAATCTCGGATTAGGGAAAGAGTATGAGTATTTACTCAGGGGAGGAACAAAATAGTCCTCCTCATCAAACATAGAGCCCATACTACGCTCTCACCTATTTTGCTTCAAATGAAAATTTTAGTTTCTCTTTTTTATAATCAACTTTCACAGCACCACCTTTTTTAAGCTTTCCAAAGAGTATCTCATCAGTCAGTGCCTCTTTGACCTTTTCATCAATTACTCTTGCAATATGGCGCGCACCATACCGTTCATCATAACCCTCTTGGGCTAAATATTTTTTTGCCTCTTTTGACAACTTCACTTTCACTTTTTTGCCCTCTAACAGAAGATTAAGTTTGTCTAGTTCTCTGTCAACGATCATAACTAGTGTTTTCAAAGAGAGTGGCTTAAATGTCACTGTGGCACTCAATCTATTTCTAAACTCTGGCGTAAAAAATTCACCAAGTGCCTTATCTGTTTTGGTAGACGTGTCTTTATTGAAGCCCATTACATTAGGTTCTTTGGTTCCTATATTTGATGTCATGATAAGTATCACATTTTTAAAATCACTCACAACCCCATTATTGTCTGTCAACTTTGCCCCATCCATCACTTGAAGTAGTATGTTCATAATGTCTGGGTGTGCTTTTTCTATCTCATCAAGCAAAAGTACTGTATGCGGATGTTTCTTTATCATCTCTGTTAAAAGACCGCCTTGTTCGTACCCTACATATCCTGGAGGTGCCCCCACCAAACGACTTACGGCATGCTTCTCCATATATTCACTCATGTCAATACGCTCAAAATGTACATGCATTGTTTTTGCGAGTTCTGTTGCCAAGGCTGTCTTACCTACACCCGTAGGCCCCACAAACAAAAATGACCCTATAGGCTTATCATCAGAATTGAGCCCTGCATATGAACGCTTAATGGCTACAGAAAGTGCCGATATTGCATCGTCTTGACCTATAATGTGTGCCTTAAGATCATCTTCTAGACTTTTTAATTTTTTCGTATCGTCCGTACCTATCACCATAGAAGGAAGTTTCATAATTTTTGCTACGCTTGCCTCTATATCTTTTGGCTTAACCGTAACATTTTCTTTACCCTTAAGCATAAAATGGGCACCCACCTCATCAATAATATCCATCGCTTTATCTGGCAAAAATCTATCATGAAGATACTTCACTGAAAGATTTATTGCAGATTTTAATGCCTCGTCTGTAAATGTAATTTTATGGTAATTTTCATACTTATGCTGCACACCCTTTAAAATTGCAAAAGTATCCTCTATGCTAGGCTCTTCTACATCTATTTTGGCAAATCTTCTACTCAATGCCTTGTCTTTGTCAAAAAAGTTTCTATACTCTGCATATGTGGTTGCGCCGATACACTTTAAGTCTCCTCGTGCCAAAGCAGGCTTCAAAAGATTAGAAGCATCCATGCTTCCACCACTTGTCGCACCTGCGCCTACCATTGTATGAATTTCATCTATAAACAAAATAGCATCATCCATATGGCTTAACTCAGAGATAATCCCCTTAAGTCTTTTTTCAAAATCCCCTCTATACTTTGTTCCTGCAACCAAAGCACCCATATCTAACGCATATATCTCTGCATCCTTAATGACATCAGGTACTTCACCCTCTGAAATTTTAAGTGCCAATCCCTCAGCAATCGCTGTTTTACCAACACCTGGCTCCCCTACTAAGAGAGGGTTATTTTTTTTACGTCGACAAAGTGTCTGCATCACACGCTCTATCTCATCTTTTCTGCCTACAACAGGATCAATTTTCCCTTTTTTTGAAAGTGCTACCAACTCAACAGTAAATTGACTAAGAAGGGTCTCTTCTGCGTCACCCTCTTTGTCTTCTGTATTGTTCTTGAGGCCAAAGTTATGTGAAATAACTTCTAGTATATCGACTCTCGATATCTCCTCTTTTGTCATAAGATACACTGCATAGGAGTGCTCTTGCTTAAAAATAGATGCCAACATATCACCTATAGTGGCCTCTGTTCTTCCTGCACTATGTATATGCGTCATCATGTCGTTGATTGCACGCGAGAGTGCTACCGTTTCAAATGGCTCAACAGCCTCCTTTAAAGAAGGTATTGTTTTGTTGATATGCTCAACAATCCCATTTTCTAGTGCCTCTATATTTGCATCCAAAGAGGAGAGTATCTCTCTTCCTGTTTCTGATTGTATAATAGAGAGAAATAGATGCTCTATTGTTAAATACTCGTGCCTATTTTCTTTGGCATACTGTACGGCATTTTTAAATACATCATTGAGTGCTAAACTTATCATCATTAATCCTTTATGCGTCTTCTTCTAGTGTTGCTAAAAGGGGGAATTCATTTTTCTTGGCCAGTTGCTTTACTTGCTCAACCTTGGTTTGTGCAATCTCATAACTATAAACACCACAGATTGCTTTACCTTTCTCGTGAACTTGCAACATCAACTGTGCTGACTCTTCTGAACTTTTACGAAAAATAGTGGCGAGTATCTCTATCACAAAATCCATACTAGTATAATCATCATTATGGAGTATCACCTTATATAGCTGTGGTTCTTGTATCTCTAACGACAGATCTAATTCTTCTTCAAACTTTGGCATATTATGTTACTATTCCTTCACTGTTTCATTTGATTATTATTATACAGAAAAATGTGTCAAAATTGTAAACAAGGCAATTTTTTCTATTCAAAACCAAGCAAAAAGGCAAAATTTGCAATCACTTTTCATCTCCGCAACCGGTACAAATATTGGAAAAACACATACAGCACTCAAACTGATTGAGGCACTAAGCAAGCATGGATACAAAGTAGGAGTCTACAAACCCATAGAAACGGGTGTGCAAACAATAGCGGCTGATGCAAAAATATTATTAGATGCGTGTCAAAAAGTAAATACAAATTTTAAAGAATTAACCATAGAAGATATTACAGCCTACACTTTTCCTCTTCCTGCAGCCCCTTTTTGCGCAGACACGAAAAAGACAATTGAATTAAATGTCATTATGGCAAAATACAATGCTCTTCTGAAGTTATGTGATATTTTAATTGTTGAAGGTGCGGGTGGACTGATGGTACCGGTCGACAATAAACTCTTTATGATTGATATAGCAAAAAAAATGAATGCTCAGGTGCTTCTTATCACACCAAGCTATCTAGGGTGCATTAATGAGACTATACTCTCGATTAAAGCTTTAGAAATGAAGGGGGTATCTTTCGACTGGTGTGTGAATCTTTATCAAGACAAAGAGCGTTTTAAAAAAGTTACACAGCCTTTTTATGATCACCGATATCCAAATTGGTGGCATCTCGAAAGCGGACTGGACTCTTTTATAGATTCACTATAATTAGTGCATGAATTCCTTATAAATTTTTGTTGTATATATCTTCGTTTCTTCTGATACATTTTTTACTTTTTTAAGCATTTTTGGAGCAAATCTTCCTGTTGCAGCCACAACAATATAATTTCCATTGTTGATACCATTGTATCCATTAGAATACTCTACACTCACGAACACACTGTCTTTTTCTAATGCTCTTCCTTTGTAGCATGGGTATTTGGTTCCTTTGGCTTCACACTCATCTTTGCTTTCTGAAAGCTTCGACACACTGTTGAAACTCAAGCCTCTGAAATCCAAAATCATGTTTGTTCTTTCTGAAAGTAAATGTGCAAACTTGGCTGCCTCATTATAATCTTTAGTTACCTTCGCAACTAAAAACTCTTTGGGTGTCTCTGTGTATTTCTCATTTGCGCAAAGATTTGTGCTGCCTAAAAATAGAACTAAAAGTCCTATTACCATTTTTATTACATTCATTCATTTCCTTTTGAGAAATTTTACCATAGATTCGATATAATTACCAAACAAGATAGGAAAATAGCATGCAGCACCTCATCAACACAGACAATCTTTCCGACAGTCAGATCAATCAACTCGTATCAGATACGCAAATATTTAAGAGAGCGTACCCCACTAAGTTACTAAAAGACAAGCTTCTTATAACGCTATTTTTTGAAGCCAGTACAAGAACAAGAAGTTCTTTTGAAGTTGCTGCTAAAAGATTGGGGGCAGCCGTTGTTCATCTTGATCCCTCTAGGTCATCTACTAAAAAAGGGGAGAGCCTAGAAGACACTTTTGCCAATCTTTGCGCAATGGAACCAGACGGTGTCATAGTTAGGCACTCCGGAAACAGTACACCTCAAATACTTGCAGATATGGAGATGACCCCTGTTATCAATGCAGGTGCGGGCAATCTTGCACACCCAACGCAAGCACTCTTGGATCTCTTTACACTCATTGAACATTTTGGTGAAATTAAAGGTAAAACCATTGCCATAGTGGGAGACATTGTAAGCTCTCGTGTTGCCAGCTCTGGCATCAGATTATTTACAAGGATGGGCATGAATGTTGTACTCGTTGCACCAAAGCCTTTCATGCCACAAAGTGATCTTCCTCACTACGAAAACCTTGACGATATAATAGACAATGTAGATGCCATTATGTCACTTAGAGCACAACTAGAGAGGCATACTAATCCTATATTCGATAACTACGAAGAGTATGCCAAACATTACTGTATCACCAAAGAACGATTAGGTAAACGAGATATTCTTGTACTTCACCCTGGTCCTGTCATGAGAAATATAGATATTTCGGATGAGATTCTTGAAGACAGCAGATGCAAAGTCATGACGCAAGTTAAAAATGGTGTCTTTATGCGTATGGCAATACTTAAACTATTACTACTTGACAGCTAGGCTTCTCTCTTGAATTGGCTCTCATCCTCTGAAGGATTCAATAAAATGGACACTCTTGGGAAGAAAAGAGAGCCTTTTATTTTTATACTCTCTTATGACAAAACCAAACTCTATGTTTCGCCTTTAAAAGATTTAGAAGAAGAGGTCTACTATAAACTTGAAGATTGGAGAAACTATCCTGTAAAAAAGAGAGAGAAAGCATTTACATTTTCCATGACTCCTGTTGATTTTACACAGTACAAAAAAGCCCTAAACAGTGTACTAGAAGAGATACGTTCAGGCAACACCTATTTACTCAATCTTACCTTTCAAACAAAAGTCAAAAGCAACTTCACTCTCAAAGAAATTTTTACGTATTCCAAAGCAAAATTCAAACTCTATTTTAAAGATCAATTTATATGTTTTTCACCGGAAAGATTTATAGAAATTCAAGACAATACTCTCTCAACTTACCCAATGAAGGGAACAATTGATGCCAACGTTAAAGATGCAGACAAAATTATCCTAAACAATGAAAAAGAGATGGCCGAGCACGTGATGATTGTTGACCTTATGAGAAATGACCTAGGTATTGTGGGAGAAAAAATTAACGTTGAAAAATTTCGATACATTGACACTATCAGTGCTGGTGACAAAAAACTACTCCAAGTGAGTTCTAAGATTACTGCTAAACTAGACAACAACTGGCACCGGGAAATAGGTCAAATTATAGATGAGCTTACTCCTGCTGGTTCCATTACAGGCACACCCAAACTAAGCACAGTCAATATTATTCAAAATATTGAAAATTATGACAGAGGATTTTATACTGGGGTTTTTGGTATATTTGATGGTAAAGCGTTACGCTCAGGTGTAATGATACGGTTTATAGAGAATCAGCAGGGAGAATTAACCTATAAAAGCGGCGGCGGCATTACCATTGACTCCAAAGCAGAAGATGAGTATGAAGAACTCCTCGATAAAATCTATTTGCCTTTTTAAAAAAAACGGTGTAAAATAACAACACAATTAAAGGAATACTAATGTTTAAACAATTACTTATCACTGTCTCTCTATTTTTTATAGCTACAAATACTATTCATGCAAATGAAGATACA
>Ga0256844_10000659_pt1 | contig 13199 bp, 14 predicted proteins | sample MusselsmetaG_FD_189100 | JGI IMG/M metagenome (GOLD analysis project Ga0256844, IMG submission 189100) | Mussel associated microbial communities from hydrothermal vent at the East Pacific Rise, Pacific Ocean - Mussels | ecosystem: Host-associated > Mollusca > Shell > Unclassified ... | reverse complement strand
TTCCTCCATCTGATGTAACAACTTTATTAGAAGTATTTCCATTTTTATTTAGATAATCACCACCACAAATAATACCATTATTTTCATCATTAAATGCAATAGAATATGCACCTGTACTTTCTCCACCATTAATCATTGGTGTATTTGTAATATCCCAAGTTTTTCCCATATCACTAGTATGCAAAACTCTAGATTGCATTCCGCCAGTAATTACCCATGCAGATTTACCTTGAATAGCAATATTTGTATTACTTGCTGCAAAAGCGGCTTCACCATCTATAAGTTTTGGCAGATTATTACAATCTATTTTATTCCAATTATTTCCTCCATCATTAGTTAAAATAATTGAAAGGCAATTTTCTGTAGGATCACCTATTGCAATACCATTATTATCATCAAAAAATACCATAGCATCATAAAAAGATTTTTTATGATTTTCAGTATAAACTATTTTAGGGTTTACAAGTCCGTCTTTACTATTCATCTCAATTTGATATAGTAGAGTAGGGCTTTCTATGCTTAAGGCAAATAATTTATTTTTTGAATGTGCTCCAGCTCTAAAATTTGGTTTTTTATCTCCAAAAAAATCATTTGGAGTGATTAAAAAATTTCCATTTGGATAGAAGGCATAAATTTTTCCTTGTTCTCCAATAAAAAAAGCTGTATTATCAACTAAATCAATTGATCTAATACTACTTAAATTTTTTAATCCGAATTTAGTATGATCGAATTTTTGTAAAGTAATATTTTTTATTTCTCTAGGTGTATAATTAGGTTTGTCAACTTTTTTTTCTTCTTGTTTACAAGATGATAAAAATGTTAAGCTTAAGATTAAAGATAATAGTATTATTTTTTTCAATTTTTATGTTTTTTAGAATTACAAAAGTAATCTAATTAGATTAATAACAAATCTAAAAATTATTGAAGTCTAATTTTTTTAATTAACTCTTCTTTTAAAAAGCTATTTAGCATTATTATAATTTCTGTTTTTCTGTAAGATAATTCTTCTCTAATAGCCGATGATCTTAAATATACTGTAAGATTTCCTTTAACTAACTGCACTTTTGTAGTGTATGTCCAAACACCTTCACCCATAACTTTATGCCAAGCATCAGCAACATCAAGTTGATTTATACCTTGAGATAATTTATTTTTTTGTAAAACCTTATCCATTAAATCTTTAATAGAAGTAAATTTGTATTTAGTTTTATTATCCATAAATTATAGATTAAACATTTTATAAGTTTGTTTTGTTTGTTTTATTATTTCTTCTGTACGTTTTGCATTTGTATCAGAAATAAATAACTGTCCAAACTTCTTATCATTTACTAGTTGTAATAGTTGAGCAACTCTATTTTCGTCTAATTTATCAAATATATCATCTAATAATAATAGAGGTTTTACATTAGATTGCTTTTGAATAAAATCAAATTGTGCTAATTTTAAGGCTATTAAATAAGATTTTTGTTGACCTTGTGAGCCGTATTTTTTTATTGGATAATCAGAAATTTTAAAAACTAAATCATCTTTATGAATACCAACAGAGGTATATTGTAAAAGTCTGTCTTTACTTATGTTGTTTTCGAGTAATTTTTTTAAATTATTATCAGATAGCTGTGATTTGTATTGAAGGTTTACCTCTTCATTTCCATTAGAAATATGTTTATACCTTTTTTTAAATATAGGAATAAATCCTTCAAGAAATTCAGCTCTTTTCTTAAAAATATATTCACCTAAACTAGATAATTGTTCATTATATACTTCAATATTTAATGCATCATAAGTTCTATTAGCGGCAAAATACTTTAATAATGAGTTACGTTGTGATAAAATTTTATTGTAATTAATTATTTTGTTTAAATATTCAGTGTTAGACTGAGCAATAACGCCATCAATAAATTTGCGTCTAATATCACTACCTTCGGCAATAAGGTTATTGTCAATTGGAGATATAATAACTAGAGGTATTGTTCCGATATGCTCAGTTATTTTATCGTATTCTTTACCGTTTTTTTTAACTATTTTTTTTGCTCCTTTTTTAAGGCTACAATTAATATTATCAAGCTTTTTATTGATTTTGTATGTTCCATCAATTACAAAAAAATCAGTTTGATGTTTTATATGTTGAGAGACTGAACTATTAAAATATCCTTTAGTAAAAGATAAAAAATAAATTGCTTCTAAAACATTAGTTTTTCCAACACCATTGTTGCCAACAAAACAATTAATTTTTTGGTCAAAATCAAATTCTGAAGCTTCAAAATTTTTATAATTTATTAAACTAAGTTTTTTTAGATACATAATATGTGCAAAAAAACAAAAAATACATCAAATTATACGTGTAGTTTTCAATAAATATTATATTTTTGCAAACTGTTCAGCTAAACTGAATTTTTTAACAAAAAACACTTTATAATGGCAACATATAAAAAAAGAGGAAATAAAATAAGAAAACCAAAGATTAATACTGATGGTGATTTTTTAGAAGATGTAAAATTTGATGGTGAATCTACAACACAAGAAGTTTTTGATAGTTTAGATGAAACAGCAAATAAATCTGAGCAATGGTTAGAGAAAAATGCAAAGATGGTTTATACTGTACTTGGTGTTTTATTAATTGCAATGTTGGCATTTTTAGCATTTAATAAATTTGTTAAAGAACCTAAAGAGATAAAAGCTGCTAATTATTTAGCATATTCAAAATCGGCTTTTAATGAAGCAGAAAAAGCAACTAAAAATATAGATTCATTATATAATATTGCTTTAAATGGAGCTGATAATAAATATGGTTTATTAGAAGTTGCAAATAAATATTCAGGTACAAAAGCAGGTAATTTAGCTTCTTATATGGCTGGAATATCTTATTTAAAAATTAATGAATATGATAAAGCAGTTGAATATTTAAGTAAATTTTCTTCGGAAGATGAAATATTAGAACCAATTGCTAAAGGTAAAATAGGTGATGCTTTTGCAGATATTAATCAATTAGAAGACGCTTTTACATATTATAAAAAAGCAGCAACAGTTAGAAGTAATAGTTTATCTACACCTTTATATTTATTTAAAGCAGGTAATACAGCTTTAGAATTAGGAAAATATACAGAGGCTTTAACTATGTTTAATCAAATTAAAAATGATTATTCAAAGTCAGATGAAGCTAAAGATATTGATATTTATATTAATAGAGCAAAATATGCATCTAAATAATCATAATTAAATAATATAAAAAAAGGCTATCAATTTTGATAGCCTTTTTTTATTAATAACCTGAGTTCGATATAACCTTACTTCCAAAGAACTCATATAAATAGTGAGATTTGAACAATAAAAATGAAGATTTATGTTTAATTATAGGCTTTTATTGTTTAAAGATTGATGTTTAGATGGCTTTCCGAAGGGTTTTTATCCTTTTCCTTATACTTTGTTATGTCTTTTCAAAGTATCAACACTCCTTCAAAGCCACGCCTTGTCTAAAAAAAAGGATAAAAACTTTGAGTGTAAGTTTATGTCGAACTCAGGTTAATATTATTTTTTATTATCAATCAGTTTTTCTAAATAATGCTCAGTTACTCCAAACTCTTCTTTAATTTTTTCTATTTTAGAAGAAATTAGCTCAGTATTATTCTTTTTAGAAGATTTTTTTCCTACTAACATTACATTCTTTCGAGTATGTTCATTAGAAACAAATTCAAATATTTTAGTTTGGTAGTTTTCTTTTTCTAAAAGTAAAGCTCTCATGGTATCTGTAACCATTTCAAACTGACGTTCTTTAAAAATACCATATTTTAAAATAGGACTTTCTTGTTCTTTACCTTTAACTTGCTGCCTAATTTGTTTATGACAACATGGAGCAGTTACAATAATTTCAGCTTTTGAAGATAAACCTTTATATATAGCATCATCAGTAGCTGTATCACATGCGTGAAGTGCAATTAAAATATCAATACGTTTTTCGTTGTAATCTTCAATACTTTTACATTCAAAATTTAGTTTTTCAAAACCACACTTATCAGAAACATCATTACAATAATCTACTAATTTAGGTCTTAATTCAATCCCTGTAATTTCCACATCAAAACCTTTTTGGTTTTTTAAAAAATCATATAGAGCAAAGGTAAGATATCCTTTACCAGAACCCATATCTACAATATGAACAGTTTTTGGCAGATTAGAATTTGTTACTAAATCATCTATTATTTCTAAATATTTATTTATTTGGCGGTATTTATCAGCCATTTTATGAATGATATTACCATCTTTATCACTAACACCTAAATGTTTTAAATATTCGCCACTTACCACTTTTCTTGCTTTTGGCTGATTGTGGACTTCTGGTGGTTTATTTTTAAAACTTGGATATTGTTTTTTAAAAGTTACTTTCTTTTTTTTTGAAACAAATAGTTGTAAATCTTCTTTTAATGAAAAGAAAGTAGCAAATCTAAATGAATTCATTAATAATTCAGAAATTATTTCTTTTGCTTCATCAATAGTATAATTTTTTACCTGATCGTTTGTTTTGTATCTATAAGTAAAAGATAAATGCAATTTGTCTTTAATACTAATTAGTCTAATATATACATTTACCAGTTCGTTGCGTTTACTTAAAGGCTTACTTAGTGTTATTTTTACAAAGTCATCTCTTTCAATGCTTTGATTTAATACGTTGAATAATTCTTGGAATTCATCCATGATTTTTATGGGATTTTTATGTGCTTCAAAAGTAAATAAAAATAAAGGATTTACTTAGCTATAAGAAGAATTTAGTATTTTTGGATTTATGAAAGTATTTACTACAGAAATTAAAGTATCAAAAAATGAAATTGATGAATTAAACCATGTTAATAATATTGTTTATTTACAATGGGTAAATAAAATTTCTGGTTTACACTGGAATTCTTTATCAAATGATAAAATTAATTCAGAGTATATTTGGGTTGTTGTTCGTCATGAAATAGATTATATCAAGCCAGCTTTTATAAACGAAATTATAAGTTTAAAAACTTGGATTGAAACACTTAAAGGTGTAAAATCAATACGACGAGTTGAAATACTACGAAATAATGAATTATTAGCAAAAGCAAAAACTACTTGGGTTTTGTTAGATGCTAAAACTCAAAAAATCAATAGAATACCTAAAGAAATATCAGAATTATTTGAAGAGTAATTTTAGAAAATTTACCAATCTTCTCCTGCTTGTTCTTTTAAGTCAGCAATAAACTCTCTTATATCAGCAACGTTATCTTTTTTAGAAATATCACTCATATTAGATAATAAATAATCTAAACTCTCTACAGGATTAATATCCGATTTTACTAATTCTTCTTCAAAACCTTCAATTGGTTCATCTTCAGGAATAGCAACATTAAATGTTCCGTGTTCATCAATATGTTGAAAAGTAAGACGAATAGCTTTTGCAAGTACAGGTTGGTTTTCATTAACAACCATTACACGCATTGCTTTTAAATCATCTATAATAGCAGTTGATATACCATTTTTAGTGATTTCAGCTTTTACTTTTTCTATTAATTTGTAGTACTTTGTATTTGTCAAAATTTTTCTTTTAAATATTTATGTTGCAAATATAATTAAACAATTCAATAATTAAATGTATCTGTAGATTTTATCTAATTATTAACTAAATAAATCTACTTAATTTCAAATTTTGGTAGTATTTTTGATGATTAATTGCTAATTTTAATAATTATCATGAACATTCGTTACTAAATATTTAAGTAAAAATGTATCATGCTCAGAATTAATAATAAAATGAAAATAATAAAACGAATACTTCTAGCTCTGTTATTAATTATAGTAGCTGCAATTGTAATAGTTTTTATGTATAAAGATACATTAATAAAGCGTTTTGTAGATAATTATAATAAAAATTTAAATATTACTATTGCATATAATGATGTTGATTTAAGTTTATTTAAAAAATTTCCAAATGCTAACTTATCAATTAACAATTTAAGTGTAGTTAATGATGAATTAAGTGATACATTATTTGTTGCTGATAAAGTTTACTTAGCTATGAATATTGAAGATTTATTTAAAAAATCAAACGAAAAAATTAAAATAAAAGATGTTTTAATTGATCATGCAAAGCTTAATTTAATTGTTAATAAAGAAGGTAAAGCTACTTATAGTATAAAGAATATTAGTACTTCAAAAACAAATTCATCAAGCACAAATAATAGCGGAAAAGACAGTAAATTTATTATTGATATTGATAAATATGAAATTATAAATTCAGATATTATTTACCATAATAAACAATCTGATATATTAGTTGATTTACATAATGTTAATCATAAAGGAACTGGTGATTTTTCAGCTTCAAATTTAGATTTAACAACTATTTCTAAAGTAGCTGAAATGACTGTTGGAGTTGGTAAAGTAAAATATTTTAATAAAGTAAAAATTGATTTAGATGCTATTTTAGGATTAGATTTAGAAAACCTTAAATTTACTTTTAAAGAGAATAATGCTGTAATTAATGATTTAGCTTTGGTGTTTAATGGATTTATTGATGTTAATGATGAAAATCAAATTTATGACATCAGTTTTAATGCACCAAAAGCAAATTTTAAAAACGTATTATCGTTAATTCCAAGTGCTTATTCAAGTAATTTTTCTGGTGTTACAGCAAATGGAATAGCAACTGTTGATGGAAAATTTAAAGGTATTTTATCTGATAATGAATTCCCAAAATATAATTTTAATATTAAAACAAAAAATGCCTCTTTTAAATACCCAGATTTACCAAAATCGGTTACAAATATTAACTTTGATGGTGCTATTGCAAGCAATACATCACATAATAATGTATTTTTAGATATTAAAGATTTAAAGTTTACTATTGATAAAGACACTTTCGAAACTAAAGGGAAAATTACAAAATTAACTTCTAATCCTACTGTTGATGCGCAATTTAAAGGTACACTTGATTTGGAGAATTTATCAAAAGCATATCCAATTAAATTAGAAGAAGAATTAAAAGGTGTTTTACAAGCAAATTTTACAACAAAAGCAGATCAGAAATCAGTTAATGAAAATGATTATGAAAATATTAAAACCAATGGTACAGCAAGTTTAAATGAATTTTCTTACGCAGGAAAAGATGTTGCAAATCCTATTTTTATTAAAAACGCCTCTATAAAATTCAATACAAATAGCATATTATTGTCCGATTTTAATGCTAAAACTGGTAAAAGTGATATTAAAGCATCAGGAAAATTAGATAATCTTTTTGCCTTTGTTTTTGATGATAAAGATTTAAAAGGAGATTTTAATATTGTTTCAAACAATTTTGTTGTAAGTGATTTTCTTGTAGAAGAAAAAAATACTACAAAGCAAGATAACAATAAAAATTCTTCAAATGTTAGTACTGTTGATGAATTAAAAATTCCAGATTTTTTAGATATATCTACTAATATACAAGCTAAAAGAGTAGTTTATGATGATATGGTTTTAAAAAATGTTAGCGGAATAATGAAACTAAAAAATCAAAAAGCTACATTAACAAACACTAAGGCAACCATGTTAGATGGAAACATTGTTTTTAATGGTGATGTTAATACAAAACCTAGTCCTGCTACCTTTGATTTGGATATGGATATCTCAAAATTTGATATTGCAAACTCATTTAATACTTTAGAAACATTTCAAAAATTGGTACCTGTTGCCAAAGCTTTAAAAGGAAAATATAATACTACTTTTAAGCTTAAAGGAAATTTAGACGATGAATTTTCGCCAGATATGAATTCATTATCTGGAAATGCTTTTGCGCAATTATTTGTAAATAATGTTAATAATTCTGCTATTCCTTTATTAAATTCATTGGCCTCAAATTTAAAATTTATAGATTTTAGTAAAATTGATTTAAGTAAGCTTAAGGCAGCTTTATCGTTTAAAAACGGAACTGTAAATGTTAACCCATTCGACTTAAAGTATAAAGATATAACTATGCATATTTCTGGTTCACATGGTTTTGATAAAAGTTTAAGTTATAATTTAAAAATGGATGTTCCTGCAAAATATTTAGGAACTGAAGCTGTAAATTTATTATCAAAATTAACAAATATTGATAAGGATACTATAAGAATTCCACTTTCAACAATGATAAATGGTACTATGCTAAAACCAACAGTAAAAGTTGATTTTAAATCGGCTATTAATAATTTAACATTAAAAGTAATTGAATATCAAAAACAAGAATTATTAAATCAAGCTACTGATCAAGTTACAGATGTAATTAATGATGTTATTACAAATAATGGTCTAGATTCTATAATTAAACTTCCAAAAGATTCTACTAATAATGATATAAATGATATAATTAACGGAGGAGTAAACGATGTTTTAGACGGTTTATTTGGAGGTAAGAAAAAGAAGAAAAAATAATTATTGTAACATTTTTATATTATTTACTACAGATTATATAAAGAAATCATTTTTTTTATTAAATAATTACACATTCAATCATTAAAATATATATTTTAGCAGTATGAGTTTAGAAAATTATATTGTAACACCTTTAGATAGTGCTGTTTTAGATGATAAAGAGCAATATGCATTTTATTTTAAAATAGTAAAACATGCATTTAATCAACTTGTAGAAGGTTTAAATGAAAATGATATTTGTAACGATCAAGAGCTAGTTTTTTTAAAACAATATAATGAATTGTTAATTTATTCCATAGAAGCCTTACGTGTAAAATATTTATATGATGAAGAGGATAAAATGAAAATTGATTTAACAGAGTCTGGTTTTCCAAATTATATGGAATTCCGATATTTAGTAAACGATTTATCTTTAAAAAACGATTATATTAAAAAACTACCTAAAGTTTATGATTTAAAAGAAGAGTTTTTAGAAACTTTATTTAAAGAAAAAGAAACCATAAGTAAAGTTAAATTACACCAAGCAGCCTCAATAATTTATTACACTACAATTGATAAAAGGTATATTTTTAAACGATTTGTACAAGGAAAAATTATAGAAACAAATAAGTATGATTCTAAATTTTTAGTAAGCTGGAGTTTCTATGATATTACTTATAATAGACCTTTTGTTTGCTTTTTATATTTCGATTATTTAGGTAAAGATATTGAAGATTATAAAACTAATATTTATGAAGTTTTAAAAATTGCAGCCGATAGAAGTATTAATATGGATACTATTGCTTATTTAATAGACAAGAAATTACCTAAAGTTCATCCAAAAAGATTTAAAAAAATAGATGTAGGTCCAATACATAATATTTTTGCAAAGGATGAAAACATATATACTCATACAATATTAAAAAGTATTGCTAATAAGAGTTTACCTATGGAGTCTTATTGTATATCACTTTCAATTGACGATGCATTTACTAAAGGAACATTTAAAGAAGGTTCTTTTTTAAATAAACAGACCTTACAAATTTGGGAAGTAAATAAAACTCAAAAGTACTTATTTACCTCGCATAAAGTACTTCAATTATTTTATGATAAAATTCCTGAATCAATTAATTTATTAACTCAAGCTCCTTTTGTTATTAATAAAATTGAGTAATATTTTATACCTTGAAACCCCTTTTGTAACTGATGTTACACAATATTTAGAAGCATTCTAAATTAACAATTTATTATAATATTTTTTTATTATAAATCATTTACTAATTACATGATTTTCTACTATTTATAGCTCGTTAAAACAATTTTATATTTAAAAATATAATAAATACATTAAACCTATACAAAACATGATATAATTCATATATCAAACTCTTATTCACACGTAAATTTGTACTGTTAATTTTAAGCAGATGACAACACACAAATTTTCAATTACAAAGTTTATTTATACTTTCTTAATTATCTTTTTAATTTGGTATGGATTTACAACTTCATTACAACCAGCAGAAATCATTACTGGTTTAATTGTCAGCAGTTTGATTGCATATGTAACTGTAATCAACTTTGGCTGTTGCGATCCTATATTAGTGAAATTTTCACATGTAGGATATTTTTTTAAGTACTTTTTTGTATTTATTATAGCACTGATAAAGTCCAATTTTGATGTTGCTCGTAGAGTACTTTCGCCAAAATTAGATATCAATCCTGGTATAGTAGTATTTAAAACTAAGTTGAATAACGATTTTGCCAAAATGGTATTAGCAAACAGCATTACATTAACTCCAGGAACTTTAACAGTTGATGTGATTAAAAACAATTTTTACATTCATTGGATTGATGTTCAAACTGAAGATCCAGAAGAAGTGTACAAGCAAATAGCAGAACCATTTGAAAAAATATTATTAAAAATATACAAATAATATGGAAACTTTAATAACAAGCATCATTTATATAGCTATGGCATTAATCTCGATTGGAGCCATACTAAGTGGTATCCGATTTATAAAAGGACCAACTACTGCAGATAGAACTATTGCTTTAGATACTTTATCTATCATTGCCGTAGCAGTTTTAGTATTGTTAGGTTATTTATTTAATCGCTACATATATATAGACTTAGCCTTAGTTTATGCAGTTTTAGGATTTATAGGAATTATCGTTATAGCACGATTTATAGAAAAAGCATTGTAATGGAAGGATTATTAGAAATATTAGAAGTTATTGGTGCCATTTTAATTTTAATAGGAAGTATTTTCTTACTTCTTGGTGCTATAGGTATTTATAGAATGCCCGATTTATACAATCGTTTACAAGCAGGAACAAAAGCAACTACTCTTGGAGCAATGAGTTTGATTTTTGGTGTAGGATTAATGCAACCAAATTGGTTATTTAAATTAGTGATTATCATTTTATTTATTGCATTTGCCAATCCGTTAAGTTCACACGCTTTAGCACGAGCCTCATATAGACAAGGTAAAAAACCTTATTATAATGATGATGAAGAAATTGTAAAAGTAGATCACTATAAAAAAGCAGTAAAAAAAGAATTAAAAAAACTAAATAAAAAACTAAAAGAGGAAGTTTGATATCATTGCGATGAGCCTGAAAGAGCAAAGAAGCAATCTGCTGATAAGAAAAAGATTACTTCAATCGTACTCTTTCGTAATGACAAATAAACAAATAAACAAATCAAAAAATACACAAAAAATGGTATTTATAATATTTTTAATAGTCATGGCAGTTATTTTAATTGCAGCAGCTATTTACGCAATAGTTCAAGAAGATTTACTATATGCTGTTATTGCAACAGGAGTAGTAAGTTTAATATTATCTGTTTTCTTTTATATGTTACAAGCACCAGATGTAGCTATTACCGAAGCTGCTATTGGAATTGCTTTAACAACCATCATTTTTGTAATTACAATTCGTAATACTACAAGAGATGAAAACAAATATAACGACGATCATATTAATAAATTTAAAACCGAAAAAGATGATTAAGCGATTTATAGTTTTTTTATTGATAGCAATTCTTGGTTTTTTCTTATTTCAAACCTTTATGGCTGTTCCTTTTGGAGAAAGCAGAATAGGTGATTTAGAAAATCCAAAAACAGTATCATCTTTCTATTTAGATAAAGCACCAAACGACTTAAAAGTAGCTAATACTATTACTGCTGTTGTAGTAAATTTTAGAGGCTTTGATACTTTGGGAGAAGTTACTGTACTTTTTTTAGCAGTTACTGGTTTAGCAAGTATTCTTTATAGAAAAGAAGAAGAAGAAGAAGGAACAAAACATCGTTTTGAAATTCCATCATCAAGTTTAATGCGATCAGGTTCTAAAATATTATTTCCTTTAATATTATTATTAGGAATATATGTTTTTATTCACGGACATTTAACTCCAGGTGGAGGATTTCAAGGAGGAGCAATTATTGCTACAGGTTTCTTATTGATGTTTATAACCTATAAAGGATTTAAAACTAATCATAAAGTAATGGTATGGTTAGAAAGTTTATCTGGTTTAGGCTTTGTACTTGTTGGTTTGTTTGGTTTATTTCAATACGGATCATTCCTTCAAAATACAGGCTGGACAGGTAATTTAAACGATTTAATTAGTGGAGGATTTATTCCGTTGATATACATTTTTGTAGGTATTAAAGTAGCTACAGAATTGACAAATGTTTTAGATATTTTATTAAGTATTAAACCAAGAAAAAAATGACAAGTATTCAAGATATATTCATTGAGTATAAAGACATCTTAAGTGTTGCTGTTTATGGAACAGCTATCGCACTTATTGTGATAGGTCTTTATGCAGTGTTAATGAAAAAGCACTTAGTTAAAATAGTCATCGGTTTATCGATAATGGATGCAGGTATTAATCTGTTATTTGTAGCAGTTGGTTATATTTCAGGAGGAACTGCACCAATTTTTTCTCCAGGAAATGAACATGCAGCAAGTAAAATGGTAGATCCAGTACCACAAGCTTTAGTGTTAACAGCTATCGTTATTGGTTTTGCAGTTACTGCCTTAGCATTATCATTGGTGATTAGATTATACAAACATCACCACACCGCAAATATTGACCAATTAAAATCATTAAGATGGTAATAAGTCCTGTACATTATATCGTATTTCCTTTGTTAGCAGCGTTTTCAATACCGTTGATTTCAAAGATATATAAGGAAGCAGCAAGAATAATTCCAGGAATTGTCTTGTTCTACAATATGGTAATCTCCTATTTTTTAATGAAGCAAGTTGCTTCTGATGGAATGATAAATGAAGTAATTTCTGGTTGGAGAGCTCCTTGGGGAATTAACTTAGTTTTTACACCTTTTACAGGTTTTTTAGCAAGTATGATTTCGGTTATAGGATTTTTAATCTGGTTGTATGGTTTCCGTTTTAAACGAACTTTAAAAGGAGGAATTGTACAGTACTATGAAACCTTACAAATGATGATGATTGCAGGTGCGATTGGAGTTATCATTACTGGAGATATTTTCAACCTTTTTGTATTTGTTGAAATTGTAGGTATTACAGCAATCTCTTTAACTGCTTTTTATACAAGTCGTGATGGGGCAGAGGCTGGTTTTAAATATTTACTAATAGGTGGATTTGCCTCAGCATTTTTATTATTAGGAATATTAATTGTCTATACACAAGTAGGAAGTTTAAATATGGCACAAATTGCACAAGAAATGCCAAATGTTCCTATCAATATTAAAGTAATTGCCTTAATTTTTTTCTTAGTAGGATTAGGTATTGAAGCCGAAATGTTTCCTTTGAATGGTTGGGCGCCA
>Ga0256844_10000658_pt1 | contig 13209 bp, 28 predicted proteins | sample MusselsmetaG_FD_189100 | JGI IMG/M metagenome (GOLD analysis project Ga0256844, IMG submission 189100) | Mussel associated microbial communities from hydrothermal vent at the East Pacific Rise, Pacific Ocean - Mussels | ecosystem: Host-associated > Mollusca > Shell > Unclassified ... | reverse complement strand
ACCAGACATATCTCTGTGCAGGTATTCTGTAGCTTCTGCTACTTTTGAGTTCAGCTGAGATACTTTGATTTCATTTTTGAGGTTCTTTTGTAACGTGTACCAAAGTACCTTTCTACTGGCATTTTTTTGACCATCTACTAATGAGCCTATCTTTCTGAGGTTATCGTATGACCCCCAGTTCACATATTCTCCATTGAAAAAATCTGTTATTGGTCGTTTTTGTAATTTCATTTTGTTCCTTTATTTACTTATTATAACATAAGTTATCTAAAACGAAGGTTAAACCCCCGTTATATCAAACACGTTTTTCGATAACATCATTTTTCTAGTTTCTACTTTATCACCTGATAACCAATCATCTAGGATTGTTTCGTCATCTACATCAAAAAGTTTTATCATGTTTTCTAGCTTATCTGTTTTTACGATGTGCTTCAAAAGCTCAGGTTTATAAGAACCTAACCCTTTCATGTACTTGCCGGTTTCACCTGATTTCAACGGAAATTTCTTACCTAATTCGTAAGTCCATCTAACTGGTTTTTTGTTTTTCAATGCAATCAACACGGGTGTTTGAAGTTCACCGAATTTATTTTGTTCTAGTATCTCAGGTAAATATCTCTGGAAAAATCCAAGTAGAAGCCCTTTGATGTGTGAACCATCTGCATCTGCATCTGTTGCTGTAGCAATGTACTCGTAATCTTCATTTTGTATAATTTGATATAATTCACTCAGCTCTGGATTCTTTGTGAAATCTGCTTGTGTGGCATCGTATGCATTCAACGGAACACCCTTTAGCTCATAGTACCCATAATCTTTACGGCCCAATGACGGAAGTAATCCTCCAACAGCTGATGCCCCTTCACAAAGTAAAAGAATTTTCTTATTCTCAGTAGCACAAAGGTACTTCTCAGATTTGATTTTCTTTTTGGATTTTTTGAGTTTTTTGAGCTCAGCATTTTGTTTTGCTGCTTCTTTGAGTGTAAAGTATTCAGTAATTCCAAGCATAATGTCGTCATTCTTTTGAACCTTTTTTACTAAATTCACGATGCCTTTTTGATAGTCCAAGTTTTTCAATAGATAATCTCTAACCTCTTTATCTGAGTTTTTGAGTTCCTCTTTTGTTTGGCTGTCCCACTTGGCATTCATAAAGTTGTTCATAACAATAACTACTCTCATCTTATTACGGATATCTGCTGGTTTGATTGTTTTGAATTTCTTTACAAGCTTCTCTCGAATTGGATCTACAACGTCACCCGTTATTTGCCAGATGTGTCTACCACCTGATTTGGCTACTAGACCATTTACCAAAGAAAAGTGTTCAAAGTTGTCACTTGTACTGTGACCAATAGCAATACTATATTCTGGTGTAATCATAGTCTCGTTAGCATCAAACATTTCAAAATATTTCTTTTGGGTCAATTTGATCATCTTACCATTGAATCTAAAAGTAATTCCAGGGTAAGCTACACTTAGGTGAGTCAAGCGTTCTTTGATTATAGTTTGATGATCTAACGTGATTTCATCAAGTCCAAAGTACTTCAAATCTGGATACATACGAACAAAAATACCAGATGATTTAGATTCTTTTTCTTGTACCTTTACTTCTTTGAGGTTGTTTTTTGTGTCTATCACTAAATTGATTTTCCCATCATCATTTTCTATGTGGGTTTTTATAGCAAATATAGAACCGGCTTTTGATCCTAGTCCATTTGTACCTATCGTTGCTTCATCTTGGTTATCATAGTTAGCACCAGATAACATCTCAGTGAACGCTACTTCTGCTTGGTATTTATCTTCGCCCTTTAGTGTTGTCATTTTGGTATTTGGAATTCCTCTACCGTTATCTTGACATTCGAACGTTTTTTCATTGATACGAATTGAAATTTTATTGGCGTGTTTACCCTTTGTACGAACAAACTCATCAATGCTGTTATCAATCCATTCGTTGAAAACTTTATTCAGGCCTGGGATATAACTTCTTTGTACAATTTCAAATTTGTCATCTTTTAGTGCAAATTCTTCTTGTGGTTCTAATACAATAGAACCAATGTACATTCCCGGTCGGTGTAACACGTGATCGATTTGTGATAGTTGTTTGATTGTTTGCATTTATTTCCTTATAATATTGATATTGACCAAGCTTGTTCTAGCTGGTTCATTTTTTCTTTGGCTAGACCTAACTGCTCAAGGTTTATTGTATTAGTGGTTATAGTAAATCCCATAGATCCAACTTTATTTAGAGTAATAGCTAGTCTGTTTTTGTTGTTGAATTTGTATTTTGATTGTTCCGCTTTTGGGTCACAGTTATCCATGTCCATTAGCACTGATGTATAAGTGGCATATGAATTTATTTGACATAACATAACATCAAACCCCAGGGCTGTTAGTACTCTTTTGGTAGTTTCCAAGTTATCATCCGCAAAGTCAGCTTGCTCTTGTCTTGTTTGAGCTTCATTGAAGTCTGCATCTACTCGTTTGATAATAGAGTTAGGGTGTTTTAGAGGTCTGTAATCTTTACCAGCTTCTACATAAACTCCCTTGAAATTTTCTTCTAGAGCTAGTCTAACTTTATACAGCCTGATACCAGGTTTTTCGATATCATAAACATTACCATATGTTCTTTGGGTTACTGTGTACCCCTTATTTCTGTAATAATCTACGAGTTGTTCTTTGAAATTTTCTTTTGTGATTTTTGCCATTTGTTCTCCTTCTTTATATACTATTATAACATAATATACCTTACACGAACATTAAAGGGTCAATTCTGGGTACTTTTCTTTGAGACACAACGCAAAGCCTTTTAGAGTATCGTTCATTCTGGCTGGTCCAATGAGAGATACATCTACTAGGATTTGATATTCTACCTTATGTTCAACCCACTCAAACCGTATTCCATTTGTAGTAGAGAACATGCTAGGGTGTATACCATGATACTTCTCGATATACCTAACAAGATCTCTATAAAATCTTTCGTTGGCTGTAGGTAAACTCATTCTATAGGAAATATTCCAGCGGAAAAGTCCACTGGTAAAAGATTCTCATCTTCTAGGAAATATTCGCATTCTGGATTACCTTGTTGGGTGTCACAAATCAATTGCTCAGGTTTAGATAACTTAGCGTATCTGATGAATTGACCATTTTTAGTAAGTCCTTTTCTTAGTTTGATTACATCAAACGCTTTAGCTAGACAAGCTTCTGTTTCGTAGCCTTTAGCTTTAGCTAGCATAATCAACGTAACTAAAGTATCACCAATGGCGTCTTGGAATTCTTCTTCATCGTTTAGAACTAGAGCCTCGTGGACCTCTATGGCCTCTTGGAGAAATCTTTGGTATTTCATTTGAATATCATCTGTGTCTTTTAGACCTCTTTTATCACCCCAATCTGCTACATCTTGTACTAATTTTGTCATATTGTTCCTTTATTTTTCTTGTTACTTATTATACTATTTTAGTCTTTATTATTTCTTAGACCTTTCTAACAATCTTAGAGTATCAAAAGTATAAATAACAATAAAAGGAACAAGATGACCCCAAAGAACATAAATATCACCCAACGTTCTAGGAAAGTAAATTCCGAAGCCAAACTTATGGCATACATCAAGTCACAACTTGGCGCTCCACTAATTACAGTAGACGTGCATGATGACCAAATCCTGCAATGTATAGATGACACATTTGAGCAGTTCAGTGAGTGGGTGTGGAATGCGCAACAATCTCAAGTTTTTGTCATTACGCCACAACCAGGAATTAGTGACTACATATTAGACGACAGAATAAAGGCAGTTACTGGTGTATCATTTGGAGATAACCTTCAAAGTTATGCATCAAGTGGTGGCTCTTGGGGTGGAATCTCACTAGGTTCTATGATGCCTCCTATGTATATGCCAGCAGTGACGGCAGAAGGAAACACAAGCTCGTTAGTTGGTGTTGGTTTAGCTGCTACTGGAGTTGCTGGTGGTATGGCAGGTGGACCACATACATCAGGACCTGGTGGTGGTAACCCATTAGAAGCGTTTTGGGCTGCTCTTAGTAACGCACAAACATTCCAGAATATGACGGGATCGCATGTTACTTATGACTTCAATGCGAGTAATCATATACTAAGAATTTTTGATGATGTTCAAGGACAAGTAGCTATAGAAGCAGAATTAGATTATATTCCAAACCCAGAATATGACGATGCGTATGGTCATCCATTCGTAAAGGCATATGCAAAAAATCTTGTGAAGAGACAATGGGGTGAGAATGTGGGAAAATATTCAAGTGCGTTAGTTGGTGGAGCTACTATCAACTACGATAGAATTATTTCAGAAGCACAACAAGAGTTAGACAAACTAGAGGACTCAGTAAAGATGGCGAGTGAAGCACTCGGAATGTTCAGTGGATAGAAGGAAAATTATGTCAAGAAAAAACAGAAAAGCAAAAAATATAAGCGAAGCACTAAAAAAATCAATGGTTCAAGATAAACATCAAAAGAGTATATCAAATGACCCTAACATCGCAATAAACAATAAAACACTATCGGCGGATCCGTTTGGTGGTGCATTACTTGTAGATGGTACAAACCAATCAAATGAATATGATTTCAATTTTACTGGTGGTATGGATAAGTTTTCTTATCAAAACCAAGTTATTGAAACGTACAGAATATTAGCATCAGACGTTGAAGTTTCAAATGCTATTGATATTATTATAAATGAACTTGTATATACAATAGATAAATCAATTTTTAAGATAGATATTGAAGAAGAAAATGAGAAAATATCAGAAGTAATAAATGATACATTCAAAGATGTACTTGGTATTATCAACATAAAAGAAAATATTTTCAATATAGCAAGACAACTTTATATCGATGGTCAACTAAATATAGCTTTTGGATACAATCCCAAAGAAGCAACAAAAGGGATACAAACAGCAACAATTTTAGAGCCTCTAGGATTACACTTTGACTCTAAAGACAGAAAGTGGAAATACAAAGAAACTGAATCTAGTAACTTTGAATCTTTATATGCTGTTGATCTAAAAACCGATGAAAACGAATTTACCGAATCTGAGTTGGTACACGTTGATTATGGAATGTATTCAAGGGTGGTTCAAGAAAATAATTATCCATTTATGGTAAACCTTGGATACCTTGAGGGTGTTGGTTCTAACGCTAATATGCTAAAAACCCTAGAAAATATGCTTATTCCTATGAGATACTCTAGGTCTGTTTCTAGACGTTTATTCAACATCGATGTAGCTGATTTACCACCTAAACAAGCTAAAGAACTTATGGACAAAATTAGACAAGAATTTAGATATAAGAAAACATATGACCCAGGTACTGGTACTATCAAGAACATCAAGAATACTCAACCTTTAGTGGAAGATTATTGGTTAGCAAATAGATCTGGAGCAAAAGGAACAAGTGTGGACACTATGGATGAAAAGGGTGGTGCGATGGATTTCGACGATATCAAACACGCAGCCAAAAAACTTTATTCATCAATGAAGATACCAGATGAGATGAATCCATACAGTGACGACCCAGCTTCGTTTAGTTTTGAAGACACACAAATTTCTCAAAATTTCTTGAAGTTTTATATCTTTATATCAAGACTTAGAGTTCCAATAGCTAAATTGATAAAAGAAACACTAAGAAGACAACTAGTAGCAACTGGTGTTTTCAAAGACTCAGAGTGGAAAAATTATGAAGATAAAATAGAAGTTGGTTTTACCGCTGATAGTATTTTTCTTGAGAATATGCAAAAAGAGATATTCCTAAAAAACTTGGATTCTTGGGTAAACATCAAAGAAAATGTAGGTGAAATTATTTCACTAGAGACTGCAGTAAACGAAACATTTGGTTGGTCAAGTGAGCAACTTATGGACGAACTGAAAAAAATAGAAACAGAAAAAACAACAGATGAATATAAAGCATTCTACGATAGACAATTAGAAGGCGATGCAGAGGGTGGTTCTTGGAGATAACTAAAGAGTTACCTCCGGGTAATCTTTGATTTCTCCAGGTCCAAGGTGAACCCAATCATCTAAATTTATTTCCCATAATCTTCTACTACCTACTCCAGTTTTATCATTTATGGTTCTGAGGGTATTCTTCCCATGAGAATCCTTTAGAAAACCTGTCCCTCTAACAAAAACATCTTCGTAAGTGACAGTATGATCACCGGTAGTTCTGTTATTGTGATGATATTCTATGTTTTTGTAATATAAATCGCCAATGACAAGTTTCATAGGTACACCTCCGGGTAATCATTTTTGTCTAAAACAGTATAACATGATTGACGAATCGAGCCATCACCAATATACTTGGTATCCTTTGCTTTGGTGATTATTCCATCTTCATCTAGTTCTACTATTTCACCATACAATCCATACCAACTAGTAGGCCATCCATCATTGTCTGAGATATCCCAAATGAAACGAGTAGAAGTAGCTTGCTCAAAAGTTTCTTTGAAGTACCTTTCGGGGTGTATTTGTACTAACTTCATAGGAATAACTCCGGATTTGTTATTTTGTGTGGCTCTAAGCTTATTAGGTCATATGGATTTTTTATTACGTCAGATTTTCCTTTGATTACACGAACATATTCTTTACCTATCTCGGATACTGTACACCAACCTTGAAATTGAAAATCCAAGACTAAATCACCTACGTGTAATTCTACACCTATTCTATCTGTTATCATAGGAAATACTCCAAGTGGGTTTTTCGGTTACCGATGTATTCCACAAAATTAGTAGAATCTATAGGATAATAAGTCACCGTGCAGGTTTTGATAAACATGACTTCAATTGGGTATGGATCTAACTCATCTTGGATGAAGTTTGTGATGACGATTACCCCATGTGGTGTTTTCCAAATATTGCCAATAGTTTGTCTATTTAGGCGACGGTTGAACTTATAAAAGCCAACCAAAATCCATAATGAGAGAGCTATTAGAATAAAATAAAGATAAATCATAGATACCTCTCTGGGTATTTTTCTTGTAACGCTTCGTGTAGCATCTCGGTTGTACACCATTCAGGAGTGCCTCCAAGGAATTCTTCCAGGGCTTCAAGTGAATTAGTTGATTTTAGGTCACTTGGGTCAGGTATGATTATATCGATAGATATTTCTAGTTGATTGTTTGGTGGGCACCCACCGACAGCAGCCGTAAATGCCATGTTAGGTAAGCTTTGAACAGACATGCTGGTAATGTGGTATTTTTTGTTCATTGGTTTGATTTGGTTCATTTGAATCATAGTAATTCCTCTGGGTAAACTGTGGGTATCAAGTCTTCAAGGTTCACGTCTTTGATTTTACCTGCTCTTACGTCTCTGATTATTTTCTGCATTAGTCTTCCAGGAACTTTTATCCTAATGAAGCCTAATGTCTTTAGGTCCCAATAGGTAGTGCCTGCTCTTAGGAATATAGCTCCATTTGTATCAAGATTTATCAGCCATAATTTTTGAGTTCTGGTGTTTTCAAACACCACAAGGTCTAATTTTTTTGGTTCTGTGTTCATAAGTACTCCTCTGGGTATATTTCTTTTAGTAATCTTTTTAGTACAGTGACCTCACCAGTGCTTATTCCGAATAGTGGTTTTCCAGAATAAAAGAAATGCTCACCTAGAACCGTAAAGGTACTATAACCACACTCTGATACTTTTCCTTTTCTGCCGTCTGATAACAATACTACATCACCGTTTTCTATTTTCATAACATCTCCTCTGGAAATTTTTCATTTAGTACTTCTAGTAACTCTCTATCTTTTATTGATACTGTCACTTTCTCAAATTTAGTAATATCAAGATTATATTTTTTCCATACGTGTTGGTTTATATCAATGAATTTATTGAACTTATGTTCTCTCATTAGATACGTCGTTTTCAAATTTGGGTGGGTGACTATCATCATAGTTTCTCCTCTGGAAATTCTTTTTCAAATACCAACATCAATTCTGCGTCACCTATTATTGTATTTGTTATGATGAATTCTTTGGTATCAATCCCTTCTTCTTTCCATACTTTCATCTTGATAAAATAATCGAACTTATGTTCTCTCATAACAAATGATGATTTTATGTTTGGGTGGGTAACTGTTATCATAGGAAATACTCCGGGTATTTAGATTTTGTTATTCTGGTTAGAAGTGCTTCATCTTGAAGTATATCACCGTATTCAGATACTGCAAATGGTTGACTTTGGGTTTTATCTTTATATATATAAACCGCAATGAGACCATATTGACCTTGTTCTGTTTTTACCAGTCTGTTTTCTGTTGTTAGGTAATACCCCTCATAGAATTTTCTCATAGGAACCTTTCTGGATATTCTTCTGGGGTGTAACATTTTACGTCCTTTTTGTTTAGAAAATTATATGACCACCGGTTACCGCCTTCTGTTTCCAGGTCCATCCCTTTTCCAATAATAACTTCAGTGATGGTAAAGAAGTTTCCTTCATAAATAAACCCATCACCTACCTTGAGGTCTTCTATTTTTATAGACATTATAGTAATCTCTCTGGGTATTTTTGTATGTACAATTTCACCGACATCTCTTCGTTGGTGATGTTGTTTTGGGTTTGTTTTTTTGCTAGTTGCTCTTTGATTTCTCGTTGAATAATGTCTTCTATTCTTAGTGTAGCCTTTTCAAATGTTGAATATGTTTCGGCACCCCAATAACCATCTTCGGCTAGACCCCATACTGGAAACCACCAATCTTTTCTTTTGAGAATGAACTTGGGTCCTTGGGTAGCTACTTTGTATTTTGGGTAGTTATTTGTGTATTTTTTTATGAAATTCATATGCGCTTTCCATTTACATCGTAAATCATACGCATACAAGTAACGGTGTCTTGTATTTTCACCATACTCCATTTGATGCCTTCAACTATGTTAGTAGCATCTAGTCTACCGTAACCAATCTCCACTAGTCTATCTATATATGTTTGTTTTGTCATTTGTTCTCCTTTTGTTATGTACTATTATAACATAATATACCTTACACGAAGGTTAAACCTAGAGATAATACTCCGGATGAGATTCTTTTGATAGCAGGGATATTTCTGCTGATTTTACCCATTGGTGTTGACCGTTTCTAGATATCATAACCAGTTCTGGGAAGTTACCCAATTTGATAATATAATAAGATTCATTTTCAAACAAACACCAATCACCTATTTTCACAGTAGATACTCTGGGTATTCTTCTAGGAGTTTCTCATTGAATTCATCTTCTGTGAGGATAGTAACTCCCTTAGCTTTAGCTTGTCGACGTTTGGACGCACCTGGGGCATCTCCGGTAACTAGGTAATCTATCTTGCCAGAAACACCAGCCATTACAGTAATACCGCATCTGCTAAAGTTTTGGTACATCTTATCTCTTGTTTGGGTCATTGCGCCAGTTAGTACAATTTTCATTTTAGTCCTTTGGTTCTTATAGTGTGCATTCTGGATAATTGGCTTTTAGTGAATAGTAATAATAATCTATTTCTCTGTGTATGACCAAAGCACCGAATTCTGTTTCTAGATCTTTTAGATCACCTCTTATCATTCGTTTTGGCATTATTCTTTCAAAATCATAGTCACCGAAATAAAGTGGCTTTTCAAAGATGCCATCGTATGTTTTACCGTTTTGTATCCACCTCATACCAATCATAGGAAAAGCTCCGGGTGTGTTTCTCTTGTTTTGATGCCGGTAACAACACTATAACTCCCGGTGCCTTTACCTTTTTGGTAGATATAATCCCCATCAGTTCCACCATAATAAGCACATAATGTTTTTAGGTGTATGTCAGTATCTATGCTTATGACGAAACCTTCTCTAGTTTCTCTGAAGTCCCCGTCATAATAAAAATCAGTGTATATATAATCACCTACTTGGATATCGTCGAATTGTATCATTTGGTGGCCTTGTTTATTATTTCAAAATCTGTTTTTATGCTCTTCCCATGACATTTATGATTATGCCAACCTAATGACGATACCACAGCTGAACACTTCTTGCATCTCATTTTATACGTTCCTACTTCCCAACCATTTGTAATAAAGTCTGCCAACAAATTTTTGTGGATAGATTTATTTTTATCGTTCTTGTGTATGCGGATATAGTTTTTTGTGGATACGTCATCACCAGATCCAAACACCCAACCATCTATTAGGTATGCCAATAAGATCTTTTCGTCTCGAACTCTTTTCTTTTTGTTATTATAAGTAATCCATTGACCACCTTTACTAACATTTGATCGACCATACTTCCAATCTAACACCAAATATTCATCAAAGAAATCTGGTTTTACTCTGACATTTGATGTTCCATCAGTCATCCACTTCGAAGCGTACCACTCTGATTGTTCTCCTTTGTAGTTAGATGAGTATTTTTGTGCTTGTTTTTTGCCTTCATCTGACGCAAAAAATCTCTTGGTGTGTCGAGAAGCTAATCGTTGAATATCATGTTTGGTTGTTGCATATTCTTCTGGTGTTGTTATTACACCCTCTCTATTTGACATCCGCCATAATGCCCATAACATTTTATCTTTATCACCTGATTTAGTAAACATCGCAAGCAACAAATGAGCTTTATAATGGTCTTGGAGGGATAACCGAACTAGGTTATCTTTATCGTTTGTTCCACCTAAGGACCTTGGTTTGATGTGATGAACTTCACCACCTGTCTCTATGTTATTCAAAATAAGCTTTTGATATTCGGTGTAAAATTCATTATGCACAAACATTACGAAAGTTCCTTAGCCATTTCAATACTTTCTTGTACTCTTTTGAGTGTATCAGTTTCTTTTGGGTCTCTTAGTGTTTTGAACCTTGGGTGACTCAATGCGTAAAACTCATTACCTGTACTTTTGGTTAGGTCATTTGCTTCAACTTCCATAATCTGCCCAATCATTTCTTCACGTCTTGAGTTGAAATCCTCTAATGTTTCGTCATTGAAGCCAGACACTGATCCTTGAATTTTGCCATCATCTGTAGTGTACGTCAAAGAACCAAAAGTAGCAGCTCTTTTTGAATCGGGTGTACCTTCAATAAATCCGGTAATTCTCACATCAACAGTGAACTGAAGTTTCACCTTTAGTTGCTCTTTTGAGTTCCCGTCTTTCCACTTCATCTCTTTTGATTTGACTACTGTCCCCTCTAATCCTCTTGCTTGCATTTCTTGGAAATGATCATACGCTTCTTTGACACTATGTACTTCTTTAGTTTCTACTACTTCTACATTTTTTATGGCTTTGATAGTGTCATTCAACATTTGAAATCTATCTCTATATAGAGTAGTTCCATTCTTTTCTTTATACTCACTCACGTGGACCATGTCCCATACCGTAAATATCACATCTTCATGAGGTGGGGTATCAGAATTGATAAGGCCGTTACCCTTTTGTCTATCTTTGGCACCCCTAAGTGTAAGCTCACCGAGCAACACGTAATCAACTGGGAAGTTTTTCAATGCTTCCTCTAAGATTGGGAATGGTTGTTCTTGTCCAGATCTTGAAGTGAACTGACCGTCTTGATAACTTCTATACGTCCCGTCCATTTTCAATTGACTAAAAACACCTTCCTTGAAGTTCAACTTTTGTAGATTTTTCTTATCTCCTATTGAACACCTAGAATATGGTGGCTTAGTAATAAGATTTTTATGTACCTTATTGATAGTTGATCTACCGGTATTTATTCGTTGGTCACGTCTTAGAATATTGTAAAAAACCAATGCATCTCTTTCAGATAATGCTTCTAGAACTGCTTGAATTTTCTCTCTAGCTAAGTTTCCAGTTACTTCTCGTCTGTTCAGTTGGTCAAGTAACACAAAACTGGTTTCTAGTGTCATATTACCAAAATGTAACTCAGGCAAAGTGACAGTTCCAACAGATACTCCCCATGTAAATTTCACCTTATCATAGGTTAGTTCTAGGACATTAGTAAGTGTTTCGTTATCTTTATATTTCTTGAGAACCTCAAGCTTATAATTTGAACCATTTTCTTCATTGATTTCGTCTATAATTTGTTTTATATCTTTCATTGTTATCCTTTTATTTCTTTCAGTTCTTCTAAAACTTCAATTTTTGCTTCTAATTTGGTTATGTAATACCGATTATCTGGTTCATGTATCACCGCTTCTCGAAGTGCCTCTTGGTATTTTCCAATAAGTTTGTTTATTTTCATGTGTACTCCTTTTGTTTATATACTATTATAACATAATATACCTTTGAGGAACATTAAAGGGTGAACTCTGGGTACATTTCTTTTGTAGGTTCAGCTGATACCAATTGATTGGGAAATTTAGTAGTTTCGCCACGCCATTTACCATGTGTGCTTTGTACCCTTACCTTTTTGGGTGTAAATCCAATCACCATACCAGTAGTCATTCCCATACCATTCGCAGCATAAAGTACCACGTCCCCTACCTTAAGAGGAACACCTAGATAATCTCTCATTATTGAGCCTTGTCACGGTAAGATGTTTTCTTTACCGTCACGATGTAATTCGTATCTGGTTCTCTTACTAGAACCATAATTCCAGGTTGTATCACTTCTTTGAAAATGAAGTCCTTCTGTGTTTCGTTGTATGTTACTTCTACTATTCTCATGCTTTGCTCCTTGATGTCATCGCGTCTATAATATACCAGATTACTAATAACCAACTTGCCATTACACTAAATGCCAAAATATGGGCCGTAATGTTCACCAAGCGTTGTCTTGGTGCTTTGATTTCTATTGTGTCTTCTTCTATCTTATCTAGTATTTTCTTTCTGTTTTTTATAGCATCTGCTAAAACTAAAACAAATGCTACTCCCACGCCTATAGCGTATAATAATGCATAATTCATGTTACTCCTTTTACTATTATAACATAATAAACCTTACACGAAGGTTAAACCTAGAGGAAATACTCTGGGTAATTTTCTATTGGACCAAGTTCATCAACATCAAAGAATTTCATGTTTTGTAGTGTTATCTTATCGTTATTCAGACCATGAACATCGATAGCACACCGAAAATCACCTTTGGATAAATAAGCAGTATCAGAGAGAATTTCTACTGTAGCTACTGTCATTCTTATTTGGGTACCGTCTAGGAGTGCCTTTTGCCATTGCTCTTTGGTGATATAGCACCAAGCTTCTGCTACTACGGTACTTTTGCACACTTCATTAGAACCTTCGTATTCTAGGACTTTATAAAGCGTATCTATTTTTAGTCTCATAATAAGAACTCCGGGTAATC
>Ga0256844_10000657_pt1 | contig 13218 bp, 13 predicted proteins | sample MusselsmetaG_FD_189100 | JGI IMG/M metagenome (GOLD analysis project Ga0256844, IMG submission 189100) | Mussel associated microbial communities from hydrothermal vent at the East Pacific Rise, Pacific Ocean - Mussels | ecosystem: Host-associated > Mollusca > Shell > Unclassified ... | reverse complement strand
GTTGTTCCACAACATCCACCTAAAAATGAAACTCCATCAAACTCGGTAAACTCTAACTGTTTGGCAGTAAACTCGTCTGGTCCCATTGGGTAGTAGGTGTACCCTCCTCTGTTTTGAGGAAGACCTGCGTTTGCATGAACAGAAATAGGTATACTACAAAGTTCAGAAAGTGTACGCAGGTGCTTTTTAACTTGGTCTGGACCTGTTCCACAGTTGAAACCTAGAGATAATATATCAAACGGTTCTAAAATGGTTACAATGGTTGTAGCATCAGTTCCGATAAGCATAGACCCACTAAGCTCGATGGTTACAGAGACCATGATAGGAAGTTTAACATTACGCTCAGCGTTGGCTGCTTCACAACCATGTAGTGCTGCTTTTATCTGTAAGGGGTCTTGACAAGTCTCCAGCATGAAGATGTCACAACCACCATCTATGAGACCCAGTGCTGTAAGTTTATACCCTTCAAACATCTCATCATAGTGAATGTGTCCCAATGATGGAAGCTTGGTTCCTGGACCTATAGAACCTAAAACAAAACGAGGTTTTTCAGGAGTTGAATACTCTTCACAAACATCTTTAACTATTTCAGCACCAAGTTTAGAGAGTTCATAACATCGTTCACCCATATCATACTCATCTAGTACCCACGGCATGGTTCCAAAGGTGTTGGTTTTGATGATATCTGCACCAGCTTTGGCATAAGCGTTATGGACTTCTCTCATGAGTTTTGGAGCTGTTGCGTTTAGGAGTTCGTTACAGCCCTCTTGGTCTGCACCTTTGTTGTCAAGCCATGCTTCTGGGGGAATTTCTAGGTTTTGTATTTGAGTACCTGTTGCACCGTCGATTACAAGGATTCTTTGTTCTAATAATTGTTTGATTTCTTCTGTTGTGGTTGCCAATGTTTTGCCCTTAATATTCTCGTACATTTGGTCGGTAAACCGACCCTACGCGTTTTAAATTTGCATAACCTATGTAGGGTCGATTAATCGACCATCAAGCTGAATTTGTATTAATGGCATTGTAGCAAAAAGAGCTGATGATTTAGTATTAAATTAAACTAAACCTAACTCTTTGAAAATCTCTTTGAAGGCAATGTTATATTCTACCAACTCATCATAGATAAGTCCAAAAGCTCTATCTTCTGTCATCCACTCTTCTATATTTTTTACACTCTGAGTTTTCTGCTCTTCAGTTAAATTATCTGTTTTACTAATGGCATCTTTTAATTGTTCATATATTTTCATTTTAAATCCTTTCGTTGTTTATTATACTCCTTTGCTATTGAATTTCTTCTTCATATTTAGTTATAATCTTGAATGAAAAGTTTAGCAAAAATATCTCTTCTCTTCCTCTTAGTACTCTCAGGATGTCAAGAAGTTGATGACAATAAACCCTTACTTAGTAACTCTAAGAAAAAGCAACCCATCATTATTGTAAATCAAAATCGTCATTTAGGTATGGCAGAATTTTGGATTGATAAAATTGAAAATTCTAATGAACTCATTATGAATGACAAAGAGATTAAAAAATTTAATGACAATACAGCTTATGTAAAAAATACCTTAAACCACTTTAAGGATTTAAACAAGCAATATGGTGCTTCATGGGTAAAAAACTCTATTTTAAAAAGTTTTCATGGTTTGAAGAAAACAGCTACATATTTTACTGATGGTAACCACATTTCAAATAGATTCTATCAAGATATTAAAGATGATTTAAATTTAGATGCCATCTCTAGTAAAAGCATAAAAAGTAGATATGCATTAACGGTAAAGTACTGTGACCAAAAAATTGTTCCAACTGAACTCTCTCTACTCAAGAAAAAAGACCAGATACATTTTGACCGTAATCAAAACTCTGCACTGGACATTGCAACACCGTTAGCCATTTTACACAGTACAGCAGATGGTCTTTGGCACTACGGTATTGGTCCAACAAGTTCAGGATGGGTACGCAGTACAAACATAGCATTTGGAGACAGAGAGGAGATAGACAACTATCTGAACTCTAAAAATTTTGTCATTACTACCGAAGCTAAAACTGCATTGAAAATTGCTGGTCGATATGTAGACTACTTGCGTATGGGTGTCAAACTACCCTCTCTTCTGACCATTGACAAACAGACCATGGTCATGGTTCCTGTCGCGAATGAAAAAGGAGACTTACTCTTCTCAAATGCTACCGTTAAGAGTGCCAGTGTGCATAAGGGCTATCTCAAATACAATAGTGAAAATATTTTGACACAGGCATTTAAGTTTTTACATGCACCTTACGGTTGGGGAGGGATGTATGGGGAGCAAGATTGTTCTAAATTTTTACAAGAAGTTTATGCCACAGTTGGAGTTAAACTGCCTAGAAACTCGACATCTCAGTCAAATGTAGGTGAGTCAAAAATTGAACTTTCAGGTATTACTGCTCATCAAAAACACAATATACTTGAAAAATCAGCTCAAGGAGGTATGACAATTCTTCATTTAAAAGGTCATATTGTACTCTATTTAGGCGAGTATAAAGGTGAACCATACATTATTCATACGGTTTGGGGTTCATCTTCACGACACTTTGCTTTAGGAAGAACAGCTGTAACATCACTTAACTTTAATAACTATCTTAACAAGGTTGATAGACAAACTAATATATCATTTAAGTAGTGTTATTGTTTCTCTGATGAGAACCAAATAGATGCGTCTATTTGGTAACCTGAAAGCTCTTTTCCATCAATATTTACTTCTAGATTTTCTCCTCTAATAGTACTTTTATTGTATTCTAGAAGAAACTTCTCTTTTGCTAAAATCTCTTTTTCTTTTAAAGAGTATGTTAAATTATCTGTAAAAAACTTGACCCCATCATCTCTAGAAACTTTTACATTATCATTCATATAAAGCAAATCATTTTCAAATTTTGCCTTATCTGAGTGTATTGAGTTGCCTTGTTCGTCAATTAAATCAACTTCATTAAAATCCATATACTTTTTATATTTTGTTGCTTTTAATGCATGCATTTGTTGCCCTGTATTATCTTCTTTAACATTATACACAGAGAAGTTTTTGAACTCTACTTCACGGTCACCTGTTGAAGAAATAGCTTCTTTCGAAGCAGGATTAAAACCAAAAATACTAACAATTAATACTGTAAATATAACCATAAGTATATATTCAATTCTTAAAACCATAATGCTAAGTACTCATCTTCTAAATTTTCTAATACTATTAGTTTTTCAATCATTTCACGTATAGCTCCATTTCCACCAGAAACACTTAATACATCATCTGATATAGCTTTAATATGCAAAGAAGCATTAGAAGGTGCAAAAGCCAATTTTGAAGCTTTTAACATTTTATAGTCATTAAGATCATCACCAGCTGACGCAACATTTTCCATGGTAAGATTTAACTTTTTTAAAAGGTTTTCTAAAATCTCTTGTTTATTATGAATACCTTGATAAAAATGTTTAATACCCAACTCTTTAGCACGTCTCTCTACAATAGAAGAACTACGACCTGTAATGATGGCTACCTCTTTCCCAAGCTTAATCCATGAAGCTATGGCAAGACCATCTTTGACACAAAAAGATTTTATCTCATCACCATTTTGCGTGTAGGTAATTTTACCATCCGTTAACGTTCCATCTACATCTAAAACAATTAGTTCAATACTCACAGTACACCTTTTGTACTAGGAATTCCTGCATTTTCATTAACCGTAACTCCACGTCGCAAGGCAACGGCTAGAGCTTTAAATGCAGCTTCTATTCTATGGTGTTTGTTTGTTCCTCTGTTGCAGATAAGGTGAACTGTCATGGAGGCATTAAAAGTTAAGGCTCTAAAAAACTCCTCTACTAATTCCACATCAAAGTTTCCTACTTTACCTTCCATTTGCATTTCAAAAACTAAAAATGGTCTATTTGAAATATCTAGGTCACAAGTAACAGCTGCTTCATCCATGACTACAGTAGCATTTCCATAACGTTCAATATTTTTAATAGGATAAAGTTCTTCTTTAAGTGCTTGACCAATAACAATAGCAACATCTTCTACTGAATGGTGATCATCAATATGTGTATCACCTTTGCAAGTTACATCTAAGTTCATGTGGGAGTGTTTTGAAAGTGCTTCTAACATATGGTCAAGAAATCCAACACCTGTATTGATGTTCGATTTACCTTGACCATAAAGTTCAAGTTTTACAAAGATTTGAGTTTCTCTTGTCTCTCTTGAGAGTTCTACCATAGTGATATCCTAAGATTTAAATTAGGATATTCTACCATATTAGTTCTATTTTCTTACTGCTAACGTCTTACTAAAAAAGCATCAGATATACCATATCTAGCAATAAAATTCTGTGCTTCTCCTCTAGTATTAAAACCTTCAATCCGAACACGATGCAATGGCATATTTTCTTTCATGCCTGTCTGAATTTTTACATGATATTTACTTGATAATAGATCATATTTTCGAGCATAAACTTTTGCTCCTTCATATCGTCTAAATGCTCCAATTTGTATAGCTGTTTTAGTTGAATATGTACCATATGAACTATTAACATACGAAACTGGTTGTGCATGATATTTCATTTCATTAGTAGGATTAATATCATAAGTATCATATGCATACGATGCTGTTTTCATATTCTTTTCAACACTCTTAATCATCGAAACTTTAGTTGTTGTTGAATAATCAATAACATTATTAAAAGTATCAATAGGAGCATTTGAATAATCATATGTAATCACTTCACTTTTATCTAGTTTTGCCATACGCATGTCGCCATTGTCAAGAGGTGTTGCAAAACAATCAACACAAGCTTCAATTATTTTAGGCTCTTTTTTCTTCCAAAGACTTTTTTTCTTTTCAAATGTTTTGGGCTTAAAACTCTGCTTTTTAAAACTTGCATTTGCAACAAATTTTTCTTTTACAACACAACCATTCATAAGGAGTGCACCTAAAGCCATTAAAAGTATTTTATTTTTATTATTCATCATTTACCTTTGTGCATATCTGGAGTAGCCATCATATCGTGGCTTAATATTTCTTGCATAGCGTTCATAAAACATACGTACTTTTGAAGTTGGTATGTTAATCGTATATCCATTTCTATGAGGAACATGACCATTTTTTAAATGAGCATTAATCTTTCGTAAATAGTAACTATCCATTTTTAAAATTGATGCTAAATGAGATAAATGTTCACCTGATCTTACTTTTACAGGCGTAATACTGTCTCTGTTCATTCTACTCATCATTTCACCTAAAGTATCATCTCGTTTAAAAAGATAATTTTCTCCAATCATTGCCATGAGTAGAACTTTTTGTATATACTTTTTAGTCTCTGCTTTAATATAATTATTTCTAGATGAAATAAGCGTACCTAAATCATCTGTTCTTGCTTTTCGAATCGTATTATTGACACAACCATTACCACAGTTGTATGCCATTGTCGTTAAGTACCATTTACCTAAATTTGCATTCATTTTATAGAGATAACGAATAGCAGAATCCGTTGCTTTTATTGGATCATAACGTTCATCAATTGTATTATTTACCTTAAGATGAAACTCTTTTGTTCCTGTATTAAATGTAAATTGCCAAAGTCCACCTGCACCAGTACGAGACTTTGCCTTTGGATTAAACTCAGATTCAATCATTGATATATAGAGAAAGACAGGAGATATATCATGCTGAAACATCATATCTTTTATAGTGGGTATAATTAATCCACCTCTCTTAACTGCTTTAATAAAACGTTGTCTATATTCTCTTTTATTTCTTTCAACAAACGTTCTAAATTCTGGGTTATCAATAAACTCCTCTTCAACATCAAATTCAGTTAAAACATAGGAGTAACTAGGAAACTCCGTTCTAATATTTGAATAGGCTAAAGATGTAAAAAATAGAGATATTATTAATATTTTATAAATATTCATCATTAATTCCTTTAAATCAAACTATAGTATATTCAAGTTTAACTTAAAAATAAACTTAAATAATATAATTAGATATATATTTAAGTATAATATAAATAATGTAAATTTTTAATTGTTTAATTATGTGAAGAGTAGCTGACGTAGTAATACTACGCCATAAAATTATGGAAGCTTAGAAAAAAGTTTTTTTGCATTACCAGTGGTTAATTTGTCAAGTTCTGAAGCTTGCATTGGTACAAGTTCAAGCATTTTAGAAGCAACTAAACGACAATATGAGGGTTCATTTCTTTTTCCTCTATGTGGGTGAGGGGTTAAATAGGGAGCATCTGTTTCAATAATTAATTTATCAATAGGGATTTTAGGATAAACATTAACCAACTTACGAGCATTTTTAAAAGTCAATACGCCACCTATGCCATAGTAAAAATTCTTCTCAGATAGCTTTAAAAGGGATTCATCTGCATTATAACAGTGAAGAACGCCCCCCTCTTCTCCAGCATACTCATCTAAGAGTGCTAAACAATCTGAAGAAGATTCTCGTACATGTACAATAAGAGGTAATTTTAACTCTTTTGCCCAAAGAATTTGGTCAAGAAAAACCTTTTTTTGTAATGCTTTCTCCTCTTTTATCTCTAACTCAGTCTCAGGTAAACGAAAATAGTCAAGACCACACTCTCCAATGGCTACACATTTTGGATGAGTTACATAGGTCTCTAAAAAAGTTTTATTGTAATTTTTAGCATCATAAGGGTGAACCCCTACAGAGAAATAGACTTCATCATAGAGTTCACTAAGTTCAACTGCTCGTTCTAGTGTCTTTGGGTCAGCACCAGGAATAATAAAACGTTCAACACCTTCAGCCTTTGCACGTTCTATTACTTCTGATATATCATCGTTATATCGGTCATCATCTAGATGACAGTGGGTATCAATAATCATCCCTCTACCTTCAAAATTAATCTAGAGGAATTTTACCATAACTATACAATGCTTCACTTTGAATACTATTCTCCGTATGTTTTACTCTCATTGTCTCATCTTCAGCAGTTGTACTTACACCTAAAACAGCTGTTGGCTGTAATAATGAGCCACTGTTATTAATTGAAAATAGAAAATACATACCTACAAAAAGCATCATAATAACATTTAAAAAAATTAATTTTCGATCTATTCTTTTTGCAGGAGCATAAGCTGTTGCCCAAGCGTACTGTTCTCTTTTTATTTTTATATTATTTGACATTAAATATCTCCATCTTATATATTAAGAGATATTTTAACAAAGTAAAATTATATTAAAGTTTAAAATTTTATTAAAATATTATATTATATAAATTTTTTATGATTAAGATAATAATTTTCTTGAAAAAGAGATTGCTTCCTCATTTGGTTTCTCTCCTCCAATTATTCTAGCAATCTCTGAGACTTGTCCTTTTTTATCTAAAAGAGTTACTCTACTCTCTCCCTTAGATTTAGAAATAAGTAGATGCTGATTTGCCTTTGAAGCCAAATGAGCTTGGTGGGAAATGGCAAAGATTTGATAAACATCTGAAAGCTTTGCAATCATATTGGCAATGGCAATGGACTCATCTCCTGAAACATTTGCATCTATTTCATCTAAAATAAGTACTCCTGCCTCTTTAAGTCCTGAAAGTGCTACAACCATGAGTGCCAAGCGTACACGGTTAAACTCTCCACCACTTAAGGTACTTGCTGTTGAGCCATCCAAATCAACCTCTACACTATCGCTACCACTTGATTCTAAACTTTTAGTTGAAAAAATAAACTTTAAAGCTGGAAGCTTCAACTCAGCCAAATATTTTTTAAGAGCTTTTTCTAAAACTAAAGCTTTGTTCTGTCTACTCACAGAGATTTGCCCTGCCAAAGTGTTCAACTCCATCAATTCCATACCTAAAAAAGACTCCAACATACTTTTGTCTTGCTCTATGTTTTGGTATCCCTTTAACTCTTCTCTTTTTAATGCTACATACTCTAAAGCTTCGTCAACGCTTCCATAGCGATTTTTCAATGAAGATATTTTTTCTAATCTATCTAAAACTGATTCAATGTCTACTTCTGCTAACTCATCTGAAAGAGACTCTATGTCTTCAAAATCTGCACGTAACTGATTCATCATCTCAGTAAATACTGAATCATCTTTTTCAAGCAGACGATAAACTTCAGAGACTGACTCCTCAAATGAAAAAATGCCATTTGCACTATCTAGAGCATCATTTACTTTATCTATTTTAGAGAGTTGATGTTTCACTTTTAAAAGCTCTATATCTTCACCTGTTTTAGGGTTTACGCCCTCTATCTTTTCTATCTCAAACTCAGTAAATTCTATGAGTTCTAAGAGTTTACTCTCATCTGCTTTAATCTTTTTTAACTGGTCTAACTTCTCTTTATAGGTTATATAACGTTTCTGATACTCTTTCTTTAATTTTTTAAACGCTTTATCTTTTGCCATGAGTTCGTTGTCTATCAAATTTATAAGTTCAGAACTCTCAAAACCACTTTTATCTCTAACTGAGAGAAACTGAACAAAAGGAGAGAAGAGTCCATTAAGCACTTTTTTTGAGATATTTTGTCCATCTATGCTATAGCGAACCTTCTCTTTTTTAATGCTTCTTAACGTTATCTCATCTTCAAACTCAAATGCTTCACTCTCTAACTGAGAAGGTTTTGTTACTAAGACCTCACAGAGTGATGCCTCTGCTGTACCATAGCCAAAAGTAGAAAGTATGCTGTTCATAAAAAGTGACTTTCCTGCACCAGAAGGTCCAGACAAAACAACAAGACCTTTCTCTAACTCTAACTCAACTTCATTAAACGATATTAAATTCTTTAAAAAAACTCTATTAATCATTACTCTTTGTCACCCCATGATAATTTTTCACGTAAAACAGAAAAATAATTTCTCTCTTTTTTGTGTAGTAGTTTTGCTCCAATTTGAGCACCTTTTATGACCAGTTTTTCACCTAATTTCATCTCATAATCATCTTGACCATCTACCATGACAATAACCTTGTCTTTTGAAGAGCTTAAATCAATTGTAAAATTAGAAGGTAAGACTAAAGGGCGTTGGGTTAAAGAGTGTGCAGCAATGGGAGTCATAATAAATGCTTTTGTTAAAGGATACATCACAGGACCACCTGCTGCAAGATTATACGCTGTAGCACCTGTAGGAGTTGAAATAATTAAACCATCACCCCTGTAGGTATTAAACCATTCACCATCAATTGAAGCATCAATCTTAACCATGTGTGAAATACTTGGTCGAGTTATTACCACATCATTAAAAGCGTAAAAATTTTTACGCCCCTTTGCTGTTTCAATATAGCCATCAATCATCATACGATCATCTATTCTATACTCACTGATAAGTAAATTATCTAGAAAGGTATCTACCTCTGAAATACGTACATCAGCTAAAAAACCTAATGTTCCTGCATTTATTCCTAAAACAGGTTTATGGTAATCATAACTTTTACGAACCAAAGAGAGCAGTGTTCCATCTCCACCTAAAGAGACAAGAAAATCTGATTTCATACAAAGCTCTTCAAACTCAATACCATTTTCTAGACCAATCATCTCAGCTGAATGAACAACCAAAAGTACCTCTATGTTTCGAGCTTCAAATTTCTTTTTAATCTCTTCATATATTGGTAATATTTCAGGAGCATTTGGTTTAATGACAAAACCTGCTACTTTTATTTGTGTTAACATTTCAGTACTCAAAAGCTACTCCTTGACGTAATAATAGAAGAATATCATAAAACATCTTCATGCTATTATTTATATGTCAAATTGTCATACTTTATTTAAAGAGTGATACTTTCTCTAGTCGAGTCATCTTCTTTTTAATAAAATACTCTCGTTTAGAGGCTTCGCTACGATTTGGATACTCTTCACTATAGACCAGCTTTACAGGTCGTCTAGTACGAGTATATTTAGCCCCTTTATCTGAGCTATTATGCTCTTCTATACGACGCTCTAAATCTGTAGCAATTCCTGTATAGAGTGTTCCATCAGAACACTCTACTATGTAAAGATAATATAACACTATTTTAAATATTTATCGTTCAAAAGGACCAATATCTGACTGTCCATTGTTTCTTGATTTATATTTGAAATCATTTTTTATGTATGAAAACCTTGTAGAAGCATCAATAGCTGGACTTTGAGAATCTAAACTCCATCTGTCTAGTCGGCTACTTCCATTTTTGAGCAACATAGGGTTTACACCTGTTAAGTTAGCTGATGTACTCCAGTTTGAATCTGCTTTAACAATTCTATATTTTCCACTTTCATTATAGATTATATTATTTTTAAATTCATTGCTTGAATAAAAAGGTATCTTTTTCCCAAAATTTGGGAATACTTTAATATCATTACCTTCACCACGTTTATCCATTAGGATATTATTAAAGATTTTTAGATTTTTAAGACGTAACTTTCTATCAACACTATATCCTACACCAATATGAGCCAAATTACTTCTACGAATTAGGTTATTACTAATTGTCGTATCTTCTGAAGTTGAAACATATATCCCTCTCTGTTTTGTGTTATTAATAATATTGTTATATGCTTTTATATTTTTACTCTGCTCAAAAAATAATCCATGTCCTCTTTCTGCCAATGTTCGAAGAGAATTTCTTTTTAAATTCCCAATATTATCTAAGTAGTTATGGTGTATTAAAATTGGTTTTCCTGAGTAACAATGATCAAACCAAATTCCTTCAGCTCTCTCATCATGAATATAATTGTCTTTTATCTCACCCCACCCTTGTGCTGAAGTTTTAATTGCTCCACTGTGCCATGGTTGGAAAAATGGTCTTGTTCCATTCTCATAAAACTCACTATTTCTAATGACATATCCACCTGCTGTTACGGTCATTCCGATATCACCATTGTGGTGTATTTTACAATTACTCACCACTTGTTTCATATCTGTAGCTCTTGCCTCTTTTCCTAAGGAAAGATTTAGTCCTGAAAAATCAGTATATGATATCTCACAATTATCTACGATTGCTCCATATCCTACTTTTAATCCATATCCTACTTGAAATCCATTATTAAATCTTGCATATGAACTTGCTGATGTATGTTTAAAGTGTAACCCTTGAAACTTCATATTCTTTACATCATATGCATTTATTAAATAGGTCTTGTCTGAAACTTCCATTGTCGTACCTGCTGCATTTGGGTTCTTCCCTTTTGGCAACCATACATATAAATCAAAAGTACCATCTTCTAATTTCTTAACATAAAATGTTCCTTCACTCATCCCAAATGGATTTCGCTTATTTCTTTTAATTGGAAAAAATCTTTTCAGAAAGAGATTCCATTCTGGTATGCCATTACGTTTAAAATAGTTTGGATAACCTATCTTTTGTAAGTTCTGCCCTTCTCCATAAAAAACTTGCTGATAGTGTACTTTCCTATTTAGTCCTGACTCATTTGATGATGGTAACTTCCAAATATTTCCTTTGTAATGTTCCCAGTTCTTTACTACTACTGAACCTTTTATCGTTACTTTCTCATTTCCATAGTTCTTTAAAGTAATATACTTTCCTGTATTATTAGTTTTCAGAACACGTATCTCTCCCTCTCTATAGGTTCCACCTTTTACGAGAATGGTATCTCCACCGTTCGATACGCTTAACGCTTTCTTTATACTCTTAAATGCTTTTCCTAAACTTCTTCCATTATTATTATCATTACCACTCAATGATACATAATAACTTCCTGATTTTAAAGGATGTTTAGATGTAAGATTAACTATTTTTGGAGTAGTGTTTGGAGTAGTGTTTTGTTGAGATACTGTTGAGTTTACTACAGCAACTACTCTTGATGACTTTATCGAAGTAGTCGTATTATTATTCTTACGACAACTATCCAAGTTTCCAAATTTAAAAACATTACTTTTATTGACTATATTATGATGCTTATCATAAATTACAATATATGCCTGATGACAAACATATTTAGAATATGGTCCACCATGTAAAGTAAATTCTCTTTTTCCTGCTACTTTACTTCCACCATTTGCAAAACGATTAGAAACACCATCTACAAATAACTCTTCATTTCCTAAATTATCTGCTGACTTCACATCGATATATGAAATATGCCACTCTTTATTATTCCAATAGATACTGTTAATTTTTAACTTCTTCATAGAAGTATCAACAGCATAACTCCTTGAAATCAATACAGATAATAGCATTATTAACGCTAATATCCCTTTTCTTTTAAACATAAATTTTTCCCTTTTAACTATAATCGTAACTAATATTATAAATAATTTTTAGTTTACAATCGAATTTATATCTAAAAAATTTTAAAAAGATCATTAATTTTAAAATTTAATTAACAATATATTAAAAGATAAAATAACATTTTTAAATATTATAGGGGGAAAGAAGAAAAAGAAAATACCTAGTAAAAACTAGGTATTTTAAAGGAAACTAATAAATATTTATCGTTCAAAAGGACCAATATCTGACTGTCCATTATTTCTTGATTTATATTTAAAATCATTTTTTATGTATGAAAACTTTGTAGAAGCATCAATAGCTGGACTTTGAGAATCTAAACTCCATCTGTCTAGTCGGCTACTTCCATTTTTGAGCAACATAGGGTTTACACCTGTTAAGTTAGCCGTAGTACTCCAGTTTGAAGCAGCTTTAGTAATTATGTAACGACCACTTGGATTATAGATTATATTATTTTTAAATTCATTACTTGAATAAAAAGGTATAGTCTTTCCAAATTTTTGGAATACTTTAATATCATTGGTTTCACCATGTTTATCCATTAGGATATTATTAAAGATTTTCAGATTTTTAAGACGTAACTTTCTGTCTTCACTGTAGCCTACACCAATATGAGCCAAATAACTTCTACGAATTAGGTTATTACTAATTGTCGTATCTTCTGAAGTTGCGACATATATCCCTCTCTGTTTTGTGTTATTAATAATATTGTTATATGCTTTTATATTTTTACTCTGCTCAAAAAATAATCCATGTCCTCTTTGTGCTATAGTTCGAAGAGAATTCTTGTTTAAATTTCCAATACTATCTAAGTAGTTATGGTGTATTAAAATTGGTTTTCCTGAGTAACAATGATCAAACCAAATTCCTTCAGCTCTCTCATTATGAATATAATTGTCTTTTATCTCACCCCACCCTTGTGCTGAAGTTTTAATTGCTCCACTGTGCCATGGTTGGAAAAATGGTCTTGTTCCATTCTCATAAAACTCACTATTTCTAATGACATATCCA
>Ga0256844_10000656_pt1 | contig 13219 bp, 15 predicted proteins | sample MusselsmetaG_FD_189100 | JGI IMG/M metagenome (GOLD analysis project Ga0256844, IMG submission 189100) | Mussel associated microbial communities from hydrothermal vent at the East Pacific Rise, Pacific Ocean - Mussels | ecosystem: Host-associated > Mollusca > Shell > Unclassified ... | reverse complement strand
AATATCTTCTACGGTGAAGTCTTCTAAGTTTAAGTTTTCGATGATTTTTGCTTTTAATTCTTGTTTTAATGATTCCATAATTAATTCTTATTGGTATAAATTTGGTTTAATTCTTTTTTATTGTGTTCTATTTTTCCTTTTGTACTTACTAAGTAGACAAAAGCTTCGTAATTTTTATCGTTATCTACATTGGTCCAACCTGCTAAAACAGCTTCTGCTTTATTTGACTGAATTAAACTACTTTCGTAAGTAGTGTGAAAATCAGCATTATACTCGTTAAAAACAAAAAAAGCATTTTCACTTTTTAATTGATGACGAATACTTACTTCACCAATTCCAATGTTTGGTAACGTATAGACAAAGATAGCAGGACTTGGGAAATAATCATCTAAATTATCGATAGATTTTTGATGTTTTCGATCGGTTTCTAAACTTGAGGCATTATTTGAAAAAACAAGTGCAATATTCTCAGTTTCTTCTTTTGCATTTGTTTTGGTTAAGACTATTTCGCTTGCTAAAAATGTTAACTTGCTTAAGCTATCCATTTTAAAAAACTTACCATACTTTAATTCTAAAAATTTATAGGTACTTTTTAAAAAGGATTTTAAATCTTCTGCTTCCTCATCTTTAAATAATAATTCATCATTAAAAAACAACTGATTATTCTTTATTTTACAATGGGCTTTTATGTATAAGTCTTTTTTCAATGGGTTTTATTTTTTTCTTCAATTTAATGAGATTGCTTCACTACGTTCGCAATGACGAGTTTTGTTCGCAATGACGAATTCTGTTCGCAATGACGAATTCTGTTCGCAGTGAAGGTTACAACTCACCAACTATTTCTTTTTACATACCAAAACAGTATGATATTCTCCTACTTTTAAATCTTCTACTAATTTTAAACCTGCTTTATCGATCAATTGTAAAAATACTTTTGCAGGGTACATTTTACTATTCCCATTTGCCATCACGGTAAAATAAATTGAGGTTGCTTCTAAAGCAAATTTTGCATTATCAAACTTTTGTCTATCCGTAAAAGTTTCCATAATAAGCAACTCTGTATTTTCATCCATAGATGAAGTTAATCTAGTTAAGATACTTAAGATTTCTTCATCGGAAAAACAATCTAAAAACTGGCTCATCCAAATAGTATCTGCTCCTTTTGGAATTTCCACTTGATTTTTAGATAACCAATCTATTTCAAATCCAGTAACTCTATTTTCAAATCCTGCATTTTTGATATTTTTAAGTGCTACATTTAATTGTCCAGGTAAATCAAACATTTTTATTTTTACATTTTCATCTTTTTTACAAGCACTCAAAGCAAACTTACCCGTATTCCCACCTACATCGTAAATTGTCTTTGGATTGTTTCTAAATACCGTTTCTAAAGCTTCATCAAAAGCAGCATCGGAATAATGATGGTCAAATTCAAACCATGATGTAGCTACTTTTTCTGGTAAAACTGATAAGCCTTCATAAACAGTGTTCCAATTTCCGAATTCTTTTAGCCCTTCTGGTTTTCCATTTTTAATTGAATCTGTTAAAGCAAATAAAGGCTTATAACAAACATCGTTAGTAAAGTTTATATTTACATTTACCGTTTCGTGTGTATTTAAAAAATACCCTGTTTTGGTAACTTCGTATTTATCTTCATCAGATTTTGTTACAATATCAGATGATTCTGCTATTTCTAATAAAACACCAATACCATATTCACTTATGTTTAAGGCTTTTGATATTTCAGGAATGGTAGTTCCTCCATTTCTTCTTTTAGAAAAAATATAATCTAATATTCCTAATTCTCTTAGGGATACGGTTGCTTGAAACACAAAAGGAGCAAAGGCTATTTCTTGTGCTTTTTCTAATGATTCTAATGCTGATAAGTCTTTTTTCATTTAGTTTAGTTAATTTTTTTAAATAAAGCAGCTGAATTACTTCCTCCAAATCCTGAAGCTGTTTTTAAAAATATGTTTAAATTTTTATTTGTTGTTTTTTCTATAATATTTAATGGTTTTGAAACACCAATTTCATCAAAACCTATGGTTGCAATCAATTTACTGTGATATAAAGATTTTATTCCGATAATAGTTTCTAATAATCCGCTAGCACCTAAAGTATGACCATAAAATCCTTTTAAACTATTTAATGGAATTTTATTCATTGCTAATCGATCAAAAGCAATGGATTCCATTTCGTCATTATAATTGGTTGCAGTTCCATGAGCCGAAATATAATCAACTTGATTTGCGTTTATATTTGCTTCTTTTAAAGCAGATTGTATGCTTAACACCAAACCTTCTCCTGTTCGTGATGGACCAGAAATATGATTGGCATCATTACACGATGCTGTTCCAATTACCTCAACAACTTCATTTGCATTTTCCGATATATGGTTACTTACCAAAACACTTGCAATGGCTTCACCAATAGTTATTCCTGTTCTATTTTTTGAATAGGGTTTACAAGGTTGACTACTTATTGCCTGAAATGATTCAAATCCTGATAAAATAAATTCTGATACCAAATCACCACTTATTACAATAATATCATCATACATTTCTGATTGTATTAAATGTTTAGCTACCGAAATTGCTAAAACTCCAGAAACACATGCGTTTGATAATACGATAGTTTCGTTCTTAAAACCAAAAAAGTTTTGCAACTGATTTCCTAGTTCTGATAAATAAGCTCTTTTTTTATCGTGATAAAATTCTGAATTAGTAGCTAAAGTATCTACATTCCCTTTGGTTGTAGAAATAATTAGTCCTGTTTTATTGATAATTTTTACCTTAGAAGTTTTTAGGATATGATTGACTGATAAAATCATCATTTTTTCTAAAATAGTGTACTTATTAGCAGTTTGTATTTTAGAAAATTCATCATTAATTTTTTCTTTATTAATTAATGATGTGTAGTATTTTTGACCATTCGTTCTTTGGTATGCTTTAATTCCCGAAACGCCATTCACTAAATTATCAAAATTAGTTTCCGAATCCATTCCTAAAGAGGAAATTATATGATTATTTGTGATGTATACTTTCATAATAAACCTACTTTTTTCTTCCAAGCCTCAAAAAATGGAGGTAAAGTTAAAGATAATTCATCTGTTTTTATATCTAAAAAAACTTGTATTGTTTTTCCTATACAGGCAATTTCACCTTGAGGATTATATATTTTATAAGTGAAAACCATTTTTGCGGCAGGCGAATCTTCAAAAGTAGTTTCAATAGTTGCTACATCACCATAACGTAATGGTAATTTATGCTTACAAGACGATTCGATAATTGGAGTTACATAGCCATTTTCTTGAACATCTAAATATGAAATACCATGTTTCATTCCAAAATCTTCTCTACCATCTTCTAGATAAGTTATGTAGTTTCCGTGCCAAACAATTCCTAAAGGATCTGTTTCGTTAAACCGAATTCTTATAGTTGTTTTTTCTATTATTTTTTTCATTAATTAAACTGCATTTTTCAATTTATCGTAGTAAAGTGATATTCCTAAAAGCGTGATAAAAAATAATCCTAGTAATCCAATTTCTGGTAAAATATCGGTTAAACTAGCATCTCTCAAAATTACATCGTAAAATCCATTTAAACCCCAATTCATAGGAGAAATTTTTGCAATAATTTGCATTATTTTCGGCATGATAAAAACAGGTATCCAAACACCTCCAATAGCAGCTAAAATTACGACTAAAGTTGCGCCAAATGGAGCTGATTGTTCTGGGGTTTGGGCAATAGTTCCTAGTAAAATACCTAAACCAATTGCTGCTAAACCAACAAACAAAGCAACTAAAAATAATAAAAAATAACTACCATGAATGGTTAATGGCGGTAAATCTAAATGAGGAAAAACATAAATCCCTATTAATAACATTGACAAAAATTGTATCATAGTAACCGTTAAATAGGTTAAAATTTTACTTCCTAAAATGGTTGCGTAAGAAACAGGATTTGTACGTAATCTTACAAAAGTACCTTGGTTCTTTTCTTTAACAATGTTTATAGATAACGGAATTATAATAAAGAAAATAGCAAATAAACTCCAAGCAGGAACGTTGTGTTGCACTGAATTTGGTTTAATTTCTGCATCTTTTTTACGAGGATTAATTTCTTTAAAACTGATAAAACTACTTTGATCAAAAAAAGCGTCTTCTACTTCTAATTCCTTTTGAAAAACCTTATAAATAGATTGTGTTTCAATTTTTGACACCATTTTATCGATAGCGTTTTTAACTCCATTTTTAAAAGCTAATTGTGTTGCTGGATCAAAATATAATTTTATTTCTTTTGTGCTTACTTTAGTGTCTTTTACTTTTTTTGTAACATTCTCTTCTTCGTCTTCTAAACCAAACTTATCTAATATTCCTTTTACATTACCATTAACTTTTATTTGTAGTGCTTTTGTTAAGTTTTCAGGGATAATAATAGCTAGTTTGTATTTTCCTTTTAAAACAAGGTTGTTTGCCGTAGCTTCGTCTAATTCTTGCTTGTCAATTTTTGTTACCAGTTCAAAGGACTTACTTTCCTTTAAATTATCAATAATCGATTTAGAAATGGCGTCTTTATCGTTATCAACAAATAAAACAGGAATTTTCACATTATTGATTTGTTTAAAAGAACTGTCTTGAATTAAAGTAACTGTTATTACCAAAACCAAAGGCATAATAAACAGAATTGCCAAACCTCCTAAATCTCGTTTTAGAAGTAAAAACTCTTTATATGTTGCGCTTAGGAGTTTATACACGATCTCTTAAATTACTTCCTGTTAAACTTAAATACACATCTTCTAATCGGATAGCATTTTTTGTATTTTCAATTAATGATTTTGGTGTACCTTTAATTAAAATTTCACCACTATCAATTATAGCAACTCTAGAACAAAATTCTTGTGCTTCTTCCATGTGATGCGAAGTATAAATTATGGTAGTACCTTGTTTATTTAAATTTTGAAGATGCTGAATAATTACATTTTTTGACTGAACATCTACACCAACGGTTGGTTCATCTAAAAATAATATTTCTGGTTGGTGTAGAATTCCTGCAATAAGGTTTACTCTACGTTTCATTCCACCAGAAAAGGTTTTTACTTTTTTATCTTTAAATTTTAGTAAGCCTAAGGCGTCTAAAGATTGATTAATTTTTTGTTTTAAATCCTTTCCTTTTAAACCATACATTGCTCCAAAATATTGTAAGTTTTCAAAAGCTGTTAAGGTAGGATATAAAGCGTATTCTTGGGGAACAACACCAATTATTTGTTGTAATATTTTTTTATTTTTTTGAAAAGTTAACTCTTTTATAGAGATAGTACCACCACTAGGTTTTAATAAACCACAAAGCATCGAAATCAAAGTTGTTTTTCCTGCACCATTTGGACCTAACAAACCAAAAATTTCTTGTTTTTGAATATGTAAGTCTATCGGATTAATGGCATAAACATCTACATCTTTATACTTTTTAGCTAATTGATTGATTTGGATTATTCCATCTACCATATTATGCAATTACTTTTTTAAGTCGTTTAAAAAAAGCTTCTTCTTTATCGGCTAGAACGAATAGTTTATCGGCTACTTTGTTATAACCATCCGTTTTAGCACTTCTATTCTTGTAAAGTCTTGAAGCGTCGATAGCAAAATCACGCCATTCATCACCAATAGCAGTTAATGTTTTAGAGAGTTCTTTTAATTCTGGTTTACCAACAATTGGAGCAGCTTCTTGTAAAAATGCTGCATATATGTATCTAAAACCTCCGCCACCAGTTCCTATTTCTTCTTGCATTCTAACCATCTGACCTAAATAATGATTGGTTTTTTTAACTCCTATTTTCTTTGGCCATTTTTTAATAGCTTTTGCAACAGTTCGCATTCCTTTTATACCAACAATTGGCACAGGAGCTAACATATCTTTACAAGTTGCTTTTATTGCTTTTACGATTGCTTTTTTAAGTGGTAATTCTTTTGGAAAATTAGTAGGATAATATAAATGTCCTTTTGGAGCTGCAGCACCTTTTGCAAAACGAACTGTTTCCAATTCTTTACTAGTAAGTACTGTTTTACGTTCCATAATTGGATCGCTAATTAAGTAGTTATCGCCTTCTTTACCATAAACCACTAAATTATGTGCATTAAAATGAAAACGGTATTCATCTGGAAAATACATAAGATTAAAAACCCCTACTTGTAATCCAACAGGGATATTTTTTTCTAGCATGGCATCCAATGCTTTTTTTGCTTTTACAGGATCTCTAAACTTTTCTCTTTTTACGGTAATTCCCAATCGTTTGCAGAGACGTTTAAAAATAAAACCAGGTATTGGTCTATAACTAATTGCAGGAGCTAAATTTACTTTTATAAAAGGTAAATAAACATAAAATATACCAGAGCCTAAACCAAAAGCCATAGGCTCACTCATAGGGAAACCATGATGGGTAAGTAAATTTGAAATCACGCCATTTTCACAATGTGCCGATTGCCTATGATTAAAGTCTATTTCCATTAAAGTGAGATATTTTTTAATTGCTCCACGCTTATATTAAACGTTTCTGCATATTTTTCTAAGGTTTTTTTGGATAATTTTTTAAAAATACTTGGTTTAAAATGTCTTTTGATTGTCCATCTCCATTTATTCATATAATCGGATAATACTAGTAAATCCATTCGGTTTAATTCCATATAATAAGGAATTGGACTAATTTCACCATCTAAATATTGTTGTTTAAAATCGGTTACTCGTTCTTCTATTAGTTCTAAAGATTTATTTAGCACCAATGTTTTAACATCCCAACCTTCGCTAACTACAGTTTTATACTCTCCATTTTCATCAACACCATAACATAATTCTTTCATGTTAGCATTTGCTAAACCACCAACATCTTGAGGTATTTCATCTAATTTCATAAGTTATATTTTTTTTATGAATAGGCTTAGCTCGCAATCTAATAATAATTTATCATTTAAATAAATTTCGCCAAGCATTGTACAAATAGAAAAGCCATCACCATCAAAACGTGATTTAAGGTTTCCAATTGAAGTTATTGTACTACCAACTTTAGGTAAACTATGAAGATTAATAAATTTAATTGCGCTAATGAATCCAATTACATTAGAGTTATTTTCTCCATCTGCATCTGCATCTGCATCAGAAAAATAAGAACTACCTACAATAATAGAGCATGTTTGTGCTATATTTTCTGTTAAACCAGATTCTTGAAAATAATCATTATCTACAAAAACATTATCGGCTAAGATTTTAAATTCCGTTTTTATTATATCATCGGTCAAAACTAAATGTCTATCAACCATCAACATAGATTTTCTATGTGGTAAGAATTTTCTTAAATCAACATTTGCTTTTTGATTAAACATGTTATTTTTCTTTAGCTAAAACAGTTTTCATTTGCCCTTTCGCAATTATTTCATCGTTAATTTTAACTTCGATTTCTACTAAGGTAATTCCCATAAACTCTTGAAGTATAGAAACTTTTGTATATAAAACTTCGTCTAATTTAGGTAAACGTGAAATTACAATATTTTTTATAGAACCTAAATACCCTGTTGGTGCAGGTTTCTTAATTAAATAAAATTGATATCCAGTATGTAAAGCGACAGATTGTGCCATATGTTCAATAATACCAGATTCTTGAAAATGGTTTTTATAAACAAAAATATTATCAGCATGTATTGTAAACCGTGCTTGTAAATTTTCTTCGGTATAAGCAATTAACTCATTAACCATTACAAATGGTGCTTTTTGAGGAATTAAATCTTTTACTTGTTCAAAATTTGCAATCATAAAATGAAATTAACAAACTGTTAATAAGGAATACATATAAGAAAAACGCGCACTTTCAGGAACAGATAATAATATTTTATCTCCTTTTTTAAGTTTTCCTGAGTGTACTAATTCTTCTAACATAATATAAATAGATCCAGCACCTACATTACCCACTTTATCTAAATTTATAAACCAATTTTCCCAAGGAATATGTACTCCTTGTTTTTCCATCTCTTTATATAAACCTTCTTTAAAGTAATAAGATGAAATATGTGGTAAATAATAGGTAATTTCTGATGCTTTTACACCATGAGTATCAATTGCGGCTTTTAAACTTTCTACACCTTTTACTAAGATATGATTTCCAAGAAGTCTTGTGTCTTGTTTCATGGCAAAAAGTGACATTTCTCCCCAAACATCAGATGGATATTCACTCCAAGGTTTTAAGAAACCATTTTCTAATTTATCAGCTCCAGCATACATACAGGCATCAATTTCTGAGGCATAAGAGAATCCTTTTATCCACTCTACTCTTAATGGTAAATCTCCATTTGGTTTATTTTCTAATAAAACTGCTCCAGCACCATCAGATAACATCCATCGTAAAAAATCTTTTTGAAATGCCAAAATTGGCTTTTCTTCTAATTCTTCTAAATGTTTTACTTCTGTTTCAAAAATATCAGATTTCATCCAAGAAGAAGTACGTTCCGATCCAGCACAAACAGCATTATTACTCATACCCGATTTAACAGACATAAATCCATATTTTAAGGCATTCATTCCTGAACAACATGCTCCAGAAGGAGAGTTTATCTCTATGTTTCCATTTTTCAAGAAACCATGAACCATAGATGTATGAGAAGGCAAAATTTGATCTGGACTTGAAGTACCACAAGATAAAATTTCTATTTCTTCCTTTTTAAAATCATTATCACAAAGCATCTCTACAGCTTTGCTTGTTAATTGAGCATTGTTGTGTGTAATATTGTTTTCTTCATCAATAGCATAATACCTTGTTTTGATTTGATTATTACGCAGAACAATTCTTCTTGCTTTAGAAGTTTTTCCATTGATTACTCCTAATCTATCTTCCATTTCATCGTTACTAACAGGATTGTTTGGTAGAAATTTTGAAATCCTTGTGATGTAAACTTCACTCATTACTTTATTATTTAATTTTTACAGACGAATAATAATTAATATCTTTTTTTCTACTTTTATAGAAAAAAGGATAAGTGAGCAAATATACGATAAAAACAAGAGGAGCAATAGCCCAAATAGCAAATTGTAGATAAAAGCTAAATAATTTTACTAAAAGATGTCTTTTATGGTTATTTTTATCTCCTTTTTTGATAATTAAGTTTGCCCATTTACCAAAAAGCACATTTGCTCTTTTATCAACTGTTATTAAAAAAGGGTTAATTTCTACAGCTTTTTGTTTTAATAAATTATCTTGTAAATTACTATATTTATTAGTTAAAACCGATTGTAATATTGTACTACTAAATCTTGTAGAATTATCTATATCTCCTTGTGAAACTCCGGGTTTTGGAAAAATACCTAAATACTTTTTCTTTTCTCCAGAAAACATCCATTGTGCTATTGTTATTACACTAATATGATTTATTGCTCTATCAAATAAGACAATATTACCTACTAAATTAGCATTATTTTGTTTTAAAAGCTTCTTAACTTTTTCTTGTGCCATTATCCACATATTTCTACAACCAATAACTGTAATAACAGGTGTATTATTGAGTATTTTTTTTGCAATATCACTCTTTAAAAATGAATTTGTAGGAACAGAAGGTGTTAAATACCAAACTTGGTATGCTAAAATCACCAAATCGTATTTTTGCTCAAGTAATTTATTTTCAGTTTTTTTTAATTCTGAAGGTATCTGAAGAAATGATTCTGGAAAGACATTATAAAAATCTAATTTTTTCCAAGGAAAAGAAAAGCCTTCTTTTAATTCAATATTATAAAAATTGAGTTCAATTTTTTCTGAAGAATCTAAATCTTTAGTTACATTTTTAGCTATTTCTAATAATTGCCCAGATTGAGAATAGTAAACTACAAGTACGTTTTTCATGGTTTAGAAATAAAGTTGCTTTGCAAAGATATGATTTTTAATGTGATTAATTTAGACTATTAATAACTTGTCATTGCTAAGAGTTTACAAAATATATAGTAATCTTATTGAAAAAGTAAGTGAAATTTTATGAACAGATTACTTCAGTCGTACCTCCTTCGTAATGACGCTAGAATTATTATTGATTTTAGTGTGGTAAAATTATTTCACAGAGTTACACAGAGGAAATTAACCTAAAGTATTATGCCAGATAATCTGTTAATCTTTAGTAGAACCCATATCATTCCAAAAATCGAAAAAATTAAACCATTGAGTTGGATATAAACTTAAAATCCATTCAATATTTTTGGTGTAATTATCTAGTAAATCTTGTGCATTTCTATTTTTAAATGTTGCTAATCTTGTGTATGAATGATAATGTGTTGCAGTTTCTTTCATTACATAAACATAGGCAACTGGCACTTTAAGTCTAGAACCTAGTAAAAATGGCCCTGCAGGAAACTCAGCTTCTTTACCTAAAAGTGTAGATTTTAAGGTTTTTGTTCCTTCAAAAAATCGATCACCAGTAAACACTATTAATTCATTGTTACTTAAAGCTCTATTCATTTCAAAAACATGAGACATGTCTTCTTTAACAATAATGAATTTTAAATTTGATTTAGAAGCTACTTTTTCTAGAAATTCTTTAATTGCTTTATGTTCTTGGTCTGTAGTAACTAAATTAAATTGCGAATCGACATCTATATCATTTAAAAAATGCTCGGCAATTTCAAAATTACCGACATGTGCAGAAATAAGGATTCCTCCTTTTTTATCTTTAAGCATATCTTTTAATATATACTCTCTATCAAATTCGTAAGTAAATTTATCTTTCAACCCAGATGGAATAGCAACTTTATCTAAAATTGTTTGACCAAAAACAAAATTAGTTTTGTATACATTATAAATACTTTTTAAAACAGAATATTCTAATCGTTTTCTAAAATAATAGTAACTGGCTTTACTTCCTTTTACAGAAAATAATAAAAAATAAAATGCAACAAAATAAAGTATAAAATAAGCGCTTCTGACACCAAATGTTTTAAGTATATAAACAAATATTTTATATCCTAAAACGTTTCCTCTTGATTTACCTTCCCACTTTTTTGCCATTTTAATAGATGACTAAAAACTAATTAACTTTTTTATCAATTAATGTATAAAATTGTGCTAAAGTATCAACACCTACAAAATCTTCGGCAGCTAATTTCACACTAAATTCAGATTCTACAGCAACAACTAAATCTACATAATCTAGACTATCTAATTCTAATGTTTCTTTTAAGTTTGCTTCTGGAGTAAGATCTTCTATTTCTGCTTCAAATTCATCAACTAAAAAATCGTTTGTTTTAGAGATTATTGTGTTTAAATCCATATTATTCTTTGTACTTTTTTATTATTATTGCTGAGTTTGTACCTCCAAACCCAAAGGAGTTCGACAAAAATACATCAATTTTTTTATTTATAGTTTTCTTTACTAAGTTTAATTCTTTAGCATCATCATCTACTTCTTCTAAATTAATATTAGGAGCAATAAATGAATTTTCCATCATTAACATGGAATAGATTATTTCGCTAGCACCAGCCATCCAACATTCATGACCAGTCATAGATTTTGTAGAACTTACATAAGGTTTACCTTCTTTAAACACACTATGTATTGCTTTTGCCTCATTTTGATCTCCTACTGGAGTTGAAGTTGCATGTGCATTTACATAATCAATATCGGTTGCTTTTACGCCTGCTTGGTCTAAAGCTTTCAACATTGCTCTTGAAGGTCCATCTACATTTGGTGTAGAAATATGATCACCGTTAGATGAAAAACCATAACCAGCTACTTCGCCTAAAATAGTTGCACCTCGTTTAATTGCAGATTCTAAACTTTCTAAAACTAAAGATGCTCCACCACCGCTAGGAACTAAACCTGTACGATTTTTATCAAATGGTCTACAAGCTTTAGTTGGATTTTCTTCATCGGTTGCAAAAACACCTAAACCATCAAAACTTCCCATAGCAAATTTATTAATTTCTTGAGCTCCACCACAAATCACCATATCTTGTAAGCCACTTTTAATTAAGTGAAATCCTAAACCTACAGAATGAGAACCACTTGCACAAGCAGCACTTACGGTTAAGTTAATCCCTTTTAATTTAAAAATAGTAGCTAAATTCATAGTTACTGTAGAATTCATACTTTTAAATATTCCTCCAGAACCTACCAAAGTTGTATCTTTTTTTGCTCGTACAATATCTATAGATTCAATAACCGATTTTGCAGTACTATCGTTACCATAAATAATACCAACTTCATTATTAATTAAAAAATCAATATCAACATTGGCATTTTTTAAAGCTTCAACTGTCGCTATATAAGCAAACTGAGCTTCTTCACCCATACTAATACGTTCTCTACGAGAAAGTTGCTTTTTTAAATTTGGGGTAGCTACTTTACCTGTTAGTGCAGAACGGTATCCAAAATCTTTTCTGTCTTGATCAAAAACAATACCTGATTTACCTTCATAAAGTGAATCTTTTACCTCATCTAAATTTTCACCTAAACAAGAATAAATTCCCATACCTGTGATTACTACTCTTCTCATATTATAAATTTTTATTTATTCAATAGATTACTTCTTTGCTCTTTTAGACTCATCGTAATGACCTTATGAATAAATTCCTCCATTAATATTAATTACCTCTCCTGTAATATATGATGCTTTTTTAGAAACCAAAAACGAAACTAAATTAGCTACTTCTTCCGCTTCCCCAAAACGGTTGATTGGAATTAAACGTTTTAATTCTTTTTCATCTAAACCGGCTGTCATATCGGATTTTATAAAACCTGGAGCAACGGCATTTACAGTTATTTTACGTTTTGCTACTTCTTGTGCTAAAGCTTTTGTTGCAGCAACAATAGCTCCTTTTGCAGCAGAATAATTTGTTTGTCCAGCAGTTCCTTTTACTCCAGAAACCGAAACCATATTTACAATTCTTCCGTAACGGTTACGTAACATTTTTTGCATTAAATGATTAGTTACATTGTAAAAACCACCTAAACTGGTATTAATTACTTTATCCCAATCTTCTTTTGGCATCCACATAAATAAACCGTCTTTTGTAACACCTGCATTGTTTACAATAACTTCAATAACACTATCTTTATTAGCTTCTTCCCAAGTTGTTAAACTTGCTTTTACATTGTCGTAATTAGCAACATCAAATTGAATGATTTCACCAGTATTTCCTAGTTCAGTAACTTGCTTTAGCGTTTCTAATGCAGCATCTTTATTAGAATGATAATTTATTA
>Ga0256844_10000655_pt1 | contig 13220 bp, 10 predicted proteins | sample MusselsmetaG_FD_189100 | JGI IMG/M metagenome (GOLD analysis project Ga0256844, IMG submission 189100) | Mussel associated microbial communities from hydrothermal vent at the East Pacific Rise, Pacific Ocean - Mussels | ecosystem: Host-associated > Mollusca > Shell > Unclassified ... | reverse complement strand
ACCTCTCTTGGAATATGAATCGCCCCTCTAATGTGGTCTTTTTCAAACTCCTCTTTGGAGCGTACATCAAGCAGTGTAATGTTCTTTGGGTTTTGCAGAAGTTTGTGTGCTTCTTGAGGGGAGATGTTTTCAAAACCTGAAAAGACCCACCCTTTGAAGTAAGCAAAATAACCCAACATCAAAGCCATAAGAAGCTTCATTATGAGGTTTATTTTTGAATCGCTCATTGTCTACTTACGTTCTGTAATGAGTAGAAGATGGTAACCAAACTGAGTCTGTACAGGTCCATGAACTACCCCTACTTCATCGTTAAAAACAACTTTGTCAAACTCAGGAACCATCGCCCCTTGACCAAAACTTCCTAAGTCTCCACCTTTAACACCTGATGGACATTGAGACTTGTCTCTTGCTGCTTCTTCAAATGTTGTTTCACCTGAATTAATTTTCTCTTTTAACGCTTGGCAAGTCGCCTCATCTGTTACTAAAATATGTTTTGCTGATGCTCTCATATTGTTCCTTTAAATTTAATGTGCGAAGTATATCTTATTTATTATTGAGAAGAAAGAGTCTAATATAAAATCCTTTTTAACATAAACATAATATAATAAAAAATAATATTTATTGTTATAATTAATAAAAAGGAAACTTATGAAAAAACTTATATTTTTAAGCCTATTGCCCCTCATGGCAATGGCAAACTACAGCATTGGTGACAAAGTCTGGTATGACAAAAACCAAGACTGGGTACAAAATGCAGATGAACCAGGATATGCAAATATCAAGGTACAACTTCTTAATGAATCTGGTAATGTGCTAAAGAGTACCAAAACAAATAAAAATGGACTTTATCAATTTAAAAATATTCCTATAGGAGAGTACCGTGTTACGGTAATTCCTCCAAAAGGAGCAAACATTGTAACAGAAGCACCTCTTGAACTTTGGCTTTCTGAAAACCGTCATGACATTAACTTTGGACTCTTTAAGCCAATTTCATACTCAATTTCTGGTACGGTTTGGAATGATCAAAATAAAAATTGGGCAATGGATAATGACGAACCAAAAGCTTCTAATGTCATAGTTGACCTCTACAATGACAAGGGTAAAAAACTGGCAACTACAAAAACAAATGCAAAAGGTAATTATCAATTTTCTAAACTAAAAACAGGTGAATATAGAGTTAAAGTTCTCAACCGTAATAACTTCTCCATTATTACAGAATCACCTATTGAACTTTGGCTTTCCAAGAACCGACATAATATCAATTTTGGTATTTTTAAACCAGTTACCTATTCCCTCTCTGGTACTATTTGGAATGATAAAAATCAAGACTGGGCAATGGGAGCTTCTGAACCTAAAGTTGCAAATGTAACCGTTGAACTTTGGGATGGAAATAATAATAAAATTGCAAGCACTAAAACAGATAGTCATGGTGTCTACCTCTTTCAAAATCAATCTTTAGGTGAGTACAAAGTTAAAGTTTTAACAACAAATAAACTCTCTATTGTTACCGAATCGCCTCTCGAACTTTGGCTATCAGAGAACAGAGACATGCTCGACTTTGGTGTTCTAACATCCAATATTTCGACCTCTTTTGTTACCCGTAAACAGCTAATAAGCATGATTAAAGATGGTGAAGATGTAACAAAAGTCAATACTTCTAAAATCACAGATATGCATGATTTATTTAGCAAAAATATTGCATTTAACCAAAACATTAGTGGCTGGGATGTCTCAAATGTCACCAATATGGAGAATATGTTTGGAGAGCTTCATCATTTTAACCAAAACATTAATAAGTGGGATGTCTCTAACGTAACTAATATGAGTGGAATGTTTACAAGTAATACAAACTTCAACCAAGTACTTAACAAATGGGACGTCTCTAACGTAACTGATATGAGTGGAATGTTTAGTTATTGCAGTAACTTTAATCAACCCTTAAATAATTGGAATGTTTCAAAGGTAACCGATATGGGTGCGATGTTTTTCAATGCACCCAAGTTCAATCAGCCCTTAAATAATTGGGATGTTTCAAAAGTTACCAATATGAATGGAATGTTTTTAGGAAGCAATTTCAATAAACCTCTAGATAATTGGAATGTTTCAAATGTTACAAATATGATTAGTATGTTTAGTCATACCAAACAGTTTAACCAATCCCTAAATAATTGGGACGTTTCGAATGTAAACTATATGAGTGATATGTTTTTTGCATCAAAAAATTTTAATAAGCCTTTAAACAATTGGGATGTTTCGAAAGTATCCTATTTTAGTGCTATGTTTCTTGGAGCAAAAAGTTTTAATCAGCCTCTTAACAACTGGGATGTCTCTAGTGCAAAATATATGATTGGTATGTTTAATGGAGCAACGAATTTCAACCAAAATATAAATAGCTGGGATGTCTCTGCTGTTACACATATGAGTTCAATGTTTTATGGTGCTACAAAATTTAATCAACCTCTTAATAATTGGGATATGTCTACAGTTACTAATATAAATTCAATGTTTCAAAAAGCTTCTAAATTCAATCAAAACATAAGCAATTGGAATGTTTCCAATGTGACACAACATAGTCAAGCTTTTAACTTATGTCCAATCAAAGAAAATTTTAAACCAAATTTCCAATAAACCAGTATTTATTGATAACTTAAAAAAAAGGAAAAAATATGAAAAAACTTATATTATTGAGCCTATTACCCCTTATGGCAATGGCAAACTACAGCATTGGTGACAAAGTCTGGTATGACAAAAACCAAGACTGGGTACAAAATGCAGATGAACCAGGATATGCAAATGTGGAAGTAAATCTTCTAAATGAATCTGGTGATATACTAAAAAGTACTCAAACAGAAGCAAATGGAGAGTATCTGTTTACAAATATTCCCACTGGTGAATACCGTGTTACAGTTACACCTCCACAAGGAGCAAACATTGTAACAGAAGCCCCTTTTGAGCTTTGGCTCTCTGAAAATCGTCATGACATTAACTTTGGACTCTTTAAACCTCTTGCTTATTCTATTACTGGAAGTATTTGGAATGACCAAAACAGAGACTGGGCAATGGATAATGACGAACCAAAAGTTCCAAAAGTAACAGTAGAACTCTACAAGGATACAGGAGAAAAAGTAGCTACTACTACTTCTGATACAAAGGGGCAATATAAATTTAACAATATAACAATAGGTGAATATAAAATCAAAGTTATTGAGAACAATAAACTCTCAATTGTTACCGAATCCCCTATTGAACTTTGGGTATCTGAAAATCGTACTGGTTTAGATTTTGGTATTTTTGAAACCATTAAATATGAAATTTCAGGAAGCATTTGGAATGACGACAACAAAGATTGGGTCATGAATAGAAGTGAACTAAAAATTGATAATGTAAACGTTGAACTCTACAATGACCAAGGAGATAAACTAAGCACTACAAAAACAGATAATAAAGGTCTTTACAAATTTTCAAACCTACTAAAAGGAGAGTATCGAGTTAGGGTTATACCTAGCAATAAACTCTCTATTATTACTGAGTCACCTATTGAACTTTGGTTATCTGAAAATCGTAACAAGATAGATTTTGGTCTCTTCTCAACAGAGTTAATGAACCCTACTATTACACGAGAACAACTTGTTCAGATGATACAAAACAAAGAAGATGTCAGCAAGGTAAATACCTCTGAAATTACAGATATGAGTGAACTATTTAGAGACAATGCCACATTTAATCAAGACATCAGCAACTGGGATACCTCTTCTGTTGTAAGCATGGAGAAGATGTTTCAAAATACAAAAAACTTCAATCAATCACTTAATAGCTGGGACACTTCAAATGTAAAAGAGATGGATTCTCTATTTGATGGAGCAGAAAAGTTTAATCAGCCACTCAATAGCTGGGATACCTCTAAGGTAACAAGTATGAAGTATATGTTTACAGGTGCGAGTAGCTTTAACCAACCTCTTAACAATTGGAATCTCTCCAATACACGTTCACTAAAAGACACTTTCGCTTACGCAACCCATTTTTACCAAAACATTTCAAATTGGAATGTCTCAAAGGTCATAAACCATAGTGGAATATTTAATCGATGTCCCGTACAAACAAATATAAACTATCAACCAAAATTTAAATAAAAAGGAAATTAATGAAAAAACTTATATTATTAAGCCTATTACCCCTCATGGCAATAGCAAACTACAGCATTGGTGACAAAGTCTGGTATGACAAAAACCAAGACTGGGTACAAAATGCAGATGAACCAGGATATGCAAATGTCAAGGTACAACTTCTTAATGAATCTGGTACTGTGCTAAAGAGTACCAAAACAGATAAAAATGGACTTTATCAATTTAAAAATATTCCTATAGGAGAGTACCGTGTTACGGTAATTCCTTCAAAAGGAGCAAACATTGTAACAGAAGCACCTCTTGAACTTTGGCTTTCTGAAAACCGTCATGACATTAACTTTGGACTCTTTAAGCCTCTTGCTTATTCCCTTACTGGAAGCATTTGGGATGACAAAAACAGAGACTGGGCAATGGACAATGATGAGCCAAAAGTTTCAAAAGTAACGGTTGAACTCTACAAAGATACAGGAGAAAAAGTAGCTACTACTACTTCTGATACAAAGGGGCAATATAAATTTGACAACATCACAATAGGTGAATACAGAATCAAAGTTATTGAGAACAATAAAGTCTCAATTGTTACCGAATCCCCTATTGAACTTTGGGTATCTGAAAATCGTGCTAATTTAGATTTTGGTATTTTTACTTCAAAAGTAACAACCCCTCCTATTACACGAGAACAACTCATAAAAATGATAAACAATGACGAAGATGTAACGCAAGTTAATACTTCACAAATTACGGATATGCATTGGATTTTTATAGATAATCGAGATTTTAATCAGGACATTAGTGGATGGGATGTCTCTAACGTAACCAATATGAATAGACTATTTTGGCTAACTACTAAATTTAACCAAGATCTTAGTAAATGGGATGTTTCAAGTGTTACTAGCATGTATAGAATATTTTATGAAGCTGCTGCATTTAATCAGCCAATTAATAGTTGGGATGTTTCCAACGTAACCGATATGTCATATATGTTTTATAACAATGTAACCTTTAACCAACCACTTGATCGTTGGGATGTTTCAAAGGTAACCAATATGACTAAAATGTTTGACTCTAGTCACTATACAAAGGCACTAAATAGTTGGAATGTTTCCAATGTCAAATATATGAGTGATATGTTTGCTGATTCAAAATTTAACCAACCTCTTAACAAGTGGGATGTTTCTAGTGTCATAAATATGTCTGAAATGTTTACAGATTCTCAGTTTAATCAACCACTCAATAATTGGGATGTATCTAATGTACAATTGATGGATCAAATGTTTATGAATACTAATTTTAATCAACCACTTAACAAATGGAATGTATCTAATGTTAAGAACATGAACTATATGTTTATGTATACTGACTTCAATCAAAATATTTCAAAGTGGAATGTTGATAAAGTAACACAACATAATGCTGTATTTTCTCAATCTCCAATTCAAGAAGAATATAAGCCAACATTTAAATAAATACCTACGTCATAAAAACTACTTTATGACGTACTAAAATTTATAGGTCACCAACTCCCCACCTTTTAAGCGTGGCAAGACATCCATCTTAATCTTTCTAATCAAAAAACTCTTCTTTTTTATGGGCAGACTGCTGTCGGTAGTAATGCTCTTTAACTGCATGGAGTAGTAGCGAAACAGAAACGAAGCCAACGAACGAGAAAGCTCCTCTTCGTCCATTGCTTTAATGCTCTCATCTAACATCAGTCCTGTAATGTTGGGGCTACTCTCCCCTTTTATGACAGACTCCAACAATGCTCCATAGTTCCCAAACATAGAAGGTTCAATGACATTAGAGACTTTGTTGATAAGTGAACTGTTTTCAATCAGTGTCTTTATGATACTCAGCTGACCCACATCGTCTCGTGTTGATTCAAAACGTGCTTTGGTGTTTTCAAGTTTGGTCTTTCCACCAAAAAGTGCTGGGTTCACAGCCAAAACCGTAGAGGCATGTGCCACATAGGCTTCTCGAATAATTGGGGTCAAGTTGTCCAAGTAAGCTCGAACTGTTCCAAACGCCACCTCTTTCTCTCGTGGGTTGTTCAGGTCATAAGACTTCGCCATCATCTCAATGACAAAAGGAATGAGTGCTTGACCATTACGTAACAAGTTTGCCACCTCTTGCACTTGCCCAACAGCAATCATATCTGCTGGGTCTTTTCCATCAGGAAAGAGTACCACTGAGCCATCAAACCCAGACTCACTCAACATGGAAGCAGCTTTTAAAGCAGCTGCCACTCCTGCTTTGTCACCATCGTACGCTAAGATGATATGTGGTTCACCTTTTCGTAAAGTGGGTAGATGCTCTGTAGTCAGTGCCGTTCCCAAAGTAGCAACAGCCTCTCTAAACCCAGCTTGATGAAACATAATGACATCAAGGTATCCCTCACAAACAATGAGCTTTTTATTTGAATAAATATGCTCTTTTGCCTTAGCATAACCGTAAAGCAACTGAGACTTGTTAAAAAGTTTGGTCTGTGGAGAGTTAATGTACTTGGCTGGGTGGTTAGTAATGGTTCGCCCCCCAAAACCAACAATAGCACCCGAACTTGAATAGATGGGAAAAGTAATACGCTCTGTCAAACGAGCATAGAATCCACCTCGTTCACGCTGTGCCACCACCCCTGCCTCTTCTGCTTTGGGAATGGGTAGAAAGTTTGCTGAAAGAAAATTCATGAGTTCCTGAGATGCACCCACATACCCAATTCCAAAAGTCTCAATGGATTGCTGGGTAATGCCTCTGTTACGAAGATACTCAATGGAAACAGGAGCTTGGTCTAAGTTTTTAGCATACCACTCTTGCACCTGTTCCAAAAGACGACGTGCCTCAGTATTATCATTTCCACCTTGGGTGTATGCCAACGAAAAGTTCATCATGGAAGCAATTTTTTCTAAGGCTTCTGGGTAGTTTAACTTCTCATGTTCTTGTACAAATTTAATAGCATCGCCACCTACACCACAGTTTCCAACTAAGAAACTTTTAGTTAAAAAAGTATGGGTGCTATCTTCTACAGTAATATCATAAACAAGTTCCTCTTTTGGTGCTTCTTCTATCTCTTTAACTCTCATAAAAAGGTACTTAACACCATGCACTTCTTCAAAAAAACTCTTTAACGATTCTCGTTTTCTAAAAAGTACCTCATAACTCTTCTTATGATTAACACCTTGCTTATCCTTATAGGCTTTAGAACTATAAAGAGCTGGTATTTTTCCTAAACCTATGGCTAAATCAACTAAAGAATAAGCCAAAGTTCTACTGATTGTCGTATAAGTTTCACGACTATAACAACCATCTCCATCCATAAGACCTTTAAGAAGAGCCTCTCTGTACTCTTTTTTTAAATAATTAAAATAGTATGGATAATGTTTATTTTCAGCTCCTTTAGAAAAAAGCTCTTTAAATATATGCTCTAAATTACTACTAGAACAAGTTACTTCCAAAGAGTTTTTTCTATTTTTAGGATAAAAAAGAAAGGTATTTTTAGAAAAACTTTTCTTTAAAATCTTAATAACTCGCTTTGCATAATCTAATTCTTTAGAGTGCAATGAAAACTTAATACCACCTCTATAGGTACTACCTTCAGCAATATAAAGTCCAAATAACCACATTAAATCCGTAGTTATTTTTACACTTGTCAGTTTAGATACATTCGGACCAAAAGTATTTTTTTCCCAAAGAGGTTCTAAATTTATCTCTTTAATGTCTAAAAGTTCTCTATCTACAGGATATAAAAAGTAGTCACCTCTTTTTACCTCTTGTGCAAAAGTAACTTGACTTTCTAACACAATAGGCTTAAGATGTTTTCTTTTTTTAATCACACCGTAAAATTTTTGAGGTCTATTTTTTTCTACTCGAATATAAGGTAGTTTAGCAAAAGCTTCCTCTTTGGAGACGATAAGCATATCATGGTTGGCTGTAAAAGTAGACCAGTCATTCATCAAGTCTGTTTTAAATCTCAACATCTTATATTGAGGTTTATGATTCAGCGTCTCTATAACCTTGGTTAACTTTCCATTGGAAGCAAAAACGTTATCCCCTACTTTTATATATTGAATCTCTTTTAATCCAACATCTGTTCTAACCTCTTCTTCTGGAGCTAAACACCCAAAACAGTGGTAAATCTGCTTCGCAGGGCTAATGACAAAACTGGGTGTTTTCTCTCCATGAAAAGGGCAGTTTGCCTTAAAATTTGCTCCTGCTTTTTTGACCTCAATATAGTTGGAGATAATATCAACAATATCCATGTTATTTTTCAGTTGTTCTACAGAAGCGTTATCAATCATAATGATATTATAACCAATATGTTAGAATATACATAACAATCAAAAAAGGTAACATTTGGATAATATACTCCCAGCTTATGATGACCCACTTTTTAGTATTTTAGTCATTATAATTCTCACGCTCATTGTTGCCATCTCCTCACTTGTCATGGGTCGAGTACAAGAAGAGAAAAAAAGAAAAACACTCAGTACCTTTCTTAGTGGATTTAAAAAGGACACACAAATTCTGGAAATTGAGGAGATGCCTTTTGAAGAGTCGTTGGTTAAACCACTAACCCTCTTGGCTCAAGCCTTTAACAACCAAGGAAAGTACCAAAAATCCATTAACCTTAATCTCTATCTCATTGACAATATCTCAAACTTTTTTGAAAAAGAGAAGATTTTGGAGCAGTTAGGAAAAACCTATCTGAAAGCTGGTTTCTTAAGACGTTCAGAGTCAATCTTTTTAGAAATTTTGCATAAGCATCCTAGAAACAAAACAGCACTCTATGACCTTGGCGTTGTCTATGAGCTACTTTTAGAATATGACAAAGCATTAGAGACACTCAAACCTTTAAAAATTTTAGGAGAGAAGACCGAGAATATTGAAGCACACATTAAACTGACAGAACTACTCAATAACAAAAAAATAAGCCCTGAGGAGAAAGTTGAAGCTTTACTCAATTTACTTGAAAATGAACACTACGCCTACCCACGTATTATGAAAGCCCTTTTTTCTCTAGACTTAAAAGCTGCATGGTCAAATATTCATGGCGACAAAATTCACTCTATCCTTGATATTTTATGGTTCTTACCCTCTTCAAACCTCAACTTAGATATAATTTTAGCAGATGAAACGCTAACGACCATCTTCTTCGCAAGAGGAGTTATGGGGGAAAACAAAGCAACATCAAAAAGTAATATTTTTACTATAGACACGATTGTCTCTGCTAAAAAAGGTGGTGATGATAATGTTGATTTACTCTTTAACTACGGTTGTGGAAAATGTAAACAACACTTCCCTATTGGGTTTACACGTTGTCCAAAATGTTACGCCATAGATGCCGTACAAATTAAGGAAGCCCTTGCAAAAAAACAGTCGCAAACACGTTACTCTCTACTCTGATGGTTCAAGTCTAGGAAACCCAGGTCCTGGTGGATACGGGGGTATTTTAGCATTCAACGGTCATGAAAAAGAGTTTTGGGGTGGAGAAGCCCACACAACCAACAACCGAATGGAGCTTAGAGGGGTCATTGAAGGTCTCAAGCTCATGAAAGAGCCTTGTGACATTACGGTCATTTCTGACAGCTCCTATGTCATAAATGCCATTAATACTTGGCTTGAAGGTTGGGTTAAAAAGAACTTTAAAAAAGTAAAAAACGTAGACCTTTGGGAAGCCTATTTGGAAGCTGCAAAAGTACATAACGTCACAGGTGTTTGGGTTCGTGGTCACGATGGTCACGAAGAGAATGAACGTTGCGACAAACTGGCTTACGACGAAGCACAGCGTCAAAAAGAGTTATTGTAAAATTAAACAAAAAGGAAAATGAAAAATGAAACACTTTAAAGCACTAGAGAAGGCTTTAAACTACCAATTTAGACGAGATGACCTCATCACCGAAGCACTTACGCACAAAAGTTATAAGAAACCCTATAACAACGAGCGACTAGAGTTCTTAGGTGATGCTGTACTCGACCTAATTGTAGGAGAATACCTTTTCAAAAAGTTTCCAAAAGAAGACGAAGGAGTTCTCTCCAAAATTCGTGCCTCATTGGTCAATGAGAAAGGCTTCACTAAACTGGCAGAAAGCATTGACTTAGGTGAGTCACTACTCATCTCAGGAGCAGAAGAGAACAACTATGGACGAACAAAACCTTCTCTACTTTCAAATGCATTTGAAGCCGTTATTGGAGCAATTTATTTGGAGTCAGGATTAGAAGTTACAGCAGAGATTTCCATTAGACTCATTGAGAATGCTCATGAGACCATTGACCTGAACTCTCTCTCAAAAGACTTCAAAACAACTCTGCAAGAGCTAACACAAGCCGACTTTGGCGAGACACCAAACTACAAATTGGTACGTGCCTTTGGTCCAGACCATAAAAAAGAGTTTGAAATTGCTGTTGAACTTCAAAATCGCATTATTGCTTCGGCTATTGGGCGTTCTAAAAAAGAGGCTCAACAAAAAGCAGCAGAGATTGCGCTCAAAACACTCAAAGGAGAGATGTAATGAACAACACCTTTGGAAAAGCCTTTAGCATGACCACTTTTGGTGAGTCACATGGAAAAGCACTGGGATGCATTGTCGATGGTGTACCAGCAGGACTTGAAATTGACGAAGCATTTATTCAGTCTGAACTCGACCGAAGAAAACCTGGAAAATCTAAACTTGAAACAGCAAGAAAAGAAGATGACAAAGTAGAGATACTCTCTGGAACATTTGAAGGTCTCTCCACTGGAACTCCCATCATGATGATTATTTTCAACGGAAACCAAAAGAGTCGTGACTACGACAATGTAAAAGACCTTTTTCGCCCTGGTCATGCAGACTTTACCTACTTTCACAAGTATGGACTACGCGACTACCGTGGTGGTGGACGAAGTTCTGCAAGAGAAACAGCTGCAAGAGTTGCTGCTGGTTCAATTGCAAAACTGATGCTTAAAACATTAGGTGTAGAGATAGAGTCTGGACTCTGTGAGGTAGATGGAATTCAAGCTGAAAACTACGACTTTGCTCATGCCAAAGGCTCAAAACTTTACGCTCTGGACAAAAATGCAGAAGCAGCACAAGAGGAGGCAATCTTGTCTGCAAAAAATCGACATGACTCGGTGGGTGGTGTTGTTTTAACTGTAGCAAAAGGTGTTCCTGTAGGTCTTGGCGAACCCCTCTATTACAAACTCGATGCCAAACTTGCTGACGCAATGATGGGAATTAACGCTGCAAAAGGGGTTGAGATTGGTGAGGGAATTGCAAGTACTTCGCTTAAAGGTAGCGAAAATAACGATGGCATTACCCCTAATGGATTTACCTCCAACCATGCAGGTGGAATTCTAGGAGGCATCTCAAATGGCGATGAGATTGTTGTAAAAACACACTTTAAACCTACCCCTTCTATCTTTCAAGCACAAGATACTGTAAACACGTTAAACGAAGCACAAAAGTTTGAACTCAAAGGTCGCCACGACCCTTGTGTTGCCATTCGAGGTTCTATAGTTTGTGAAGCCATGATGGCACTTGTTTTAGCAGACATGGCACTACTCAACATGGGTTCAAAAATGGAACATCTTCAAAATATCTACAAAAACTAGAGCAACTCTTTGCTTTAGTTGTCACTTTTTATCTAATTTTTAAAAGTAATAGAGTAATCAAACACACTATACAACATTTTTACTGTATCATAAGAAATAATATCTTTCTGTTAAAAAACAATGAATAAAATTTAGGACAAACCACTATGAATATGAAAACATCTACACTATTTTTGCTCTCAACCATTTCAATCAATCTGCTTTTCGTAGGCTGTGGAGAGGGTCATAAAAATAACTCAACAGAAATAGGAAGCATTGGCAATGCTGCTGCCATTGTAACTACTGAAGATAATCCAACTATGGTACCAAGCCCTAGTACCCTAAATTCAATTACTTATAAGCTTGCAGGCATCCTACAAGAGGATGTACAGTCACAAAATAAAAAAGAAGCAACCAGCTTTACAAAAGAGACACGATATTGCGAAATTTCTGGAATGAAAGAGTCAAATAACCAAAGAAATATTGAGTGTATTACGAAAACTGAAAAATTTAGTCACTGTAAAACAGCTCCTCAGCAGATACAAAATGGTCTACTTCAAATAGATTATCGCAAAATGAATAGTGACGGAAAATTTCCCAAAGAGCTAAACTTAACAGTTATGAGCGACTACAGTTGTAATGACCTTCTTCTTAAAAAAGGAACTACCATTAGTAGTAAGGTTTACTATAAAGCAAACCATACAGTTAAATCTATTAAATTAACCGTCTCTGGTACAGTTACCTACCAATACGGAACATATGCCCTTAAAGAGCAGCATAAAACTGTAAACTACTAGACTTTTATCTTCTTCCACTCCCCTTGATCAAAGGCTCTCCATAAAAAGAAAGCTTTGACAAACGTATCTGAAATCATCGCGACATAGACCCAGATGATTTCATGAAAATACCACGACAACAGCGTTGCAGGAATAATTCTGACAAACCACAACGAGATGAGATTAATGCGAAGCGTTCTTTTGCTGTCCCCTGCTCCACGCAATGCCCCTGAAAGTACAAAGTTAAAGGCAAGAGGAATCTGAGAAAGCCCCACTATTTTTAGGTAAAGACTCGCCTCTTCAATTGTTTTTGCATCATTAGTAAAAAACTGAACAATCCACTCTGGCGTAAAAACCATAAAAAATGAGAGTGAAAACATGAGTGCGATGGCATACTTTAAAACCAACAAAACATCTTCTCTTGACTGCTCAGGTTTTTTAGCCCCAAGTCCTTGACCCATGAGTGCCATGGCTGCAATGGTAAAACCAATCCCAGGCATAAATGCAATGCCCTCTACCCGTAAACCAATCTGATAACCAGCCAATGCTTCCGTTCCATACTTTGCAATGACCATAGTAAAGAGCGTAAAAGAACCCATGGTTAAAACACGTTCTACCGAAGCAGGAAAACCTACCTTTAAGGCACGCATGAGTAAAGATTTAGAGAAGCCTAGCATGGGAGTAAAAGGGGTTTTCTTATTGAGATAAAGGTACATATAGATAGTAAACTCCAGCACATTAATAAGCACCGTAGCTACAGCA
>Ga0256844_10000654_pt1 | contig 13236 bp, 13 predicted proteins | sample MusselsmetaG_FD_189100 | JGI IMG/M metagenome (GOLD analysis project Ga0256844, IMG submission 189100) | Mussel associated microbial communities from hydrothermal vent at the East Pacific Rise, Pacific Ocean - Mussels | ecosystem: Host-associated > Mollusca > Shell > Unclassified ... | reverse complement strand
ACTACAGACTATCAAGAACGCATAGCCAAAGGAGTCGTAGCTGGTGCTACACGGTATATAGATAATCGCAAGAAAGAGCTAGGGTTTTAAGAGGTAAATTTTCCATTCATTTAACTTGCCCCCCCCATTATATTTATGATAGAATAATGTATCATCAAAATATAAAGGGAAAAAATGTTAAAAATAATTATAAAATTTGTACTGTTATGTGTGTTTACTGTAGGGCTACAGGCTGAAAGTGGCTTGACTCAGAAGCACTTGGTTTCAGTGGTACCTGAAGCTTCATCTACAGGTATATCTGCAAATACTACGATAGAGATAGTATTTGATACAAAAATCATAAAAAGTTCTGTCAAAAAAAATACGATTTCACTTAATAATATAGAGGGTGTTACTACTTTAGTAGGAGAGAATACTTTAAAGTTTACACCAACTGATATACTAAAAAGTGGTGACTACACAGTAAATATAGAACAAGTTAAGCTCACTAAAAAGGGTACAACTACAGAGTATAAACCTAAAAATGTTTTTCAAAAATTTATCTATTGGGTATGTTCAGTTTTTTATGATAATCCTGCTGAGTGTCCACTTTGTAAAAAGATATGTGGTAAGGGTAGTACAACTATCAAAACAGAAAAGATAAAATATACTTTTAGTGTAGATGATGTTAGTCCAAAAATAAAGACTCTCACTTTAAGCCAAACAAGTATAGAACTCCATGAAGGGAACGAAACTACGCTTACAGTCACTGCAAATTATGATGACAACACTACCCAAGACATAAGCAATGATGTAAAGTGGACTATACAAGACAGTAGCGTGGCATCTGTCACAAATGGTACGATTAAAGGACTTAAAGAGGGCACAACAACTCTACGGGCTAAGTACAATGGCAAAATATCAGAAACACTTACTGTGAAAGTTGTTGGACAAGTAGAAGTTATCAACGGCTACAAACTCCCACCAGAGCCAGACCCAAAAGTGAATAATGCTACGCTGTTAGGGATAGACAGTAATGACAATGGAGTAAGGGATGATGTAGAACGCTATATCGTGCAGACTTATAAAGATGAAAAGATAGCCATAGAGATAGGTTTTCAGGTAGCTAGGGCGTACAATGCGGTGATTGAAGACCCTAGTAATGCTGAAGAAACTATGAAAATATTAGATGCGGCACAAGATTGTAAGGGATATTTTACTTTTCTTGCTGACAGATATGGAGACCCAATATTAATTAAGGATAAGTCAGAACCTAAAAAATTTAGATCAATTGCAATTAATACAGAAGAGCGTATTAGAGCCTATCTAAAATATAATAGAGCTTTGAGTGGAGGTGTATATACTTCGATACCTGCGAAAGAACGAAAGAAACAATGTTCTTTCAATGTCGAACAGATGCTAAAGGATAGAAAATGAAAAAGTTTTTAATAGTGTTTCTGTTCTTTTATAATGTGCTAGAGGCAGAGAGTATCAACGGCTACAAACTCCCACCTGAGCCAGATGTAAAAGTGAATAATGCTACGTTGTTAGGTGTAGACAGTAACGACAATGGAGTGAGAGATGATGTGGAACGCTATATCATACTGACCTACAAAGATGAAAAGATAGCCATTGAGATAGGTTTTCAGGTAGCAAGGGCGTACAATGCTGTGATTGAAGATCCTAGTAATGCGGAAGAAGTAGATAAGGTTTTAACTAAAGCACAAGATTGTGCTTCTTATTTTGAAGATGATGCAGATGAATTTGGAGATCCTATTTTATTAGACACAGATATTGTCACATCAAAAAAATTTAAATCTATACAACTTAATACAGAATCACGTATTCGAGCATATCTTGAATATAATAGAAAACTAAGTGGTGGAGTATATGCTGTAACTAAAATCAAAGATATGAAAAGTAAATGTACCTTTGATGTAGAGAAGATGTTGAAGGATAGAAAATGAAAAAGTTTTTAATACTAGTAATGTTTTTCATGTTTTTTAGTACTTTTGCACAAGGAGAAGAAGAAATAAATGAGTGTATGAGTGATGTTTATTTTGCTAATGGAATTAATACAATGCATGAAGATGCAAAATTTCAACTTGATTATTTAATTGAACCACAAGTATCAAAAAATATATTTAATTCAGATGATGAAAAAATGAACCAAACCGTCTCCTATAAACTAGCCTATAACAACACCCTAGGCATAGCCTTTGACTTGTTAGAATCCTATGGACAAAAGAAGGCAGAGCATGGGACATTTTGGTGGACGCTAGGTACGATTTATGATGTCTTTGGAGGTATCGCTAAGCAAGGCTTAAAAGAGGTTACTAGTGAAACTTTGGAAAAGATTATACTTGATACTCTGAAAAGTAGTGCAAGTCAGTTTATTGTAGATCCACTTATAGAAGAGGTAGGGCTAAAAGATTTAGTATCGTTAATCAAAGATTTACGTGCTAATGTTACACCTAAAAACGTATGGCAAACATTGATGGACTCAGCTGCAGCATTGGAGAATTATGATGTCACAAAGCAGTTGGGCAGTTATAAAAACAGTATCAAGTTAGGACATAGTGCTATAGTCATAGCACATTCACAGGGAAACTTATTTACCAACGTAGTCTATGACAAAATTGCCACAAGCTCAGAAGATAAATGGATGACAAGATATTTCTATATGATAGGTGTGGCATCTCCAGCAGGTGTGGGTACAGGACCTAAAGGTATAGAGATAGTCACTTTTGACAATGACCCTATTACAAATATACCAGATACCATAGGAACACCCATAGAGAATCCTATGAGAAGTATTGTCTGGAGTTACACGAGAGACAATAGTCCCAACTCGACAAAACCAGGTGGATGTTTACCTGCGAGATACTTAAAAGGAACAGTCCCTAAAAGTTGTGTGGACAAAAGTGACCCTGAATATGATTTATGGACAGCTTTTGACGAAAATGAAGTAGATTTTCATTATTTTACTTACTATATGAATACTGAAGTATCTAGAGATAAAATTATCAATTTTGTCGGTAAATCGTTAGAGGCACATGAAAAAGCTCCAAGTCAATGGGAAACCAACGAAGAATTTGATAAAAACACCTGTAATTATAAAATCACCGTAAAACACCAATTTGACTCAAGTATAGAGATGGGTGGAACTGTTTATCCGTTTAATGTGTCTAAAAAACTTTACCAAGTAAAAGGAGAATATGTCAAGGCTTCTTGTGGTGGGAAGAATATCTTGTCTGCATGGGATGGTAAAAAAGAGGATGAGTGTTGGATGATTGATAATGTGGAGAAGGAGAAGATAGTAAAAAATGTCAAGAAAACACATTTCTTTAGATTTTACACACGATATACATATTCAATTGAAGCATATAATACTGGTGTAATTCACAGGGCAGATGCAGAGTTTTATGGAAGTGTAAATGATTTAAATCTTACTAAGTATAACCTTGGTACCGTAAGTAAGGCACCTTGTCATGTAACGGGGCTTGGTTCCTATATTCAAATAAAAGATTCTGATGCTTTTATAAGCTATGTGAATCGTATAGATGCTGATGTACGCATGGCTATGAAAGTAGATAATTATAGAGATGTACCTAATTTTAGATCTCACCCCATGCAGTTTGACGGTATAACGAATACTAGAGATTGTGTACTGAAAAAAAAGGGAAAAGATTATAAGGATATTGTAAAAATAGAACTTGCATCAACTATAAATGCTATACCAAGAACACAAGGATATTTTACAACGACACTTTGGGTTTACGAATATTATGTTTATTATAAATAAAGATGATGTTTCTCGTCATATGTTACACGAGGAAAAGAGCAGTGTAGTAAGATAGCTATATAACGCTACCTACTACTAGATTATTTGTAGTTTTTAATCGCTTTATCAAGTATCTCGGTTGCAGCTTTTTTGTCTTTAAACCCTGCCACTTTTACCCATTTGTTAGGCTCAAGCATTTTGTAGGTTTCAAAGAAGTTTTTGATACGGTTGAGTGTATGTTCTGGTACATCACCAAGGTCGTTGATATTTGCATAGGTTGGGTCTATTTTTACAGTAGGCACAGCGATAAGTTTCTCATCTCCACCTGACTCATCTTCAGTCATAAGTACACCTACTAGTCTACATTTGATGTACGAGCCTGCTTGAAGTGGGTAGTCACAAAGTACTAGAATGTCTGCTGGGTCACCATCGTCTGAAAGTGTGTTTGCTACAAAACCATAGTTTGCTGGGTAGTGCATAGAAGAGTAAAGTACTCTGTCTACTTCAACTGCACCTGAATCTTTATCTATTTCATACTTAATCATTGAGTTAAGTGGTACTTCAATAATCGCTTTGACTGCGTCTGGGTTTTCACCATGACCAATTTTAGTAATATCCATAAGGGTATCTCCATTAGGTTAAATTTTGGCTAATAGTAACATAAAATTTATAAATAGTTCATCAAATTAGGGTACTATGGTAAATATAAATTTTTTATAAAGGATAAAGAGTGAAAAAGATAATTTTAGGCTTATGTCTGTTAAGTGGATTGGCTACGGCTGTTGAGTTAGGTAAAGTACCAGTAAAGGTGACTATCTCTGGTGAAAATGGTGGTAAAATAGATGGTACACCATGGAACTCTTCTATGTTAAAAGGTAAAATATATACACTTTTTTATGTTGATCCAGATAAGAAGGACTTAAATAATGCTTTAGCAAATGCACTAAAAGCTAGAAAGTTTGATAGAAAGAAAGTTAATTCTCTTGCCATTATAAACCTTGCAGCTACATGGATGCCCAATGCACTGATAGAGTCAAAACTCAAAGATAAACAGAAAAATTTCCCAGATACACTTTATGTAAAGGATAAAAAGAAAACCTTAGTGAAAAAGTGGAAATTAGCAGATGATAACTCTGATATTCTCATTTTTGATCAAAAAGGAAAATTGATTTATAAAAAGTTTGGAAAAGTAACCGCTAAAGAGATACCTGAAGTGATTAAATTGATAGAAAAAAACCTATAAGTTACATGAAAGTTGGTACTCCACCATTTTATGAAATGGAGTTAAAAAGCTTTCTAAACGTTCTAGCTCTATATTTTCAGTTTGATGTTGATTTAAAAGTTCTAAAACACAGAGCATACTCTCCATAGTACTTAAACAATATGCTTTGGGTTGTTCTTTAAAGGTAAATGCAGAACTTTTAGTATGGGTGAAACTTACTTTTTGTAAGACATCTATATTTGGGCTAGCTCTTAGCATGACCCTAGAACATGGCCATGTGGAGTCTATAAGAAATAGAACTATTTCTTTACTCTTTTTGGTAATGCTCTGTTCATTCAAGGTAATGCTTGTATCTGAAGGGTATAGGACATAGCAGGTATTATTGTTTATTATCTCATTTATCTTCTCATTTTGACTAAAGTCCACACCTACATGTATTTCACAATTATTTAATGACAAATTCGTAAAATGCCCTGTACCATTTTTGGTCTTTCTAAACTCTTTGGGGTGCATGAGTATGATAAAACGTGTTTTAGTCTCTATGGGAGTAATGTAACTACACATGCAAGAGCTTTGAGGTCGATAACAGGCATAGCAGACAGTTCTATTTTTAGCTTTCATTTCAGAATTATACATTATAATCGATGTAAAAAGGTAAAAGATGAAACGTTGGAGTGTATGGATTTTATTTGTTTTGTCTCTTCTCTTTGCTTGGTGGACATTTTCAAGTATTGAATATGAAATAAAAGAACAAAATCTTACAGAGCAACTTAAACAAAAAGTTACACTAGATTATTTCGATACACATATTAACCATGCTATAAAAACAGAAAATTTTGATGATGTTGAAATGTATCAAAGTTTAGCCAACATGCTAGGTATAGGACTTTCAGCTAAAATAGAAAGTCTTATAGCATCACATAATGGTTTTTTAGAAAAATCATGGAGAAATACCAAGGCATTTGGTTCAGGTTTTTTAAGTGGAGAATCAAATACTACACTAGGTCTTTCAGGAAGTATAGTCTCAGATATGACACTTTATGGAGATTTGAGAGATTTAAAAAAAGAGGGTTCAAACTATATAGACGATAAACCCTATGATAAATTTATATTGAGTATTTCACTAGTTGGTGTAGGACTTAGTGCGAGTCAATTGGTTAGTATTGGGGCTTCGACACCTCTTAAAGTGGGGGCATCTGTACTTAAAGTAGCAAAAAAATCAGGGACACTTACCAAAGCATTTACCAAAGTACTTTTAAAAAGATTAGACAAATCTGTAGATGTAAAACAATTAAAAACACTAGAGTTTAAAAATATTTTTAAGATTAAAGATACGATGAGAATAGTTCAAAATAGTATAGATATCAAACCACTACAAATACTGTTAAAAGATGTCAATCAGGTAAAGGCACATACTTCTCTTACAGATACTATTTTACTTATGAAGTATGTGGACACACCTAAAGGGTTACAAAAGTTAACTAAAGTAAGTAGACAGTATAAAACAAATACTAAAGGCGTAATGCGTGTACTAGGGAAGGGTGCTTTACGTGCAGGTAAAAGTGTAGTTAAATTTACAAGTAGGTTTATGATGTTTTTGACAAGCTTTATTTTCTCTATGTTAGGCTTACTATTAAGTCTAATATTAAAAATAAAAGTGTGGAAAAGTATGAGGAAATAGTATATCTTTCTATGCTAAAGATAGAAAAATATACTTACAAAGATTAGTTCTTGATACAACGGATAGCCATACCATTGGTACGGCTGTAATATTTACCAAGATAAATAGCATCACCGGATGATTGCATACTATAGGCATACACATCTTCTACCGGTGCATTTAACCAATAATAAAGGGATTCGCTGACTTCACGCATATTGCCATTATATTGATCTCGATAACCGGCATAAGGAAGTTTCAGAAAATTTTCAAATTGGTCTTTTTTGTTTTCGATATTGATCACCTCTGTTTGGAACTCTTCTCTTGAAGGGACTCTAAATCCTACTGGACAGACAGATCTTCCATCTGTAGCTCTCCAGTTTGCCCCTCTATTTTTGGAACTTGTCCAGTCACCACTGCTATTGGTAACAAATTTATTTCCAGAATCTGTAATTGTTTTACCTTTTTGGGTTGTGGTTTTACTTTGTGGTTTTTCATGTCCATCTATATTTCTACCCCACTGATAATAATCTCCATAACATGCTACATCATAAGGAGAGGTACATATTTGTTTAGCTCCAATGTTTCTATCTAGCCAAGTCCTTCCTGATATTGGTGAGACAACTATACTATAGTTAACACCATTATGACTAATAATTACAGGGGTGACAGTAGTATTGATTAGGTTTTGTATTTCCTCGGTGGTATCTACCTCAGGAGCTGTAAGGTTTTCTACGATTTCGTTGATATTTGCTATATTTGCTGTAGTCACACCTGTCACACCTGCATTTGTATAGTCTTGTACGGTAGGCGCTGTACCACCATTTTGTGCATATGCCTCAATATTATCGATAGCCTGTTCTTTTACATTAGGTGTTTTTGAACTAGAACCTCCACAAGCACTCAATATAAGAGCCATAGAGCTAGCCAATACTAGTTTAGTATAGATAGATGATTTCATTCTTTTTCCTGCTTAATTATATATTTATAATATTATAGCAGATAAAATCTTAGGAAGAAAATATACGGGTTAAATATTAATGTTGAATACAACGAACAGTATGTCCTTCTGAACGAATATTATTACTGACATATGCTGCGGCTATGGTAAACCCTTGAAAATAACTATTATATATATATGTATTTCCATTTGTATCACTTGTATTTGTCCAAACAAATGCAGCAAATATTTCTCTTTCTTCATACAGGTATTCCCCATTATGTCCTAAACGACGACCGGTAGGACCTAGCTTTAGAAAGGAATCACTACTTACAAGCATAGTAGAATTATCTATTTTATCTACTTCTATTTTTAATTCTTGTAAAGTTGGTACTCTAAAGTTTACAGGACATATGGAACGTCCATCAGAAGCAGCCCAGTGTTGTGTTCGATTTGTTGCAGATGTCCAGTCATGATGTCCAATAACAAATTTATTACCAGAGTCTGTGATAGTTTTACCTTTTTTTGTGGTGCTGGGACTGTTACGTTTCTCATGACCATCTGTATTTCTTCCCCATTGATAATAATCTCCGATGCAAGCATAGTCTGCATCATAAAAATAATCACTATCACATACTTTAGATGCGCCAATGTTTCTATCGAGCCATACTTTCCCTGTATGTGGAGAAATAACTGTACCATAGCTTACGCCATGATGGACAATGCCTTGTACAATTACCTTTCTAGTAGCTGTTGATGTATGTCCTTCTTTGTCTTGTGCTGTGTAGGTAATAGTATACGTACCTACTTTATGTCTATCTACATTTCCAGTAGTGGTGACTGCTACTGGTCCATCTATAGCATCTGTTGCAGTTGCCCCAAGCTCTGTATATATGCTACTTAATTGGCGGTAGAGAGGGTTTTTACCATTGATGGTAATAACTGGAGCTTCTTGATTTACTGGGGGTGTAGTAGTAGTACCTTGTGTATTGACTAGGTTTTGTATCTCTTCTACAGTATCTACTTCAGGAGCTGTAAGGTTTTCTACGATTTCATTGATATTGGCTATATTTGCTGTCGTTACACCTGTCACACCTGCATTTGTATAATCTTGTACGGTAGGCGCTGTAGCACCATTTTGTGCATAGGTTTCTATATGGTTTATGGCCTGTTCTTTTGTCGTATTTGCATTTGAACTAGAACCTCCACAAGCACTCAATATAAGAGCTATGGAGCTAGCCAGTACTAGTTTAGTATAGATAGATGATTGCATTCTTTTTCTTTTTTCTTTTGAATAGAAATATTATAGCAGATAATTTTTTTTGAACCAATGATAATAGAATGCCACAACAATAAACCCTAGACCTAGAATAATAGTAATACCTTCCAAACTCATCCCCCATTTAGAAGCATATCCTATAAAAAGTGCAGTGACTACGTTGGAGAGCATAAAAAACATATCGTTATAAGAGATGACTCTTCCCATATATTTACTTTCTGTCTCTTCTTGTATGAGTAAGTAGGTGTATGACCAAAGTGTGGTAATAAAAAATCCAGTCACAAAAAGTCCTGCAAGTGCGTAGTAAAAATGGTACTCAAGTTGTGACCAGAGTAGTATGGCTAAACCTTGGAGAACAAAAAAGTAATGAAGATTGTTTTTATTGATAATACTGGAGATGAAAAAAGGTCCTATCATTAAGCCTAAGGCGCGTGTGGCATTCATCCATCCTATGGCAAGAGGTACGGCTATGAGTGTTTTGTATTCAAAGTCTGCTAGTAAGGTAATGAGTGCATCAAAAGAGGTAAGTCCTATGCTCGCATGGAGTAAAATGAGATGCAATATTTTCTTTTTTGATAAGAGATAAGAAAATCCATCCTTAAACATTTGTAAATGGGAGTCTGTATGTTCTACTTTTTCTATGTTGAGTTGTAGTCCAAGTAGTAGTATAACAGCAACGCCATAGAGTAAGGCATCTATCATAAAGGCAGTGTCAAACCCCATGTAATATGTGGCTATGCCTCCTATTGCCATACCTACTGCGTAACAGAGTGACCAGATGATGGAGTGTATCTCATTGGTATTTTTGAGCATTTCTCCAGAGACGAGTTTCGGAAAGAGTGTCATCTCTGCTGAGAATAGCATGGATGCAGCAGCGGAACGAAAGAAAATGAGTACCATCAAAACCCATAAGTACTCAAGAGAGTCTATGAATATGAATCCTAAAGTCATGATTATCTCTACGAGTAGTAGTATGAGCATCAGTTTTTTAAAAGGGATGCGGTCTATGACATTGCCTATGATGGGAGCAAGGACAACAGCAGGGAGCATAGCCATAGCAGCAGTAAAAGCGATGGTGAGTTCGTCCGCACCAAAAGCGACTATCATGGAAAAAATAGCCACTTGGGAAAACCATGTCCCAAAGTATGAGATGAGTTGTATAAGCGAAAGTCGTCTAATGACAGGGTGTTTTAGGGTTTCTAGGTAAGTCAAAGTTTAGGCTTTATCTGTGAGGGTGTAGGGTATGTTGCTATCTTCTAGTAGTGTGATATATTTTGCAAAGGTATCTTTAGCTGCTTGTGCATCATCAGAGGCTACAGAGAAGCTCACAGACCAGCCCTTGTCTATTAGTTTGGGTAGTGAAGAGACTTCTACATGGCCAGGTGTCTGTTCCATGAGCTCTATAAAGATATTTTCTTTACACTCCGCAGTAAATGTATGTCTAAAAGTTTCTTTTTTTTCTGGTATAAGTTTGTCAAGTATCTCTGTCACCATAGGATGGCTCATCTCAGGAAAACCTGGCATAAAGTAGTAACGCTCATCTAGGCTAAAGGCAGGCATTTTATTGATAGGGTTATCTAAAAGGTTTGCCCCTTTTGGTAGCTCCGCCATTTTGATGGGGTGAGGGTAGGCATTGTCACCTAACTTCTCTTCTATAATACGCTTGGCTTCTTCATGGACTACAAAATCCCCACCACGTAGAGCTATGGCAGCACATTTGCGTGTATGGTCATCAGGAGTTGAGCCTATGCCTCCAAAAGAAAAAAGAACTGGGTTAGGTTGAGATGCTATAAACTTGATGGTTTGTATGATAAGCGCAGGGTCATCTTCTATGATAAAAGAGCCTGTAAGTTTATGCCCTTTGTCTGATAAAGCTTTACTCACAAAGTCAAAGTGTGCATCGGTACGTCTACGGTTGAGTATCTCTGTACCTATGATGAGGGTGAAGAATTTAGGTGTTTTGTTCATGCTGTGATTATACGCTATGTTAGGTTAAGAGGTTCTGCTGGGTTTTGCATAAGATGTAGGGTTGGCTTTAGCCGACCAAAGATGTCAATAGAAAATTTTAAAAATAGAATAGTAAATCAATAAGGTCGGCAATGAAGTCGGTAGTAGGGTCGGTAATCTTACGGAGAATCAACAAACCATTATTCGTAGCATGAAAGACAATCCTAAAGTTAGTGCGTCCATGCTGGCTGAGATAGTGGGTATTTCAAAAAGGAAGGTGGAGGAGAATGTGGTGAAGTTGAAGAAGATGGGGTTAGTGGAGAGAGTTGGTGGTACGAGAGGGTATTGGGAGGTGAGGGGGTGAGTAGATATTCAACGCCTGACCCCTAATCCGAGATAGAGGGTAACTATGTGGGTGAAGAGAAGATTACAGCGATACTAGATGGTAAACGTGTCAGTGGAACAACACAAGAACTCGCAGAGGTAGAGGGAGCCATCAAAGCCTATGAGCAGATAGAGAATTATCATTATGATAAGCTAGATGACTTGTTACAAGCTCACCAGATAATGACTGCCAACCTGTTAGATGATGCAGGGAGTTTTCGTTCTGTCAATGTTTCTGTAGGAGCACACATAGCCCCACCTCATACCCATGTTGTTACACTGATGCAACAACTCTTTACTTGGCTAGAACAGAGTGATGAGCATCTGCTCATTAAAAGCTGTGTGTTTCACTATGAGTTTGAGTTTATTCACCCCTTTAGAGATGGAAACGGGCGCATAGGCAGACTCTGGCAGTCTGTCATCCTCATGGCACACAACCCACTCTTTGGCATACTCCCTACAGAAAGCATCATCCGTGACCACCAAGAAGCTTATTACCAAGCTCTGGAAGGCTCTACAAGTGCAGGGGAATGTACGCTGTTTATAGAGTTTATGTTGGCTCGTATCTTGGAAGCTATAGAAAAGGTCGGTAATACAGTCGGTAGTAAGGTCGGTAATCTTACGGAGAATCAACAAACCATTATTCGTAGCATGAAAGACAATCCTAAAGTTAGTGCTGCGATGTTGGCTGAGATAGTGGGTATTTCTAAGAGGAAAGTGGAGGAGAATGTGGCGAAGTTGAAGAAGATGGGGTTGATTGAGAGGGTTGGTGGTACTAGAGGATATTGGGAGGTGAGGGTGTGAGTTTGCTAAATTATATTAGGACTCTTAATGGCTAAGTATAAAAATCAACATCTTGTACCACAGGTATATTTGAAAAATTTTATCAAAAAAAGTAAAAATGAAAATTCCAAATATCAAAAGGGTATATATGTAACAGATAAGGAATTTAGTAGTTGGAAAGAAAAATCAACTAATCATAATGTATTTACTAAATCATATTTTTATACTCTTGACAAGGAGGATGAAAATAATCCGATTATAGAAAAGTATCTATCTACATTGGAGTCTCAATATACAAAAACATTAAAAAGTATCTTAAATAAAAATATTTCAAAAGAAGATATTTTATTTATTACATATTTTACACTTATACAGCTGATGAGGGTAGAAAAGCATAGTAAACATTTTCAAAATTCAATGGATGAGATTTCTTTAATGGTTAAAAATATTCAAGGAATTGATATTGATGAAGAAACAAAAGATATTTCAAAAAAAATGTTATTAAATTTTGGAGATATTAAAGAGGATAACATTATATATGAGCAAGGAGTTCATCTTCTAGAAAATAATTCTAAACTAGATTTTATTACTTCTGATAGTCCTGTTGTTCGTAGAATGCTTCATATAGATGAGTTACAAAATATTTTTAACACAATACCTCTGGAATATAATGATTATTTGCTAAATACAGAATTAGTTTTATTTTTCTTTCCATTAACTCCGAAAATAGCTCTATTGGCAACTCGTTTTTTAAAATCAGAAGATAATTCTATTCAATATATAGATATATCCAGTAATATTCCAATATTGCAATTAAATTTACTATCTTATAAAAATGCATATAAAAATATATATTCCTCAACAGAAAACCCATTTGGAAAAGAACTTGAGTTAGAAATAAAAAAGTCAAATACAAATTATATTGGTTTTTGGTGTAAAATATATACTTCTAAAAATAGATATTATTTTGAACTTGAAAAGTATGAAAGAATTAAAAAACCTAACAAAATAATTGAAGACTTAAAAATATATATAAATAAGAGTTATAATCTTGAAAACATTATTAATGATTTTGATTTAAGATCTTTGTCAATTTATGAAAATAATCGTGAAGTTACACATATGAAAGAATGATGTGCTAACACTTATTCAGACAGGGGACGTTAAAGATTCCCAGTTAAAATAAAGAATAAGTGAGGAACAAATGAAACACCCAAAAGAGTTTAAAGAATCAGCGATACAACTGGTTTTAAATAGT
>Ga0256844_10000653_pt1 | contig 13236 bp, 12 predicted proteins | sample MusselsmetaG_FD_189100 | JGI IMG/M metagenome (GOLD analysis project Ga0256844, IMG submission 189100) | Mussel associated microbial communities from hydrothermal vent at the East Pacific Rise, Pacific Ocean - Mussels | ecosystem: Host-associated > Mollusca > Shell > Unclassified ... | reverse complement strand
TGGTGCGGATGAGAGGACTCGAACCTCCACGCCGTAAAGCACCAGATCCTAAGTCTGGCGTGTATACCAATTTCACCACATCCGCATGTGATTGTTTTCTAAACAATAATAAAGTAAGTGGTACACCCGTCAGGATTCGAACCTGAGACCCTCGCCTTAGAAGGGCGATGCTCTATCCAGCTGAGCTACGAGTGCACATAAACATAATACTTAAATCAAATAAGTTTAAAACGACCAGTCATTTTAGACGACTGCTGAAGTCAATTTTAAATGGTACGCCTGAGAGGACTCGAACCTCTAACCCTCAGATCCGAAGTCTGATGCTCTATCCAATTGAGCCACAAGCGCTTCTTCTTTTGGGAGGTTCACCCAACAAAATACCAAATGGGGTAGGCGACGGGGCTCGAACCCGCGACAACCTGTGCCACAAACAGGTGCTCTACCAACTGAACTACGCCTACCATCAATTTTGATTTAACTATTATATTGAAATTTTAAATATCTAAATGGTCGGAGTGAAAGGACTCGAACCTTCGACCCCCTGGTCCCAAACCAGGTGCGCTACCAGACTGCGCTACACTCCGAAATTGTTTTAACAGATAGAGTCTATCTGAAAAAGGAATGCAATTATAGGCAAAAAGTTCTTTGATGTCAAGAGATTCTTTAAAAAAAATTATTTTTTATTTTTTTATCTACTATATTCTTCTTTCTGAGATCTTTATATACTCTTTTTCTATGTTGTTATCTTTTTGATAAAATGCAACAATTCCTTCATTGTAGGCATAGTAATATTCACTATATAAACCTGAGTGTGTTGTACAACTAACTTGAACGACATTATAAAAAGTATTGTCTTGTGTACGATATGTATCGTAAAATCGTTCAAAACTACAGACTTTAATATCTGAAGATTGGAAAATACCTTTGTCACCTAGGTAGACATAACGTAAAATACTAATGTTATCTCCTGATGGTTCTTGCATAAGTATACGATTGGGGTTTGCTAAAAGTCTGGTTGTTCCAGTGTCGCTTTGTCTTTCGTATTCATCTCCATATTGTAGATGTGTCTCTTCGTACTGTCCTACTCTTCTATTATTTTCATAAACACTATAGACTACATCATAGTTTCTATCTGATGTCATATAGTTCCATAGGTCAAAAACTTTACGTGTATCTACTTGTGAGGTTGTTCCACAAGCAGTAAAGAGAAGAATGGTACTTGAAAGCAGTGTAAACATTAGTTTTTTCATATAAAACTCCTTTAAGACTCTATTCTATTTAATGATTGTGTTAAAGTTGTGAATCTTATATTTATCTTCTTCTATAAGAGAGTGCTTCAAGAATATGGGTTTTTTCAATGTTTTTTGAACTCTCTAAATCAGCAATAGTTCGTGATACCTTTTTTATTGAGGCAATACTTCTATGTGATAGTGCAAAACGTTCTATGGCTTTAAACAGTACAGCTTCTGCATCTTTACTTAATTGACAAAAAATTTCTACTTCATGCTCTTGTAACTTACCATTTAGATTTTTCTGTCCTCTTATTTTCTGTTGTTTAAATGCATGATTAACCATGAGTTTCAACTCTTTTGAGCTGTAATCATGCTTGTCATTCATGTTGACTTCTTGCATGACAACAAAGAGGTCAATACGGTCTAGAAATGGGTCTGAGAGTCTATTTTTGTAGCGTTTTACCTCTTGTTCTGAACAGCGACAAGATTTTTTCTTTGACAAGGCATTCCCACAAGGACATGGATTCATGGCTGCGACAAACATTAAGTCTGCATCATATCTTACCTTTGAGTTTACACGTGAAATATTAACTTGCTTGTCTTGTAGGGGTTCTCGTAAAGCTTCTAGAATGTTTTTTGAGAAGTGTGGAAGTTCATCAAAAAACAAAATGCCATTGTGTGCCAATGAGACCTCTCCAATGCGTGCTTTGTGTGACCCACCACCAAAGATGGAAGCAGAAGTTGCCGTATGGTGAGGGGAACGCATGGGGCGTTTGGCTTTAAAGTCGGGTATTGTTCCATCTAGAAACTGATGTTTGGCAATGGAGAGCATCTCTTTTTCTAATAGAGGAGGTAAAATGTCTTTGAGCCGTTTTGCAATCATGCTTTTACCACAACCAGGATTACCCTCCATCATGTAGTTGTGCATTCCAGCTGCTGCAATGAGTGCTGCTCTTTTTGCCACACTTTGACCTTTGACATCTAAAAAGTCGGACTCTATCTCAATATAGTCATAAAAGATTTCATTGTTGAGTTCTATGGCATCAGCTTTATATGAAAATTTTGTTGTTGAAGTTGTAAAGTTTTTACTTTTTAATAGTTCAATTGCTTCATTAAGTGTTTCAACAGCTATAAAGTCTACACCAGCAATGTGACTAAGATGCTCCATTGCAACTTTTGGGACAATGGCACGTTCAAGTAGCCCTTGCTCTTTTAGTGACAAGATAATAGGAAAAAGTGATGAACTTGACTTCACTTTTCCATCGAGTCCAAGTTCTCCAAAAACAAAAAGGTTTTCCTCTTCAATAACTTCTTTGTTTAGGGCATTGAGTAGTGCAATGGAGAGGTCAAAGTGTGTTCCATTCTTTTTAAGGTCAGAAGGGCTTAGGTTTACGGTAATTTTTAAAGGAGGAAAAATGAAGTCATTGGTGAGTAGTGCTGATTTAACACGCTCTTTTGCCTCTTGAATGTCAGAACTTGCAAGACCAACAACAGAAAAACCTGGAAGTCCTTTTGTAAAAGTTGCTTCTACTTCAATGATTTTGGCAGAGAGTCCATCTAGAGTTGCACAGGTTAAGTGGTTGACAATGGCTTTTTTCTTAATAGAGTTTTTTGATTTTGGTGGAAGATTACCACTATGGTTATTTTGGCTCATGAGTAATTATCACATAAAATAATAAAAATTGTTATAAATATGTCAAATTGTAATGTTTTTTACTTATTCGCACTGTTTTTATGATTTTATTTTAAGTTAATCTTAAAAATTAAAATAAGTATAAAGAGTATTTTGGGAATACATGCTATAATCTTTTTCAGTAAAAATAAGGCAAATTAATATGTTATTTAAATACAAAGGTATGACAAAACAAGGTAAAAGTGCTAAAGGAAGTATTGAAGCCTCTACAATGGATGAGGCAAAGCAAAAACTAAAAGCACAGGGAATTTACTATCAAGATATCTCTGAGACAGCTCAGATTACCATGAAAAACTTTTCACAACGTGAAATGCCTGGACCACTGCTCTCCTCTTTTGCAAAAGAGCTTTCATCTTATTTAAACTCAGGAATGGCTGTCTTAACAGCAATTAAACTTATTGAAGGTCAGCATAGTAAAGAGAAAAAATATGCCTCTTTCTTGGCTTCACTACGAACCATGATTGAAGAGGGAAAATCTCTTTACCATGCTTTGGGTTCACAGTCCGTTTACTCCATGCCAGACTTCTTCTTGCAGAGTATTAATGTTGCTGGGCAAAGTGGAAAGATGGTTCCTGTACTTATTCAGATGGGTACATTTTTCTCTTCTCAAGCAAAAGTAAAAAAGCAGGTGGGAAATGCCATGGCGTATCCACTGTTTATTTTTATTGTTGCCATTGGTATGTCGGGGTTTCTTATTGCCTTTGTTGTTCCTAAAATTACGGGAATTTTTAAAGATACAGGTCAAAAGTTACCTGAGATTACACAGTTTGTTTTAGGGGTAAGTGATTTTCTCTCTGCACACTATATTGCTCTTATTTTAGGTTTTATTGCAATTATTTTAGCATTTAAACTCTCATACAAATATATTTATGCTTTCAAGAAAGCTTATGATGGCTTTATGCTTAAAGTTCCTGTTGTTGGTGAGTTAATTCAAAACCATGAATTGGGACGTTTCTCATACATCTTGGCACTCATGCTTGACTCGGGTGTCTCTTATGCACACGCTGTAAAACTTGCAACAACTACCTTTGCAAATGCAGCAATGAAAGAGAGTTTTGAGTTTGCTTCTGAACGTGTTATTGAGGGAAATAAACTTTCACACTCTTTGCAACGTGGAAAAGGGGTACTGCCCAAACGTAACTTTATGCAAGCCTTAGCGTTGGGAGAGGAGTCGAGTGAAGTTGCCAGTATTTTAAGTAACATTGCAGAACTCTACCGTGAAGAGAATGATGACCGACTTAAATTGCTATTGAGTCTACTTGAACCGTTTATGATGCTCTTCATTGGAGGGATAGTCGGTGTTATTGTCTCAGCGATGCTTTTACCAATTTTCTCCATGAACTTAGGTGCATCATAAAGAAGCCTAATAGCCTTCTTTTGCTACAATCTTCTTTTAAGGAGTAGCCCATGGCAAAGAAACAACGTTTTAGAGATACAAAACAGAACAGAGAGACAAAGGTTAGTTCAGCTAAAAAAGTTGAAAAACCTGCCATTCCCTTCGCTTCAAATGGAGTGAAAGCAAAAGCATTTTTAACCGATATTTTTATGTTATTAATGCCTCTTATGTACTTTGTCATCTATGTGGTTATGGGTGGACTAGAAGAGGCTTCGCACGAGAGAATGCTTACATGGGTCTACACCATAGTACCTTTCCTACTTATTTTGTCAATTTTTATGTTTAAAGATAAGGGACGAACTCCAGGGACTAGGTCTCAAAGTCTGAAAATTATTGAGTTTCATACGCTAAAAAATCCTTCTCTATTCTCTATTGTTTTTAGAAACTTTACGCTGCTCTTTACACTGTTTATTCCATTCTTTTGGGTTGTTCCTTTTTTTAGAAAAGATAACCGAACCATTCATGACCTTTTGAGTGCAACGTGTGTGATTCCTGATGTAACTCCTCCTAAGAAAACGGTTTCAAAATCTTAAGGATGAGGAAACTTCTTTCTCTATTTTATTTTTTCTATTTTGCCCTAGTGGGGGTCTATGTCATGTTTATGCCCAATGCTTTGATTGGGTTTGGCTATAGTAAATTTGAAGTGGGCATCATCTACTCTGCTGCTCCATTTATGCGTTTTTTACTGCCTTTTATCTTTAAATACTATATTCAGTTGACGCACAAGGTCTATCTATTTGCCTTGCTCTTTACTTTTTTAAGTGCTGTACTCTTTTTAGGAACAATTCATAATTTCTATCTGCATCTTTTGGCAAACCTCTTTTTTGGTGGAGCTATGGGGGTAACATTGCCTTTTGTTGAGACCATCTCTTTGCAACAACTCTCAAAGTCGATGTACGGAAAAATACGTCTTTGGGGCTCAATAGGCTTTATTCTTGTTGCTCTGTGGCTTGGTAAAATTGAGGTATTGCCCAATGAGACTATCTACTATCTTATAAGCATGGGTTTTTTTACTTTTATATTTGGTTACTTTATTTTACAGTTTGACGAACATAAAGAGAAGCAAGATACAGCAGATGATAAAAACTTCTCTCTTCAAAAATATTGGGCATTTTGGATGAGTATGTTTCTTATGCAGGTCGCATTTGGTGGATTTTATACCTTTTTTACCATCTATGAAGAGGCACAAGGTTTAAGTACTCAAACCATCTCTTATCTGTGGAGTTTTGGAGTAATCTGTGAAATTGTCATGCTCTACTTTCAAGGAGCATTACTTCAGCGAAATCTTTTAACCATACTGAAGGCTGCCACGCTCATTACAGCCTTTAGATGGCTCTTGCTATACTTGTACCCAACATCATTGGCTTTAACCTTTATGGGGCAATCTATGCATGCTATTAGTTTTGCACTCTACCATACGGCAGCCATTACCTATGTCTATTCACTCTATACACAAAAACGTTTGGCTCAACAGTTCTTTTTAGGTATCTCTTTTGGATTAGGTGGCTCTTTGGGGGCTTCTCTATCAGGGTATGTCTATGGTAGTCAAAGTTATGGGGAGTATCTTTTCTTAGTAGAATCAGTTATTGCATTTGGAGCATTTTTAATGTTGTTGGTTCATACAAAGCGTAAGAACCAACTGTAGGTTTATTGAGATAAACTACTTCTCTTTGTTCTCTTCTTGTTGGTCAATGTGTAGTTCATGTGAACCTACACTTGCCTCATTACATTTGCTTCTCTCTGCACAAGTAGCTTTCCCAAGTAGGTAACCAATGATTCCTCCTAGTAGTGCTGCCAAAATAAGGCAGATGACAATTTGTGATACAATTTCAAACATGCTATTCTCCTATAACTTTAAATTCTACACGACGGTTAAGTCGTCTGTTCTCTTCGGTATCGTTCGATACCAGTGGTTTTAATTCCCCATAACCAACAGCTTTTAGTCTAGTACTGTCAATTTCCATCTCTATTAAGCGTTTTTTTACGCTGTCAACTCTTCTTTGTGACAATTTTAAATTGTACTCATCAGCTCCTGTATCATCGGTATGCCCACCAATTTCAACATGAATTTTTTTATGTTGATTTAAAATAGATGCTATATGACTTACAGTGTCTATACTCTTTTCTGTTAATCTTGCTTTATTAAGTTCAAAATTAATATTTTCTAAATCAATAACTTGTTTAATTTCAGCTTCAATTTTTTTTGCTTCAGCCAGTTTAGTCTCTTTCTTTTTGGCTAATTTCTGGGCTTCTATTAACGCAGTAGCTTGCTCTTCAGCTAATTTTTTGGCTGCTAACTCTTCTTTACTTGGTCCAGCAATAACAATTTTAGTGTTATTTTTGTAAGGAATACCAGCATTTTTAAGTAGTGCTTCCATATTGGCTTTTGCTTCTTGTGTTGCAACTGTTCCATTAATACTAAGTTTGTTATCTATAAAATGAATATATCCCGATAAATAGTCTGCTCTAAGGGTGTGAATAAGTTTCTCTATAAAATTAATTGTTGTTGGATTGGAGACTAATTCTTCATTTATTGCAATTTCTTGTGAAAATTTTTCTTTACCCATAGCATTAACAATTTTGTCAGCTGTATCTCCTGAATTAAAAACTCCATCAATAGTTAATTTATTTTCCCGTTTATCTATTTTCAAATAGATAGGCTCTTTAGGTACAAAAATAACTTTTGTATTGTTAACACTAGATAATGTCGAGTTTGCTAATATGGTACTAACTTGGTCTTTATATAATGTATTCTCAACACTACCTTCAACCGTTAATTTTTCATTCTCATAGTTAATTGACCCACTAATATACTTCTCATAGAAGAGGGGGATAAGCTGTTCTGTAAGCAGAATAGCTTCATTATTTTCTTTTAAAGAACTATCTATTTTACTTTTATCTTGTAGATTATTGATATTTAGTGCTGTATGCACTCTTTCAATACTTTCTTTATTTGAAAAGTTTCCTAAAAGTTCAAACTCATTTTTCTCTTTTATAAGTTTAAATTTAATCGGTTGTTGAGTAGTTACCTGTTCTTGTATGTGACTTTGATTACTTAATGACAGTGCTTTATTTTCTACTATATTACTACTATGTTGCCATGGACATAAAATTAGTAACAGTAGTAATAAAAAGAGTAATACTGCAATTAATTTCTCTTGCTTCATCTCTTCTCCTTTTAACAGAATATGATTTTTTTTAATTAAAATCATTATATTATATATTGTTATAGATGAAACTTAATGAAAAGAAGTTTTATTTTTTAAGATTAGTTTGAAATCAATTGAACTCTAATGTTGATATTTATATGTAGTATAGGGGAAGGGAAGAGAGTGTAGTCCTACAAGTAATGTAGGACTAAAGAACTATACCATAAAGACAACAGGTTCAATGATTGGGTAACGCTTTTTTGTTCTAACAATAAACTTACGTACAATCCCAGCAATCTCATCTTGAATTGCTTTTGCTGAAGCAACTTGTTTCTCTTCAGCATTAATGAGGAAAGTATCGATAATGTTTTCAATCTCATGTGCAAAACGTTTGTCCTCTTTATCTGGTACAAGACCACTTGAACTAATAACAGCTTTACCAATAAGTTTTTTAGTTGACTTATTAATTTGCATTGCAATGTTAACAATACCATCAGCAGAGAGTTTTTGTCTATCTTCAACAACATCGTGTTTAATCTCTTTGTTGTTTTGATTGTCAATATAGCTTTTACCTGTCTTGACTGTTTTTACTTTTTTAAGGTACTTAGTTGCAATCTCAATTTGGTCACCGTCACTCATAAGTAAGATGTTTCTAGAGTCTACACCACAAGAAATAGCTGTCTTTGAGTGCTTATGAATGTGGTTGTACTCACCATGCACAGGTAAGAAGAATTTAGGTTGTACTAAACGTAAAATAAGTTTTTGCTCTTCTTGACCAGCGTGACCTGAAACGTGAATGTTGTCAAAATCTTTGTAACGTACTGTTACACCAGCTTTTACAAGTTTATTCATAAGTGCTGAGACCGACCCTTCATTTCCTGGAATGGCATGAGCCGAAATAATAATGGTGTCACTTGGTTTAAGCTTTACATGTCTGTGTTCATTGGCAGCCATTCTTGACAAGGCAGCCATGGCTTCACCTTGTGAACCTGTTGTCACAACCAGCACTTGGTCTTCTGCATACTTCTGTACTTCATGAGCTTCAATAAAGTGCTTGTCAGACAAGTCAACATATCCTAAACGTCTGGTTGTCTCAATGTTACGTTCCATAGAACGTCCAATGACACAAATTTTTCTACCAGCTGCGATTCCACGCTCCATTGCTTGGTAAACACGGTGTGTGTTTGACGAGAAGGTTGACATGATGACACGACCTTTAGCCAAGTCAAAGAGGGTGTCAAATGTTTTACCTACAACTGCTTCAGATTTTGTAAACCCTGGGTTGTGAGAGTTTGTACTGTCAGAGAAGAGACAAAGAACCCCTTTTGCTCCATAGTATGCATAACGTTGTAAATCCATTGTTTGGTTGTCAATTGGTGTATGGTCAATTTTAAAGTCAGCTGTGTGAATGAATGTTCCCACTTTAGATTCAATAGCCAATGAACATGCATCGACAATAGAGTGTGTGTTGTGCATCCACTCAATTTTAAATCCACCAACATCGTACTGTTTTCTCTTTGTTACATAGTTAAAGAGTTTTACATGCTCCATAAGTCCATGCTCTTGGAATTTGTTTTCAATCATCGCCAAGGCTAAAGGTGTACCATAGAGTGGAAACTGTAGTTCTTTGAAAAGATAAGGAACTGCACCAATGTGGTCTTCATGAGCATGGGTAATGATGACAGCTTTAATCTTACTCTTAATTGCGTGAAGGTAAGAGAAGTCTGGAACTAAAATGTCAACACCATGCATGGTCTCATCGGGGAAAGACATACCTACATCAATAATAAATGCAGAATCTTCATCTTCCATAACAGCCATGTTTCCACCAATCTCACCAAGACCACCTAGAGGTGTAAATCTTACTTTATTGTTGTTGTCTACGTTAATCTGTTTCCACGGGTTCATTCTTAAATCGTTTACTTCATTGTTCTCGGCAATCGAAGCTTTCATCTCTTCGCTCATTGGACCTGGAACAAATTTCTTTGGTCGTCTTCCACCACCATTACGGTTTGGTTTTTTCCCACCATTTTTATTGTGTGCTGGTTTATTATTTGTAGGTTTGTTACTTATAGGTTTGTTTCCTGCTGGCTTTGCATTTTTATTTTGGTTATTTTGATGAGGCTTTCTCTGCTGTGTCTTCTGATGTGGAGTACGCTTTGTCTCTTTTTTATTTCCATTCACATCTTGTTCAGAGGGAATAACATTGCCATCAACCTCATTTGGTTTAGCATGAGTATTTCCATTTTTCTCTGGAGCATTTGTTTTTGGTCGTCTATGAGGGTTGCCAGCTCTTTTTGGTCTGTCTGGACGATCTCTTCTTGGTTTGTTCTCAGCTGGAGTATTATTCTCTTGATTTTTGTTTTCTTGATTTTCGTTCTGATTTTGCATCTATATAATCCTTGTTTAATTCAGTATATAAGTGATGATACATAGATGTCTCAGCTTCATGAGGTCTGATAGTAAGACTAACTTCCAATTTTTGGAGTTCTGCTTCAACTTTATCTTTAGGGTAGTTTATACTTAAGTTTTTGGAGAGTTTTTTTCGGGGTTGCTTAAAAGCGACCTTTAAAAAGTCTTCAAATCCTTTGTTGTCTTCACTACGGTTTTTACGTATTAAAAGAATGGAGGAGGTGACTTTTGGTGGAGGAACAAAGTTCTCTGCTCCTACATCAAAAAGTAGTTCACCAAACCCAACGGTTTGAGTGAGAACAGAAAGTCCTGAAAAAGCTTTCTGTCCTGCCTCTGCTGAAAATTTTTCAGCAACCTCTTTTTGAACCATAACCAGTACCGACTGGCAGTGTTCATCTTTTAATGCTTTTAAGATAATATTGGTGGCAATATAATAGGGTAAGTTGGCTACAAGATGATAATCTTCATCTAGTAACTTGTTGTTCCCCCAACGCTCAAGCACATCTCCACAGTTAATCGTTAGTGTCGCCGTGTGGAGTGCTTCACTAAACGTATTTTGGAGATGCTCACATAATCTTTTATCAACCTCAAATGCTGTGACATTTCGAGCTAAAATTAGCTCTTTGGTTAAATCACCTAAGCCAGGCCCAATTTCTGCAACTCGTAGGTTGTCTCTGGGAATCGATTGGATGATCCGTTTTATAATCGCGTCATTTTTTAAAAAGTTTTGTCCAAACCTTTTATTTGCAAATTCTGATAAGTTTTCTATTTTATTCATTTTACACAATTCTTACTTAAGATTTAGTTTATATAGATATATACTTATCTATATTAACAATTTTGATATAATTTTACCATAAAAAATCATTTTTTGGTTTGTAAGGAACAGATGTGGAATATTTTGCAAAACGAATTATACCTTGCCTAGACGTTGACAATGGTCGCGTGGTTAAAGGTGTAAACTTTGTAGGTCTACGAGATGCAGGTGACCCTGTTGAAGTAGCAAAGCGTTACAACATAGAAGGTGCAGATGAGATTACCTTTTTAGACATTGGGGCAACCCATGAAGGACGAGCGACCATTGTTGATGTTGTCAAAGAAGTTGCCAAAGAGGTTTTCATACCGTTAACAGTTGGAGGAGGCATTCGAGAGTTAAATGATATTTACAAACTGCTCAACGTAGGTTGTGACAAAGTCAGCATTAACTCTGCTGCCATTAAAAGACCAGCGTTCATTAACGAAGGTGCAAAGCGTTTTGGTTCACAATGTATTGTTGTGGCAATAGATGCAAAAAAAGTAGCTCCTAACAAATGGAACATCTTTACGCATGGTGGAAGAAACGACACAGGCATTGATGCCATTGAGTGGGCTAAAGAGTCTTACAACAGAGGTGCAGGTGAACTGCTCATAACCTCTATGGATTCTGACGGAACAAAAGCAGGTTTTGCAAATGACTTAAATTCTCGCATTGCAGATGTTGTCAACATTCCTATCATCGCTTCGGGTGGTGCAGGAACAATGAAACATATTGAAGAGGCTTTTACAAAAGGAAATGCAGACGCTGCTTTGGCAGCTTCTATTTTTCACTTTAGAGAGATTGACATTATGGATTTGAAACATTATCTGCGTGACAATAACATTCCAGTGAGAATATAGATATGTTTATCTGTGCAGGTGAAAGCGAAACTTTTGATTTTGCGAAACCAATGGGAATAGGCATGATTGACATGGCTGTAAATTTAACACGATATTTAGAAAAAGAGAAACCAGCGTTCCTTATGTTTGTAGGGTCAGCTGGTTCTTACGGTAAGCATAATGTTTTTGATATCGTGCAGACAAAGACAGCAACCAATATTGAAAATGGATTTTTTAATGCCAATGCTTATACTCCAATAGACAATATGGTTTCTGCCTCGGAAGATGTTTCACGTGAAACAATTGTCAACTCATCTAACTATATTACGACTGACAGTGAGTTGTCTAAGCAGTACTTAGAAAAGGGCATAAGCCTTGAGAACATGGAGTTCTTCGCTGTCATTAAAGTTGCCAAACTTTTTAACATCCCTGTTGCTGGTCTGTTTATTGTGACAAACTACTGTAATGCAAATGCACACAAAGATTTTATGGACAATCATACAGAAGCAATGGCACGATTGACAGCCTATATAAAAGAGTAACAAAATCGTAGGGACAATCCCCCTGTGGTTGTCCGTGTTTAAAAGGAACAATATGAGAACAGAACCAAAACCATGCATACAAGACTATACCAGAGAAGAGTTGTCACAGCTCATTAAACCCTCGTTTCGAGCCAAACAAGTCTACTCTTGGTTGTACCATAAGTATGTAAACTCGTTCGATGATATGAAGAACCTACCCCAAGCATTGAAAGATGAACTGAAAGAGAAGTATCGCATACAACCTCTAAAGATGATACGTAAAGAACAAAGCAAAGATGGAAGCACCAAGTATCTGTTTGAGTTAGAAGATGGCAACACTGTAGAGACAGTACTGCTTCTAATGAAGAAGAAACAGTTTAACGAAGATGGTTCTGTAAAGCAACAAGAGAAGTACACGGTTTGTATCTCTTGTCAGGTTGGGTGTAAAGTTGGTTGTTCATTTTGTCTAACTGCAAAGAGTGGATTCATTGCAAACTTGACAGCAGGAGAGATTGTAGAACAGATACGATTGATTAAACAAGACAACAATATTGACGCTAACCGAAGACTTAATATTGTTTACATGGGAATGGGTGAACCCTTAGATAACCTAGGTCCAGTTAGTCAATCGTCTCGTGTTTTTGCTGACCCAGATGGCATGGCAATTGCTCCTCATAGACAAACCATTTCAACCTCAGGACTGAGTACAAAAATTGTCAAATTGGGTAAACTTGAACTGGGTGTAAACTTGGCAATTTCATTACATGCTGTTGACGATGAGTTGAGAGAACAGTTAATGCCCATTAACAAAGCGTACAATATTCAGTCTATAATTGACGCAGTAAAAGGCTTTCCTATTAACGACAGAAAGAGGGTAATGTTTGAGTATCTTGTCATTAAAGATGTCAACGATTCAATGGATGCTGCAAAGAAACTTCTTGCCCTACTCAATGGAATCAAGTCAAAGGTAAACTTGATTTACTTTAACCCTTATGGTGGAACAGACTTTAAACGACCAGAAGAAAAACAGATGAAAGCCTTTCAAGAGTATTTAACCAAACATGGTTTACACTGTACCATTCGTGAGTCAAAAGGGCTTGATATCTCTGCTGCTTGTGGTCAACTTCGTGACAATGAACTAGAAGAAAATTAAAATAGATAAAGGATTAAAATGGAAACACTTGATTGGGTAATGGTA
>Ga0256844_10000652_pt1 | contig 13239 bp, 12 predicted proteins | sample MusselsmetaG_FD_189100 | JGI IMG/M metagenome (GOLD analysis project Ga0256844, IMG submission 189100) | Mussel associated microbial communities from hydrothermal vent at the East Pacific Rise, Pacific Ocean - Mussels | ecosystem: Host-associated > Mollusca > Shell > Unclassified ... | reverse complement strand
ATGGGCCATATATTTCACCTTATTGCGTTGTAAATGTCCAATCATATGCCATTTAATGTCTTTAGGGAGCTCATTGTATTTATCAACCATTTCTTGAATTTTATTTTCTCCAAAAATAAGTTGTCCCGCATTATACGCTTCTAAAATATCATGTACAGGTTTTGTTTTAGAAACGGCAACTAGAGTGACATTGTCTGGTAATTGTTCTTTGATGTGTTTAAGGTAACTGGCTATATTCATTGTATTTTATCTCTTGTATGTTTTATTTTTTGATTCAAATTTGTGCTAAATACTTGAAGGTGTAAAATTATACTAAGCTGACTTTCAGTCTGAGAGCAGCCCCTTTTCTTGATAAATTATCTCACTCTGCGGTTAAAACTCATAAATGGTTAATCCACTTCTTAGTTTTGGTAATATATAAGTGCTTTTGGGTGGCATGGTTAAGTTGGCATCAGCTACCTTTTTTAATTGCTCTATAGCGATTGGGAAAAGTCCAAAAGCAACTTTATATTTTCCAGAATCAACACTATTTTTTAAATACAGTACGCCTTGTTCGCTATGTGCATAGTGTATTCGCTTATCATTACGTAAATCAATAATTCCTAAAATGGGCTTTAATACCGTATCATATAAGAGTTGTGGATCTAAATCATCTAGCGGATTGTTCACTTGATAACGCTCTTTTTTCAAATATATTGAATAGAATTCACCATTTAAATACATGCTAAAATGATGTTTTTTTGATGGCTGATAGGGCTGAAGTCCTCTATTTTCTATTTTGAAGACAAGTGATAGTTTTTCTAAAAAGGCATGAGTTGTTAATCCATTTAGGTCAGTAACTAATCGGTTAAACTCTAAAATTTGCAAATCAGATTCAGGAATAAGGTAACTCATAAAATAATTATAAGCTTCTTCGCCTGTATGCTTCTTATTTTCTTGTTGCAAATCTTTTGCTAATAAATAAGATGATGCTGAACGATGGTGTCCGTCAGCAATATACACTGCATCCATTTTTGCAAATTCTTGCTGAATTAGGGCAATATCATCTGTATCTGTAACAGCCCATAAATAATGTGTTCTAAAATTTTCTGTAGTAAACTCGTACTCGGCCCTGTTTTGCTGATAGGAATTTAGTAAAGCAGCAATATTATTATTGTCAGGATAGGTGAGGAGTACAGGCTCAGCATTAAAGCCTGTAGTTTTTAAATATTTTTCAAAAAGCACTTCTCTTTTATGAATTGTTTTTTCATGTTTTTTTATGCTATTATTAGCATAGTCTTGTGCGCTTGCAGCAGCAATAATACCACAGCAAGAAAAGCTTGGAGTTACTTTTTTATAGATATAAAAACTAGGCTTTGTATCTTTAGAAAAATAGTTTAAGTTTTTAAATTCAGTATAGTTATCATGAATTTGCTGAAAACGTTGTTCCTTAGAAATTTCTGCATGATTCTTATAATTTGGACTGATAATATGTAAAAATGAAAATGGATTGAAATCCAATTGGGCTTCCAGTTCAGCAGGCGTATAGGCATCATAAGAACGCGATGAGACTAGGGCAACTTTATCTCGTGTTGCTCTTACTGCTTGAAAAGGTTTTATGCTTACTCCCATCCTTAATCCTTCTCAAAGGGAAGGAAATTTATTTTAAATTAGAAAATATTGTCTTTTGAGCAAGGTAATTATGGCTTTGTCTATTTTTTCACACCTAGTCGGTTTTTAAAATCGACTAGGTATTATTTCATAGAATAATCAAATTTTTAATTACGTCATTCATTGTCTCTTTTATGAGCTTTCCAAATCACACCTTCATAGAAGGTGTGATTTGTTACTTTAAGATTTCAATAATCTGATTTGCCAACTCTGTACCAATTCTATCTTGTGCCTCACCTGTAGCTGCACCAATATGTGGTGTTAAAGAAAGGTTAGGATTCATTAATAATTGCACTTCTGGATTGGGTTCTTTTTCAAAAACATCTAAGGCTGCTTTTGATATCTTTCCACTTTCTAGAGCAGCAACTAAAGCTACTTCATCAATTACTCCACCTCTTGCAGCATTAACAATACAAGCGCCATCTTTCATCATATTAAATTCATCAGTAGAAATTACATACTCTTTTTGAGCAGGTACATGTAAGGTAATAAAATCTGCTTGTTGTAATACTTCTTCTTTTGAAATTGTATTTATTGAAAAGCTTAATGTTTGTCCGTCATAGAAATCTAATTCTAAGTTTGCAGTATCTAAAAATGGATCGAAAGCAATAACTTTCATCCCTATACCTAAGGCTACTTTTGCTGTGGCTTGACCAATACGGCCAAAACCAAAAACACCTAAAGTTTTTCCTTTAAGCTCTACGCCTTTTGCATATGCTTTTTTAAGATCTTTAAATTTAGAATCACCTTCAAGAGGCATTTCTCTATTTGCATTGTGTAGAAAACGAACCATCCCAAAAAGATGGGCAAAAACCAATTCAGCAACCGAATGCGAAGAAGCAGCTGGTGTGTTAATTACCTTAAGCCCTTTTTCACGTGCATAATCTACATCAATATTATCCATACCAACACCACCACGACCAATAATTTTTAATGATGAACAAGCATCAATAATGTCTTTTCGTACTTTGGTTGCACTACGCACTAAAATAACTGAAATATTATTTTCGTTTATATAATCTATCAATTGCTCTTGAGCTACAGTTTTTAAAATCACTTCAAATCCTGCATCTTCTAGTGCTATTACTCCACTTTGTGCAATACCGTCGTTTGCTAATACTTTCATATTTTTTAATCCTTAGTTTTTTTTAATTTTTTAATCCTTTCATGATATCAACCAATACCTGTACACTTTCTAGTGGCAACGCATTATACATACTTGCACGATACCCACCAATAGAGCGGTGTCCGTTTAGTCCGTTAATGCCAGCTTCTTTACATAAGGTTTCAAACTTATCTTTTAAGCTATCATCTGTCAGTACAAAAGTTGCATTCATAGGTGAGCGGTCTTCTTTTGCTGCAATTCCTTCGAATAGAGGATTGTTGTCAATTTCATTATACAATAATTCTGCCTTGGCAGTATTGATTTTTTCAATAGCAGCAACACCACCCAGATTTTTTAACCATTGTAGTGTAAGCATAGAAACGTAAACAGCAAATACGGAAGGTGTATTAAACATACTGTCTTTGCCAATGTGTATTTGATAGTCTAACATAGAAGGAATTGTTCTGCCTGTTTTTCCTAAAATGTCATTTTTAACAACAACTAAAGTTGTTCCTGCTGGCCCCATGTTTTTTTGTGCTCCTGCATAAATCAAATCAAATTGAGAAAAGTCTAATTGCCTTGAGAATATATCAGAACTCATATCGCAAACCAACAAGCTGTCTGTGGTTGGAAATGATTTGAGTTGTGTTCCGAAAATAGTATTATTACTGGTGCAATGAAAATAATCTGCATCTGTAGGGATACTATAATTTTTAGGAATATAATTGTAGTTTTTATCTTTTGAAGAGGCAACAACCTCAATGTCACCTAATAACTTAGCCTCTTTTAACGCTTTAGTACTCCAAGTGCCTGTGTCTAAATATGCCGCTTTACCACCTTTTTTAAGTAAATTATAAGGTGTCATTAAAAATTCTAAACTAGCACCTCCTTGTAAGAATAATACAGAATAGCCTTTGTTTTCTAGATTGAGCAATTCTAAGACTAAGCTTCTTGCTTTTTCCATCACTTCAACAAAATCTGCACTTCGATGTGAGATTTCAATTAATGATAAATTGCTATTGTTAAAATTGACTACAGCTTCTGCTGCTTTTGCCAAAACTTCTTGTGGTAAAACACAAGGACCTGCACTAAAATTATGCTTTTTCATACCTACTTAAAAATTAAGGAACAAAATTGCGAATTAAATCACAAAGAATAGGTGTCAATTTGTAAAAAGTTTATAACAAAATCCGAGAATTTGTTAAAATTAATTGCAGACCTATTTAAAAGCTTATTTCGGATCCATAATTACACAAGGAATTATCATCTCTTCTAATGATATACCTCCATGTTGATAGGTATTCTTATAATACTTTACATAATGATTGTAATTGTTAGGATATGCAAAAAATAAATCTTCTTTAGCAAATACAAAAGAGCTTCTTATATGAGAAGATGGGAGCTTGATGTCTTTAGGGTTTTGTACAGCATAAACATCTCCTTTTTCATACGAAATACTTTCTCCTGTTTTATAGCGTAAATTAGAACTAATATCTTTTTTGCCAACAATTTTAGATGGTTTTTTGGTGTTAATCGTACCGTGATCTGTAGTAATTATCAGTTTTAGACCATATTCTTGTGCTTTTTGAATCATTTCGAGTAATGGAGAATTCTTAAACCAGCTTAAGGTAAGTGACCTGTAGGCTTTATCATCACTAGCCAATTCTTTTATCATTTCCATTTCAGTTCTAGAATGCGAAAGCATATCTACAAAATTATAAACCACAACTGTTAGGTCATTATTTTTAATTGCCTTAAAATTACGAGCTAAATCTTGTCCTTTTGCTAAGGTTGTAATTTTAAAATATTCATGTTTAATATCTAATTTTAAACGATTGAGTTGTGCGATTAAAAATTCATTTTCGAAGAGATTTTTTCCACCTTCATCTGTATCATTTTTCCAGTAATTAGGATGCTTACTTTCCATTTCTAATGGTGTTAATCCCGAAAAAATAGCATTTCTAGCATATTGAGTCGCTGTGGGTAGAATACTATAAAATGTAATTTCTTCCCTTGCTTTATAATGATTGTTTATGATAGGTTCTAAAATACGTAGTTGATCATACCTTAAATTATCAATAACAATTAATAAGGTGCCTTTATCTTTTGAAATTTCTGGAGCAATTATTTCTTTAAATAAATCGTGAGAGAGTAATGGTTTATCATCACCTTCGTACCAACTTTGGTAGTTCTTTTGAATAAATTTAAAAAACTGTGCATTGGCTTCGTTTTTTTGACTTTCTAAAATCTCAATCATTCCAGCATCTGCAATAGACTCTAGTTCAATTTCCCAGTGTACTAGTTTTTTGTATAAATCAATCCATTCTTGGTAGCTATTTACCATAGCCAAGTCCATAGAGATTTTACGAAACTCTTGTTGGTAGTTTGAAGTTGTTTTTTCAGAGACTAATCTAGAATGGTCTAAATTCTTTTTCAGGCTTAATAAAATCTGATTTGGGTTTACAGGTTTTATCAAATAATCGGCAATTTTAGCACCAATAGCCTCTTCCATAATATACTCTTCTTCACTTTTGGTAATCATTACGATAGGAAGGTTGGGTAATTTTGCTTTGATTTCTGTTAACGTTTCAATACCAGAAAGTCCAGGCATGTTTTCGTCAAGAAAAACAATATCAAAATTTTCTTCGCTTACTTTTTCGATAGCTTCTGCACCATTATTGCAGGTGGAAACATCGTAATTCTTTTTTTCTAAGAATAATATATGTGGTTTTAGTAGATCGATTTCATCATCTACCCAGAGTACTTTTATTGCATTCATTCCCGTTGGGTTGTATTGATTAAAAATTAAACACGTATTTTTGCGTATAATTAAAAACTAAATTCTTGAGCAAAGTTAAAATTTTTAATGACCCAATTTACGGTTTTATTAATATTCCTAGCATATTAATTTATAATATTATAGAACATCCTTATTTTCAGCGCTTAAGGCGGATTTCTCAGCTGGGATTATCATATTATGTATATCCAGGAGCACACCATACACGTTTTGAACACGCATTAGGAGCCATGCATTTGATGCAAAAAGCAATTCAGGTACTTAAAATGAAGTCAATTCAAATCTCAAATGAAGAGGAAGAAGCATTATTAATTGCCATTTTGTTACACGATGTAGGTCATGGTCCATTTTCACATACCTTAGAACATAGTTTGGTGAAAGGAATAGCACATGAAGAGATTTCATTATTGTTTATGGAAAAACTAAATGCTGAGTTTCAAGGTAAATTAAGTTTGGCAATAACAATGTTCAAAGGTGAATATGATAGAGATTTTTGCAATCAATTAATTTCTAGTCAGCTTGATATGGATAGGCTAGACTATTTAACAAGAGATAGTTTCTATACAGGTGTTAGCGAAGGGACAATTAATGCAGAACGTATTATTTCAATGTTAATGGTTATTGATGATAACTTGGTTGTAGAAGAGAAAGGAATTTATTCTGTAGAGAAATTTATAGTGGCGAGACGTTTAATGTATTGGATGGTCTATTTGCACAAGACAAGTTTAGTGGCAGATTACATGTTGATAGATGTTTTTAAACGTGCTAAAGAATTGGTGCTAAATGGAACGGTATTGGATTGTAGTGACTCATTATCTGTATTTTTAAAAACGGAAAGATTGCATTTTAATAACCTTGCCTTGCAGCAGTTTTCAACGATTGACGATCATGATATAATTATGGCTTTAAAAGGTTGGATGCAGCATTCAGATCAGGTCTTGGCAAAATTATGTACGGCAATAATTCATAGAAAATTTCCTAAAATTAAAATTCAAAAGACAATGCTTGCCCCTGAAATGATTCGTCAAATTACAGCCGAAGCATCTCAGAAGTTGAAGCTTAATACAGCTGTCATATCCTATTTTGTACGTACAGGAACAATTAGAAATCAAGCATATAGCTTAGGTGCTAATTCTATTCAGATTTTATTTAAATCGGGTGATTTGAAAGATATTACTGAGGCATCAGATCATTTAAATTTAAAAGCCTTGACCCAACCTGTTGTAAAGTACTTTGTATATTATCCGAAGTAAGCGGAATACCAATATAATTTTTTATACTTTTGTGGGAATGAAATTTACCGCTGAACAAATCTCTGAAATACTTCAAGGCGAAATTGAAGGAAACCCTCAAGAAGAAGTTTTTAAACTTTCTAAAATTGAAGAAGGTGAAAAAGGCTCACTTACCTTTTTATCTAATTCCAAATACACCCCTTATTTATATACAACAAAAGCATCAGTAGCTATTGTAAATAAAGATTTTGTTCCAGAAAAAAAAATAACAGCAACTTTAATTAAGGTTGAAGACTCTTATCAAGCATTCTCTACATTATTAGCATACTATAATCAAGTGAAATTAAATAAATCTGGTATTGAAAAACCGAGTTATATAAGTGAATCGGCTAAATTAGGAGCCGCTATTTATGTAGGTGCTTTTGCTTATATTGGTGATGAAGTGATAATTGGCGATAATGTAAAAATTTATCCAAATGTATTTATTGGCGATAATGTACGTATTGGCGATAATACAACCTTGTTTTCAGGTGTAAAGATATATTCAGAATCTGTTATAGGAAAGAATTGTACATTCCATTCAGGCGCTGTTGTGGGCTGTGATGGTTTTGGTTTTGCTCCAGACAAAGCGGGCGAATACCATACCATACCTCAAATTGGAAATGTAATTATTGAAGACAATGTAGATGTTGGTGCAGGTACAACAATTGATAGAGCAACATTAGGTGCTACTATAATCAGAAAAGGAGTAAAACTAGATAATCAAATACAGATAGCACATAATACTGAAATTGGAAAACATACCGTAATTGCAGCGCTTACAGGTATTGCAGGTTCTGCTAAAGTTGGGTCGTATTGTATGATTGGTGGTCAAGTAGGTATTGCAGGGCATTTAACTGTGGGTAATAATGTTCGTATTCAAGCGCAGTCTGGTGTTGCTAGGAATATAAAGGATAATGAGATAATTCAAGGAAGTCCAGCATTGCCTTATGCAGATTATACGAAAGCATATGTGCATTTTAAAAACTTATCAAAGTTGATTGATAGAATTAGTGAATTGGAAAAGTTGCTAAGTCTAAAAAAATAAAAAAAATGAGTATAAAACAAACAACAATTAAAAAGGAAGTCTCATTAAAAGGAGTGGGACTGCATACAGGTAAAGAGGTTATCTTAACTTTTAAGCCTGCACCCGTTAATTATGGTTATGCTTTTACTAGAGTTGATTTAGAAGGCACTCCTGTAATAGAAGCAAAAGCAGAATATGTTACCGATACCCAAAGAGGCACTAATCTTGAAAAAAATGGGGTTAAAATTAACACCTCAGAACATGTGCTGGCTGCAATTGTTGGTTTAGGACTTGATAATGTTTGTATAGAGATGGATGCTGCTGAGCCCCCAATTATGGATGGTTCTTCACGGTTTTTTATAGAGGCATTAGAGGAAGCAGGTATTGAAAAACAAGATGCCAATGTACAGGAATATATTGTTAAAGAAATTATTTCCTATAAAGATGAAACTACAGGAAGTGAAATAATGATTATTCCATCAGACACTTATGAGGTTACTGCTATGGTAGATTTTGGCACTAAAGTTTTAGGAACTCAAAATGCTACATTAAAGCATATTTCTGAATTTAAAGAAGAGATTTCTACAGCTAGAACATTTAGTTTTCTGCACGAAATAGAAATGCTACTAGATAATGATTTGATAAAAGGAGGAGATTTAAATAATGCTATTGTTTATGTAGATAAGCCGTTGTCTGATAAAACAATGGAAAAACTAAAGGTAGCTTTTAAGAAAGAGAATGTAAAAGTAAAATCTAATGGAATTTTAGACAATTTAAACCTACATTGGCCAAATGAAGCTGCTAGACATAAGTTATTAGATGTGATTGGCGATTTGGCATTGGTGGGAATTAAAATACGTGGAAAAGTCATTGCGAATAAACCGGGTCATGCTGTTAATACACAGTTTGCAAAGAAATTAGCTAGAATTATAAAAATTGAAAAGCGTAATAATGTGCCTCAATATGATTTGAGTCAGCCACCATTAATGGATATTCATAAAATCATGGATATTTTACCACATAGACCTCCATTTTTATTGATTGATAGAATTTTAGAACTGACAGATTCATATGTGGTTGGAATGAAGAATGTAACGATGAACGAACCTTTTTTTGTAGGTCATTTTCCTGAGGCTCCAGTTATGCCTGGTGTTTTACAAGTGGAAGCTATGGCTCAAACAGGAGGCGTGTTAGTTTTGAGTACCGTGCCAGACCCAGAAAATTATTTAACATTATTTATGAAAATGGATAAAGTTAAGTTTAAACGAAAAGTATTGCCAGGAGATACTTTGATTTTTACTGCTGAATTAATGACGCCAATCCGTAGAGGGATATGTCATATGCAAGCCTATGGATATGCAAATGATAAATTAGTAGTAGAGGCGCAATTAATGGCGCAAATAGTAAAAAAAGTACCTGAAACTAAAGCATAAAAAATCATATGAACCAACCATTAGCATATATACATCCTGATGCAAAAATCGCTACAAATGTAGTGGTAGAGCCTTTTGCAACTATAAATAATAATGTAATAATTGGATCTGGAACATGGATCGGTTCCAATGTTACTATTATGGAAGGTGCACGAATAGGGAAGAATTGCAGAATTTTTCCTGGTGCAGTAATTTCTGCAATACCACAAGATTTAAAATTTGATGATGAAGATTCATTAGTAATTATAGGAGACGATACCACAATAAGAGAAGGAGTTACTATTAATAGAGGAACCAAGGCTTATGGTAAAACAGAGATTGGTAAAAACTGCTTAATTATGGCAACGGCGCATATAGCACATGATTGTATTATAAAAGATAATGTAATTATTGTAAATGCGGTTTCTTTAGCAGGACATGTGCAGATAGGTGAATATGCAATTATTGGAGGCTTGTCAGGGATTCATCAATTTATTCATATCGGTAAACATGTTATGGTTTCTGGAGGTTCATTGGTACGAAAAGATGTACCACCATATACCAAAGCAGCAAAAGAACCTTTGTCTTATGTAGGGATTAATTCAATTGGTTTACGAAGAAGAGGATTTGACTCAAAAAAAATAAACGAAATTCAAAATATTTACAGAATATTATTTCAACGGAATAATAATACGACACAGGCTCTAGAAATTATTGAAGCTGAATTAGAAGCTACACCAGAAAGAGACGAGGTAATTACTTTTATTCGTAATTCACAACGGGGTATCATGAAAGGTTATACTAGTGGAAATTAATGGTTTATAAAAGATAGAACAAAATAATTTAATAATCGATAAAAAAGAAATGGCAACAACATCAGATATAAAAAAAGGATTGTGTATTGTATATAATAATGATACGTATAAAATTATTGAATTTCAGCATGTAAAACCAGGAAAAGGCCCTGCATTTGTTAGAACAAAACTAAGAAGTTTAACATCAGGAAAAGTATTAGATAATACATTTTCTGCAGGACATAAAATAGAAGAGGTTCGTGTGGAAACAAGAAAATATCAATATTTATATAAAGATGGTGATATGTATCATTTTATGAATACTGATGATTATACACAGATCCAATTGCAAGAAGATATTTTAGATGCTCCAGGGTTGATGAAAGAAGGAGAAGTAGTAACAATTATTGTTAGAGCAGCAGATGAATTACCTTTGGCTGTTGATATGCCAGCAAGTGTTGTTTTAGAGGTAACACATACAGAACCTGGTGTAAAAGGAAATACAGCTACCAATGCGACAAAACCTGCAACAGTAGAAACGGGAGCCAAAGTTAATGTCCCTTTATTTATTAATGAAGGCGATAAAATTAAAGTAGAAACTGAAAAAGGAACCTATCAAGAGCGTGTAAAATAGAAATGACGAACAGGTTATTTAATTTCTTAAAAGTAATAATTGCAACCTTAGTTGTGCTTTCTTTTTTTGGTTCATGTAAAGAAAAAATTAAAGATGCTATTAAAAAGGGTTTAGAAGCTGGAGATGAAAGTATTTCTGAAACCAATTTTAAGCGTATCGTAGTAGATAGTTTGTATGCCGTCTCTATACCTAAATATATGAAAGAGATGTCTAACCTAGATGATCAGGCAACCTTGCAATATGGAAATATATATAAAAATTTATATACTGTGGTTATTCATGAAGATAAAGAAGATTTTATAGCTTATTTTAATGAAATAGGAGCATACAATGATAGTCTTTCTGTAGTAGATAATTATGCCGCAGGGCAAGTCCAATATTTTAAAGAGTCTATAACGAATTGTATGGTGATTCCATACCAAATAAAAAAGATCAAAGGCTATGATGCGCGTCAATTTGGGTTTAATGGTGTGGTTGGAGGGGCACAGGTAGCTTACGTGATTGCTTATATAGAAACAGAAGGTGATTTGTTTATGCTTATGAATTGGACACAAATTGATCGTTTTAATCGTTTTGAAGATACGTTTAAAGCAATAAACAATTCCTTTGAATATCTTTTAAATGCTAAAAAAGTAAATGAAATTCAATAAAACATATACTTTAATTGAAATATCACAACTCATTGATAGTGATTTTATTGGCGAAGAAGAATTCCCTGTTTTAGGGATGAATGAAATTCATGTGGTTGAGCCAGGAGATATTGTTTTTGTAGATCATCCTAAATATTATGACAAAGCTTTGGCCTCTGCAGCAACAGTTATTTTAATCAATAAAAAAGTAGACTGTCCTGAAGGGAAAGCATTATTAATTTCTGATGATCCTTTTCGTGATTTCAATAAATTATCTGAGCATTTTAAACCTTTTCAAACTACAAACAAGTCAATTGCTGATACCGCTAAAATAGGAAGTAATACAATTATTCAGCCTCATGTTTTTATTGGAAATAATGTTCGTATTGGTAAAAATTGTATAATTCACCCTAATGTTACGATTTATGATGATTGTACTCTTGGAGATTATGTAATTATTCATGCAAATACAGTTTTAGGCGCAGATGCTTTTTATTACAAGAAGAGGTTAGAGGGTTTTGATAAATTAATTTCTTGTGGTAGCATAATTATTGAAGACTATGTTGAAATAGGAGCTTCTTGTACTATAGATAGAGGGGTTACAGGAAATACAACAATTAAGGAAGGAACAAAATTAGACAATCAAATTCAAGTTGGGCATGATACTGTAATTGGAAGAAAATGTTTAATCGCCTCACAAACAGGAATTGCAGGGTGCTGTATTATCGAAGATGAAGTTACCATTTGGGGACAGGTAGGTACCAACAGTGGAATTACTATTGGTAAAGGTGCGGTTATTATGGGGCAAACTGGAGTTACAAAATCGGTTGAAGGCGGGAAATCATATTTCGGAACACCAATTACTGAGTCTCGACAAAAATTAAAAGAATTAGCAACCTTAAAGCGGTTGACAAATCTGAAAAAATAAAATTGAAATTTTACTTTCAACATTTAAAATTAGAGTACTTTTGTACTAGGTAGATGTTTGGATTTAATGAATAAACAAATCAACAATTAAACAAAAGAAATATGAGTGTTTTAGTAAATAAAGATTCAAAAATAATAGTGCAGGGATTTACAGGTAGTGAGGGCACTTTTCATGCGACCCAAATGATTGAGTATGGTACTAATATTGTAGGAGGTGTAACTCCTGGTAAAGGCGGACAAATGCATTTAGATAAGCCTGTTTTTAATACTGTTGCAGAATCTGTTGAGAAAGCTGAAGCTGATACTAGTATTATTTTTGTGCCACCAGCCTTTGCTGCAGATGCCATTATGGAAGCTGCAGATGCAGGAATCAAAGTGATTATTTGTATTACTGAGGGTATTCCTGTTGGAGATATGACAAAAGTAAAAGCATATATAGCAGATAGAGATTGTAGATTGGTTGGTCCAAATTGTCCAGGTGTTATTACGCCAGATGAAGCAAAAGTAGGGATTATGCCAGGTTTTGTATTCAAAAAAGGGAAAGTAGGAATTATATCTAAATCGGGTACATTGACTTATGAAGCTGCTGATCAAGTAGTAAAACAAGGTTTTGGTATTACAACAGCTATTGGTATTGGTGGAGATCCGATTATTGGAACAACAACCAAGGATGCTGTTGAATTGTTTATGAACGATCCAGAAACAGAAGCTATTGTAATGATTGGTGAAATAGGAGGGAACTTAGAAGCAGATGCAGCCAGGTATATTAAAGCAACAGGTAATAAAAAACCAGTAATTGGATTTATTGCAGGACAAACAGCGCCTAAAGGAAGAACCATGGGGCATGCGGGAGCAATTGTTGGTGGAGCTGATGATACTGCACAGGCAAAAATGAGAATTTTAGCAGAGAATGGCATTCATGTTGTAAATTCTCCTGCTGAGATTGGTAAAAAAGTTGCTGAAGTTTTGAATAAATAATGATATTATTCCTGT
>Ga0256844_10000651_pt1 | contig 13248 bp, 12 predicted proteins | sample MusselsmetaG_FD_189100 | JGI IMG/M metagenome (GOLD analysis project Ga0256844, IMG submission 189100) | Mussel associated microbial communities from hydrothermal vent at the East Pacific Rise, Pacific Ocean - Mussels | ecosystem: Host-associated > Mollusca > Shell > Unclassified ... | reverse complement strand
TGCACTTGTAACAATTTTAGCTGACTACCATTACAAATACATACTTGCTGTACCACTTGCAATTGGTTGGATAAATGCTTCTCGTGCCATTGGTTTGTCTGTAGGTCCACTGCTCTTTAGTCGTTTCATTAACCATTCCAACCTACATATTATTTTTACTCTACAAGGATTGAGTATTATTTTATGGGCATTTATTCAGCATAATTTTACATTTGCTGTTTTAGGTATTTTTGTTGTTGGACTTCTCGCTACAACCCTCTGGTCCTACACCTACTACATGTTACAACAAGAGATAGAGATCAAATTTCTAGGTCGTGTCATCGCTTATAACGATATGATATTTATGATGACAAATATCTTGGTAACCCTCTTTGTTGGCTATGCAGCAAAAATTGGTATGGATTTAAAATACATTACCATTGTAATGGGTTGTGGTTTCCTTGTTACAGCACTCTACTATAAATGGTTTAAAAGAAATTATTTATAGTAAAACTCTCTATAATAGAGTATAATAAAACAAGATAAATAATTAGGAATTACCATGATTAAAATTTGCACAAAAATAATACTAACCTCTACACTATTAGCTCCTCTACTTTTTGCTGATGCTCCTGTTAAAAAAGAAGTGAAGCAAAAACCTCTCTTTACTACAGAGTGGCAAAAAATCTATGGTGGAGAAGATGATGACATTGCAAGAGCCATTGTTATGCTTGAAGATGGAGAGAGTGCCATTGTCGGTGAGTGTAAATCTTATGGAGCAAAGCGTACAGATATCTGTGTAACTCGCATCAACGCAAAAGGTGAAACAAAGTGGCGAAAACTTCTAGGTGGTGAGAAAAAAGACCAAGGTTTTGCCATCTCTCGTGCTAAAGATGGCAACTTACTCATTTTAGGTTCGGGAAAATCTTTTAACAAAAATGGAGACCAAGACCTCTACGTTGCAAAACTCTCTTTAGAGGGAAAAGTACTCTGGGAAAACTCCTTTGGTGGAGAGAGAGACGAGTATGCAGGAGGAATCGCAGGGACTAACGATGGTGGTGTACTGATTGTAGGTGACTCTGAATCTTTCTCAAAAAAAGGGTACAAAGACATCTATATTGTGCGTTTAGATAAAGATGGAAAAATGTTAACTACAAATACCATTGGTGGGAAACTAAACGATGAGGCAAAAGCCCTTACCCGTACAGCCGATGGTAACTTTATGATGGTCGGGTCAAGAGAAGTAAAACACTCAGGAGATTCAGACTTTTTCATGTTAAAACTTGACCAAGAGGGTAAAAAAATATGGGCAAAAACATTGGGAGAGAAAGAGAATGATGTTCTTCTTGCCGTAGCCCCTACTCCAGATGGTGGTATTATTGCTACTGGGAAAACACGTTCATATAATTCAGAACAGACTGATTTGGCTGTTATGCATTTTAATAAAGCTGGAAAACTCATTTGGTTTAAAATTTATGGTTTTAAATATTATGATGAGGGAACAGCCATTACCATGACCAAAAAAGGTGGTTATCTTATTGCTGGTAAAACAAACTCCATGGGAAAAGGTGACTTTGACAACTATATTTTGGCACTTGATTTAAAGGGTAAACTACTTTGGTCAAAGCTATACGGTGATAAAAACAAAGATATAGCTCATGGTGTAACAAGAACAACTGATGGTGCAATAATAGTTGTGGGAGAAAGTGACAGTTATAGCCGTTCAAAAAAGTTCTATATGATTAAATTGAAGTAATAATACAATCAAATCATGATATAATTATTGTTCAAATAAAAATATATAAAGGTTTATTATGAGTGGAACAATTACACCAATTGATGAAATGAAATTATCGGGTACTGCTGGTAAAATCACAATCACAACCATAGCCGAACCCTATGGTTCAAAAAGTGAAAGTGTGGCAAGTATCGGCATTAGTTTAAAAGCAGATGCAAGCGAACCTGAGTGGAAAGTACATATTCCAAAAGCTAATATTGCACAGGTCATTGAAGCACTTCAAAAAGCACAAGAACAACTTTAAATCAAAACAAAAGGAAATTAAACTACATGAACAACGCATTAAAAATTTTAACCATCGGAACACTACTAGCACTCTCTGGAACTCAAACCATTACAGCAAAAGAGATAGATAAATCAATTACGATTGAAGAGATGGAGATTAAATTGGCTACATTGGCAAAAGAGATTGCACAAGAGAAAGTAAAGCTTTACCAAAAAGAGGCACTTCTTAACGATATGAAACTTGATTTGCTTAAACAGAAACAAGCTAAAAAATAGAACTACAAAAGTCGAGAGATTCACTCTCGACCCTCTCCCCTTTTAAGAGACTATCTAAATACTTTTACACAATCTTTTCTAATTGCATCTGGTACAGTAGCAATGGTCATAAACTGCTCCATAGTCAACTGAGGATACATAAGTGAAAGATAATATTTTGGGTCTAAAATTCTAGCTTCACCATCTTCTATGAGTAATGGATAAGGTAACATTCCAGCATTGTTTGTTCCAATTCTTTTTGGAAACTTCTGTGTACGTTTATTTAACTTAACACCAACAAGTGTTGAACCATTTGGTAAGTCAAATGAGAAGTAAACTCTTTTGTTATTAGTCAATTTAGCTTTAAGGTTTTTCCCTCTAGCAACAACCATATAGTCTTTATAGAACGGCATACCATTCATAAATTGATACTTAGGTAAAAGTTGAAACTTTAACTTATCAAGAGAATTTTTTGAACTTTTAAACTCAGTTACTAAAGCAGATAAAATCTTTTTAGATGCATCTAAGTCAAACTCGTCTTGTAAAAATGCTTTTGCCAAATAAATAGGATTTGTAATACTAATCTGCTTATTTTTAGGGTCAATTAAAACCCTTAATGTTCCAAGATGCCCTCTGTTTGGCTTAGCTGCCAATTTTTTAAGTGCATCATTCGTAAAGACAATTGAGATTAATTTTTTCTTCTTATCTAAAGGAGCAACGGCAAGAACCTCAAACCCAGCATTTTTTAGTTTACTTTGTATGGTATCTGCATCCATTAAATCTGCTCTTAAATAAGCTGAAATACGCCCTTTATCTACATCACCAACCAGTACTTTAGAGTGAGAAAGAGATGCACCCTCGCCCCCTTTTCCATAACGTTCTGAACTGCTTATATAATTTGGTGGTACTCTTTTTGAAAATTGAATTCCTCTATTTGTTGCTGAACTACTTGAACTGGTATGTCCATTAACTTTTACTTTTACTGCTGTTGGCACAGTTGGAAGCTTAATCTCAATAACATTTGAATTACTGCTCTTTGTCTCTTTAACTTCAACTTTTTCTTTAGCCACTTCTGCTACTTTAGGTGCTTCAACCTCTACAACTTTTTCGGTAACTTTTTCAGTGGCTTTTGTTAATGCAACAGCTACTGCACTTGCGTTGAACTTAGCTTTAGGCGTTTCAACAAAAGGGTTAACATTCTCTACAGATTTCATACCAAAAGTAGTCAAAATTTCTGGAATTTCAGCATCAAGCTGTTTAACCAAATCAATTCTACTTGGGTCTTTAATCTCCAACGTATCCATAATATTTACCAGTTTAGGCATTCCTACAACCAATTTGTTGCTTCCCTTTTTAACATACATATACATCGTACATGGAGCAAATAGACCAGCATCTGGTCTTGCACCTTTTGTGTCGAACATGTTGTATGAGTAACCTAAATGACAAAGAGAGTATGCCCAGAAAATATCAAAATCTTCTAACGCCTCTTCACCCTCATCTGTTCCCAAGAAATCATGAAAACCAGCAATCAAATACTCTTTGTTAATAAAACTCATCTCAAACTTATTTTGAAACTCATCGATAAAGTCATCTATGTCTTCTGGACGTTCAAACTCATACTCAAAGTTAATCATATTATCATCTGATAATTTACTATAAGTTTTATAACTCTTCTTGTCTGCACCAAACTCTTTGTCAAGCAAATCATCTAAAGGTTTAAACGATGCTATAAAGTCTGCTTTTACTTTCTCATCTGTAATTCCAATAATATCAATCATCGCTTCAGGAGTTAAATGTCCAACATGGGTAACACCCTCTTCTAGCGTTTTATGAATCAACATATTGAATGGTGCGAAACCAGCCAAACGTGGGTCAATGTTAAAAAGTGGCATTACGTTATTGTCATTGACAACAGGTAAAAAACTTAAGACATCTAAGGTTGTTGAACCATATTTTGTCTTATATTGGTCATTAACTCTATGGTGAGGGTCGGCTAAATTAAAACCAAGTTTGGGTAAAGCCTCCTCCACAATTTTGTTGTATTTTTTCTCTGCATCACCATCAAGTGTATAAAATACAGCCAAATTTTTATTGGTTTCTGCAAAAACAGATGAAGGAAGAAAGAGGAATATCATACTAAAAAGTAATGATAGAACCTTTAATCCTAGATTTTGATTTATCTTCATGTTTTGTCCCTTTATATAGAAAGTCTTTTAGGTTAATAATAACATTTTTTGATGGTTTTGGAAGTTTTGAACGAGTTATATTGTAAGGAGAAAAAGAGAAAGCTACCAAAGGTGACTTTGGTAACTTTTAAATATTTTAGAAAAAATTATTTAGCATCTTTTACACTGTCAGAAGCATTTGTTGCTGCAGTAGTAGAACTTTCAGAAACATCATCAGAAGCTTTTTTTGCAGCATCAGCAGAATCTTCTGAAACTTTTTTTACTGCTTCAGTAGAATCATTTGAAACTGTTTTAGCTGTTGAAGAAGCTTCTGTAGAAGCTGTTTTTGTAGCGTCTGTTGCATCGTTTGAAACTGTCTTCACTGAAGTAGTAGTATCATTTGAAATTGTCTCTACATTTTTAGTAGTATCAGCAGAGATAGTCTTCGTTGCATCATTAACATCTTTAGAAACAGCAATAGCAGAATCTTTCATGTCTTTAGACGCAATAGTTGAAGAGTCTTTAAGATCTTTAGTTGTATTTGTAATTGAATCTTTTGTATCTTCAGCCAATTCAATCATTGAGTCTCTTGAATCTTTAGATGTTGTTACTTCAGCAGTTTTTAAATCATCAGAAACTTTTACAGAAGAGTCTTTAACGTCAGAACTTACATTGGTTACTGTTCTCTCAGCAGACTTAGAAGTCTCTACAGCACCATCTTTCATTGAAGCAACTGAATCTTTTGCATCTTTACTCATTGAAGTTGCAGCATCTTTCATATCTTTGAACATATCTCCGAAAGAGAAGTCAGCCGAAGCAGTTGTAAGCATTGCTGCTGTGATTGCAGAAATAAGTGTAATTTTAGTCATTATTATCCTTTTTGTAAATTATGCGTTATTCTATCGTCAGAGCATTAATAGATAACTTAAAATTATTATATTTATTTTCACTTACAATTGATAAGGATTTTAAAAAATAATTTATTTTGTAAGATAAGTAATTTTAATAAGATTTTTTAAAGAAAGAATTTTAATAAAAAGTGAAGGGTGAGTCAACTTCATAAGTTGACTCAGAAATGCAATAAAGAAAACTACTTATTTAGTATCTTTTACACTATCAGTAGCATTTGTTGTTGCTGTATTAGATGCATCTGAAGCATCATCTGAAACTTTTTTTGCAGCATCTGAAGAATCTGTCGAAACTTTTTTAACTGCATCAGCAGAGTCGGTTGAAACTGTTTTTGCTGTTGATGAAGCTTCTGCAGAAGCTGTTTTAGTAGCATCTGTAGCATCATTAGAAACTGTTTTCACTGAAGAAGTAGTATCATTTGAAATTGTCTCTACATTTTTAGTAGTATCATTAGAGATAGTCTTCGTTGCATCATTAACATCTTTAGAAACAGCAATAGCAGAATCTTTCATGTCTTTAGAAGCAATTGTTGAAGAGTCTTTCAAGTCCTTAGTTGTATTTGTAATTGAATCTTTTGTATCTTCAGCTAACTCAACAACTGAATCTCTAGAATCTTTAGAAGTTGCAACCTCTGCTGTTCTTAAGTCATCAGAAACTTTTACAGATGAATCTTTTACATCAGAACTCACATTTGTTACTGTTCTCTCAGCAGATTTAGAAGTCTCTACAGCACCATCTTTCATAGATGCAACTGAATCTTTTGCATCTTTACTCATTGAAGTTGCAGCATCTTTCATATCTTTGAACATGTCTCCAAAAGAGAAGTCAGCCGAAGCAGTTGTTAATAAAGCAGCAGTAGCAGCACTAATTATTACGATTTTTTTCATAATATAAATCCTTAATTATTAAATTGATAAGTAAATATTAGCCTTTTATATTTGAATTTATACTTAATGTACATAAAAAAAAATAATGAATATGCATAATGATTATAAAAGTAATTTAGTAACTTAAACAAATAATTTATACTTTTAGATAAAAAAACTAATATTAATATCTTCAAGAAAATTAGATATAATTATTACAATTAGTTCAGAAAAAGGATAATTTAAATGAAAAAATTACTAGTAATACCAGCTATCATGCTTGCATGTTCAACAGCAAATGCTTATACTCAAGCTGAGAGAATTTTTGATATGCAGAAGATGGCACAAGCCATGCAAGATATTCAAACAGGTTTCTTTTACAACAACCTAGATATCGTTAAAGATGGGGCTAAAACCCTACAAGAGACCATTGCAAAGGTCGGTCCAATAGATAGTGAAGTTAACAATAAAGACATCTATGAAAAGTGGATGAACAACTCTTTAAAAATGACAAATAAGATTAAAAAGAAGATTACTCAGAAAACAGCCGATTTAGAAGAGCGTTTTGAAAAAGGTGATCCAGTTCAAGCACTCCAAGCATACAATAAGATTTCACAACAGTGTTTAAAGTGCCATATTCAAGTACGTAAATGGTAAATTTTGGAAACAGAAAGGTTAGAGGAATGAAAAAAACATTAATTGTAACTTTTTTACTCATGATGTCACTTCAAGCAGAAGATATTACTGTTACGGGTACAGTTGTATCTGATGGACAAAAAATGATTGGTAGCCGTTATATGGGTTACATTAAGAAAGTTTTTGTTCAAGTGGGAGACAAAGTTAAAAGAGAAGATGACCTTTACGAAATGGAGTCAGCTGAGTTTGATATTATGAAATCTCAAGCTGACCTCATGTTAGAACAATCAAAAATTGTTGTAGAGTTCTGGAGAACACGTCTAGAAAATATTAACAAGAAAAAGAACCGTCTAAAAAATCGAACCAAAACAAAAATGATAATGGGTGACATGGATGACCTCTCTTCACAAGCTGAAAATGTAACAGCAATGTTAGAGTCAGCTCAGGTTTTAGTAGAACAAGCTTCCATTAAAGCAAAGCAGATGGCAACTATTTTTAACTACCTTAAAATGAAAGCTCCATCTGATGGAGTTATTGTTAGAAGAAATGTAAAAGTGGGTGACATGGTTATGCCTGGTATGTTGACCATCATGATGGTTGACACAGAAAACCTAGAGATTCATGTTTCTGTTTCTGAAAGTATTATTGCAAAAGTTTCAACGGGTCAAAAACTCATGGTAACCATTCCCTCTTTAGAGTACAAAACCATTGGTACAATTAAAGCCATTGTTCCTGCTGCAAACCCAATGACACACAAGATTCAAATGCGTATTAGTTTTGACAGAGGAGACAAAAACATCTTCCCTGGTATGTACGCGAAAGTAACTATTAAAGATAAAAAATAATCTTTACTTATACAACCACTACAAAGAGTCTCTTCTTTGTAGTAAATCTAACCCCTCTTCTGCTATAATTTCACCCATAAAACTTCTCATAACGGACACACATGATACAACTAACAAACCTAAGCAAAAGTTTTGGTGGACAAACGCTTTTTAAAGACCTTAATCTCAAAGTCAACTCTAATCAAAAAATAGGGTTAATAGGAAGAAACGGAACAGGGAAGTCAACCCTTTTTAAAATCATCTTAGATGAAGAGAGCCATGACAATGGTGAAGTAAGCATTCCTAAAAACTACAAAATTGGTACGCTCAAACAACACTTAGTATTTACAGAACCTACCATTAGAGAAGAGTGTTCATTGGTTTTAAGCGAAGAGGAGCAGTATAACTTCTATAAAATAGAAAAAATTCTTTTTGGCTTGGGCTTTACAGGTGAAGACTTAGAAAAAGACCCCATGAGCTTTTCTGGTGGATACCAAATCCGTATTAACCTTGCAAAACTATTGGCAACTGAACCCAATATGCTGTTACTCGATGAACCAACCAACTACCTTGACCTACTCTCTCTTCGTTGGCTAAAACAATTCATTCGTACTTTTGACGGCGAAGTCATTCTGATTACCCACGACCGTGAGTTCATGGATGCTGTTACTACACATACCATGGGAATTCAGAGAAAAATGCTCCATTTGATTCAGGGTTCAACTAAAAAATATGATGAGACCTTAGCTCTTAGCGATGAAACCTATGAAAAAACCAGACAAAATCAAGAGAAGAAACGTAAAGAGTTAGAAGAGTTTGTAGCCAAAAACAAAGCAAGGGCTTCAACAGCTGCCTTGGCTCAGTCAAAACAGAAAATCTTGGACAAAATGGACGAGATGGAGAGCTTAGAAAATGAAAGCAACCTTAGCTTTAGTTTCAACTACAAAGAGACTCCAGCCAAAATTAACCTAAGAGCTGAAAACTTAGGTTTTGGCTACAAAGAAGATGAGAAGCTTTTTGACAATGTCTCTTTTGCTTTAGAAAATGGAAAAACACTAGCAATTATTGGTAAAAATGGTAAAGGTAAATCAACTCTACTCAACTACATTTCAGGTGAACTTCCACAGCAAGAGGGAGAGTTAAAGTTCCACCCCTCAACTTCTATGGCACACTTTGGACAGACCAACATTGAGAGACTCAACACCAACGCAACCATCATCGATGAAATTTCCTCAGTTAGCTTAAAGATAGGCATTGCAGAAACCAGAAGCATTTGTGGAACCATGATGTTCTCAGGAGAATTAGCCGACAAGAAAATCTCTGTACTTTCAGGAGGTGAAAGAAGTCGTGTTATGTTAGGAAAAATCATCGGAACAGAGGCAAACTTACTGCTACTAGATGAGCCTACCAACCACTTAGACATGTACTCCATTGACTCACTCTGTACAGCCATTGAAGAGTTCAAAGGCTCAACCATCATGGTTACACACAGTGAAATGCTTTTACGAAGACTTGCTGATGCCTTAGTCATTTTCCACAAAGGTGGAGCAGAATTTTTCGATGGAAGCTACGATGACTTCTTAGAAAAAATTGGTTGGGAAGAAGAAACTGTAGGGGACGAGCCAAGTCTAGACCCCAAAAACAACAAAAAAGCAAAACCAAAAATAGACAACAAAGAGCGAAAAAAACTACGCTCTGCCCTAGTTCAAGCAAGAAGCAAAGAGAACGCTCCACACAAGAAAGAGCTGGAGTTTTGTGAAGCTAAGATTATGGAGCTGGAAGAGGAGTTAGAAACAGAAAACGAAAAACTTGTAGAAGCTTCAAACTCTGGAGACAACTCAGCCATGATAGAAGCATCACAAAATGTTGGAAAACTTCAAAATGAGGTAGATGAGCTTTTTGAACGATTAGAAATTGCAAGTGATGCTTTAGATGAGATTGAAGAGAAATATGCTTCTCAGTTGGAAAATCTATAAAACTCTTTCTTCATCTTCATCTCCTAAACAAGAAAAGATATAATACACTTTTATTTAAGAGGAGTAAGCATGCAACACAACTATGGTATTGATATTTGGGGCGACAATAACTTTGTCATAAAAGGCAGTACCGTAAATGTAAACCATGCAAAACAACCCTCTCTAATAAAGATTACCTCTGCCGTGAGAAATAAAGGCTACACAGGTCCTCTACTTCTCAAATTTCCTCACCTCATCAAGAAACAGATAGATACCCTCTACTCTGAGTTTAACCGTGCCATGAATGAGTTTGAGTACAAAGGGAAGTTTAACGCTGTTTTCCCTCTTAAAGTAAACCAATTTCCAAGCTTTGTAAACTCGCTCATGGAGGTCTCGAAAGAGTACAACTATGGGCTAGAGGCTGGGAGTAAGGCTGAGCTTATTATCGCGATGAGTCATACCCCTCTTGGAGCACCCATTACAGTAAACGGATTTAAAGACAAAGAGATGATTTCTCTCTGTTTTATTGCTACTGCTATGGGGCATAACCTTACCATTACCATTGAGGGACTGGGAGAGTTAGAGACCATCATTGAGGTAAACGAAGAGTTTAACAAAAAGCTCGAAAAAGCCCTTGTCCCTAAGATTGGGGTACGCATTCGCCTACACTCTTCAGGCATAGGAATCTGGGCAAAAAGTGGAGGTTACAGCTCTAAGTTTGGGCTAACATCTACCGAACTTCTAGAAGCCTATGACCTTATGCAAAGACATGACTTACTAGAGCAGTTATGGATGATTCATTTTCATATTGGGTCACAACTTTCAGAGATTAACCCTCTTAAAAAAGCCCTACGAGAAGCTGGCAACATCTACGCTGATTTAAAAAACCGTGGAGCGTATGCCTTAAATGCCATTAACATTGGTGGTGGATTGGCTGTGGAGTATGCTCAACACGCACAAAGTAAAGAGATAAACTACACTTTAAGTGAGTTTGCTAACGATGTGGTTTACCTTATTAAAGAGATTGCTAAAAATAAAAATATTAAAGAGCCTGACATCTTTACTGAGTCTGGACGATTCATTGCTGCTTCTCACTCTGTACTCATTGCCCCTGTGTTGGAACTCTTTTCACAAGACTACCATGCAAAATCTTTACGTCTTAAAGAGAACAACCCTCCACTCATTACCGAGCTTAACGAGCTTTGGATTTCACTTAACCACTCAAATGCAAGAGAGTACCTACACGATGCCCTTGACCATCTGGAGAGTCTGCTTACCCTTTTTGATTTAGGATATATCGATTTAGAAGACCGTTCTAACACGGAGATATTGGTCAACCTCATCATTAAGAAGTCCATTTTACTCCTCTCTGACATTGCTCCTTCTGAACTTCAGAGGTTACAAAGCAAGATTCAAGAGCGTTACTTGGTAAATTTTTCTGCCTTTCAGTCACTACCTGACTTTTGGGGTTTAAAGCAACATTTCCCCATGATGCCCATTGACAAACTGGACATTAGCCCTACTAACCCTGCAACACTTTGGGACATTACCTGTGACTCTGACGGAGAGATTGCTTTTGACGACAATGCTCCTTTGTATCTGCATGACGTAGATGTGACCAAAGATGAGTACTTTTTAGCCTTTTTCTTAACAGGGGCATACCAAGAGGTTTTAGGAATGAAACACAACCTCTTTACCCATCCAACAGAAGTACTTGTAGAGTTCGATGAAAAAGGAGACTATACACTAAACAGACTGGTTGAGTCTCAAAATATTGTGGATGTTTTAGAAGAAATTAACTACGACAAGGTATGGCTAGATAAACAGTTAAAAGAGCAGATTAAAGCATCAACTCTTATCACTTCTACTCAAAAAAGAGAATTATTGGAGAAATTATATCTACATTTAAGCGAAAATAGTTATCTTAAGACCATACAAGCAAATTAGGAATTATATTGAATCCATTTAGAAAAATAAAAGAAGACTTCTGCAACATTAAAAGAAGTGACCCTGCACTACACTCTAGTTTTGAACTTTTTTTCAACTATCCTGGTCTTTGGGCACTTTTTTTCCACCGTTTTGCACACTATCTCTATAAAAAAGGTCTACGCTTTATACCTCGGTTTATTTCAGGTTTTAGTAGACTGGTTACTACCATTGACATTCACCCTGCTGCACAGATTGGGGAACGAGTTTTTATTGACCACGGTATGGGAGTAGTTATTGGAGAAACTTGTATTATTGGAAATGATGTAGTTATCTACCAGCAAGTTACCTTAGGTGGAGTTAGTACCTTGGTAGGAAAAAGACACCCCACAGTAGGAAACAATGTGGTCATTGGAGCAGGTGCAAAAGTACTTGGAAATATTGTACTAGGTGACCATGCAAAGATTGGGGCAAACTCTGTTGTGGTTAAAAATGTCCCTTGTTGTGCTACTGCCATTGGTATCCCTGCACGTATTGTAAACTGTAATACTAAAAATGAAGAGTTAAGACACGATGAACTTCCCGATGTCAACAAAGAAATTTTTCACTATCTCATTAAGCGTATTGCTGTTTTAGAGGAGACCATTAAGACGGGAGATGTTGAACTTATGGAGAAAGAGGACCATGAATTAACGGAGATATACTCAACCTTTATTAAATCTATGTAATTTCTCCATAAGAATACCTAAACATTTAATTAATTATTTAGTATAATTCCAAGATTTCGATATAACGAGTCTATCCCATCATAAGGCAAATATCATGCTTTCAAAACGTATTCAAACACTTTCAGCTTCTTTAACCATTGCTATCTCTACTCTTGCTAGAGATCTTAAAGCAGAAGGTAAAGATGTCATTTCCTTCTCTGCTGGAGAACCTGACTTTGACACGCCTGTTGCTGTTAAAAATGCTGCTAAAAAGGCACTTGACGATGGTCATACAAAGTACACTGCTGTGCCAGGTACTGCTGAACTTCTTCAAGCTGTGGCTGACAAACTCAAAAGAGAAAATGGGCTCACTTATGCTCCCAACCAAATTCAGACCAACAATGGTGCAAAACACTCTCTCTTTAACCTTTTTCAAGCTGTTATTGACGAGGGTGATGAGGTAATTATTCCTGCTCCATACTGGGTAACTTACCCTGAGCTTGTTAAGTATGCTGGTGGGGTTTCTGTTGTTATTGACACCAACGATGAGAGTGGATTTAAAATTACAGCTGAGCAGTTAAAGGCTGCCATTACTCCAAAGACAAAGATGTTGGTGCTTACCTCTCCATCTAACCCAACAGGTGCTGTATACTCAAAAGAGGAGTTAGAAGCATTGGCTGAAGTTCTTAAAGGTACAGATGTACTTGTGGCTTCAGATGAGATGTATGAGAAACTTGTATTTGGTAACACAAAATTTGTAGCAACTGCAAGTATCTCTGATGACATGTACCAAAGAACCATTACCATTAATGGTCTGAGTAAGTCAGCAGCCATGACTGGTTGGCGTTTTGGGTACTTGGCTTCTGCAAACAGTGAGCTTATCTCTGTGCTGAACAAACTACAGTCACAAAGTACTTCAAACATTAACTCCATTACCCAAGATGCTGCCATTGTAGGACTTGACGGAACAATCGATGCAGAAGTAGAAGAGATGAGAGTA
>Ga0256844_10000650_pt1 | contig 13273 bp, 14 predicted proteins | sample MusselsmetaG_FD_189100 | JGI IMG/M metagenome (GOLD analysis project Ga0256844, IMG submission 189100) | Mussel associated microbial communities from hydrothermal vent at the East Pacific Rise, Pacific Ocean - Mussels | ecosystem: Host-associated > Mollusca > Shell > Unclassified ... | reverse complement strand
CCACCAATTCCTTTCTTGATATTTAAAGTCACGAATTTCTCCTCCTTCGATTCCTTCTTCTTGTAAGGTGATGCTAACTGAATAAGCTTGGCCTTTCTCGCGCGGTGCATTTGCCTGAATGACTATGACTAGATTTTCATAAACCTTGAAAGATCTCATAGGTTCTCCAGGAACAGGTATTCTAACTACATTAAGTTTGGCATGTTTGATAATGTCTGTAATCATGCTCTGCAAGGTATCAAGTAGTTCTTCTGTTACTCCTAGTCCCATAGTTTCTATAGCAATGGTTTTGAAGCTGGGTGTGATTTGATTGAGTTGTATTTCGGTTTCGGCAGATACACCTTCTGGGTCTTCGTCTTCAAAGGCTTGGGCTGATATTGAAATTGATAAGCATATTATTAGCAATGTTATCAGTACGTTATTAAATTTCATGGTTTTAATTTATCCTATGTTAAACTTGATTAAACATGACAGCTGTCAGGACAAAATCTAGTGCTAAGGTTGCTAGTGAGGCATGTACAACAGTTCGCGTTGTGGCACGGCTGACTCCTTCGGAAGTTGGGGTGCAGTTGTAGCCTTGAAAGACGGCTATCCATGTGACGACTATCCCAAATACTATGCTTTTGATTACGCCATTGAGTATGTCATCAATCAGATCGGTTTTGTCTTGCATTTGTGACCAGTATGCGCCTGCATCAACCCCTAGTAGTTGCACTACAACTAAGTAGCCGCCAAAAATGCCAACTGCGCTGAATATTGCTGCTAGTAATGGCATTGAAATCACGCCGCCAATAAAACGGGGAGCGATGACGCGCTTGAGCGGGTTGACTGCCATCATTTCCATTCCTGAAAGTTGTTCTGTGGCTTTCATTAGTCCGATTTCTGCGGTTAATGCCGAACCTGCTCGTCCTGCAAATAGTAAAGAGGTTAATACTGGCCCGAGTTCGCGCACTAATGATAGGGAAACTACTACGCCTAATGAGTCAGTTGCTCCGAAATTAACTAGGGTGTTGTAGCCTTGTAAGCCTAATACCATGCCAACAAATAAGCCTGATACAATAATCAAACTTAGGGAAAGTACTCCAACGCTGTAGATTTGTGCAATGATTAAGGAGGGTCGCAGGAATATGCTGGGAATATTTGCGATTATTTGCATAAAAAATAGGTGTCCACGCCCTAAGTTTGCTAAAATCTTTAATACTGCTTGGCCTAGTTGTTGAAATTGGTCTAACATTTAGCTGCTCCTTTCCCTAATAAGTCTTGTGCATAATCTGGTGCTGGATAATGAAATGGTACTGGGCCATCAGATTCGCCATTGAGGAATTGCTGAAGCCAAGCTGATTTTGAGGTGTTTAGTTCATCTGGTGTTCCTGAACCGATAATTTTGCCATTAGAAATAACGTAAATATAATCTGCAATGCTGGCTGTTTCTGGCACGTCATGCGATACAATGATGCTAGTTAAACCCAAGGCTTGATTAATAGATTGAATAAGTTGTACTAATACTCCCATTGATATGGGGTCTTGTCCAGTAAAAGGTTCGTCATACATTATCATCATTGGGTCAAAAACTAAGGCTCTGGCTAAGGCGACTCGTCGCGCCATGCCGCCTGAGAGTTCACTGGGCATTAATTGCCTTGCTCCGCGTAGCCCAACGGCATGTAGTTTCATTAATACTAGATTATGAATTATAGATTCGGGTAATTTGGTATGTTCACGCAGGGGAAAGGCGACATTTTCAAAAACGTTTATATCTGTGAGTAATGCGCCACTTTGAAATAACATGCCCATACGTTTACGCAAAGTATAAAGCTCGTTTGTGCGTAATTTGGCAACATTAAGGCCATCGACTTCGATTGTGCCAGCATCTTGCGTTAATTGTCCGCCTATTAAACGGAGTAAAGTTGTTTTACCTGTACCACTTGGCCCCATAATTGCTGTGATTTTTCCGCGTGGTATATCTAGGTCAATATTATCAAATATCCAACGATTTTCACGCGCAAAGCTGAGACCACGAATTTTTATCAGTGGTTCTTGGTTATTTTTTTTATCTGTCATTGTTCACCTTTGTTCACCTATTAATAATTGCAGTTAAAGCAAGAATACCGTTATAATTATAAGACATTATATTCTAAACAGTCAAAACCAAACTACTAGGTTTCAATTTAAAATAATAAAAACCAACCAATGACAACTTTAAAAGAACCATTTGATGAAACGGCAAAAGCTTTTTATCATCATCTCTTTCAAAAATGGGGAGTTGAGGTGGAAACTGAGCGAGAAGTTTTCTCTCGCGCACGTAGCATTGATTTGGTAGTGTCGTTAAACGATACTAATTGTGAGAAATTACAAGGCACCGTGTTTTCCCATTTCAAATCACTTAACTCCCTTGAACTTAAAGGTATTAATGATCCACTAACCATAGCTGAATATAATCGTATTCTCATGCGAACTTGGGCACTTGGGGCGACTGATGATGATAACGAATCCACTCCCTCTCCTCATCAAATGACTGTGACAATAGTTTGTGTCACACGACCAGATAAAATTTTAACTCAAATGAGAAACGAGTTAAAATTTAAGAGAGTAGATGCTGGCATTTATCATTGTAAAGAGGTTTTAGAAAAATGGATAATTTGTCCCAGTGAATTAGCGTTGACACCGAAAAACTACCCCTTATTGCCATTAGCACGAGGTAAGAGATTAGAAAAATTCATTTCTTTGTGCCTGCGTCAAGAAATGAATGATTATCTTAGACTTATCTTAGATATTGGATTAACGACTGATCCAGAAGTGATCTGGCGTAAAATTTTGGAGATGAAACAAATGAGACCAATGATACGTGAAGAAACTTGGCCAATTATTGACCAATTTTTCCGAGAAATGCCTGAAGCTATAGGCAAATTGCCAACTTTTCAAGATGCCTTAGATTCTACTCTAAAGCAAGGAGAGCAGCAGGGTATGCAGCAAGGTATGCTGCAAGGTAAACAACAAGGTGCTTTATACAATGAGCATCGTATAGTGCTACGTCAATTACAGCGGAGATTTAACCCTGTACCAAACAACATTGTGCAACAAGTTGAGGCAAGTTCTGATCTTGATCAATTAGATAAATGGCTTGATCAGATTATTGTCGCTAAAGAATTGGGGGATATTGATTGGGCTTTTAAAACCTAAGATTTTCCTTGTTACAATATTAATCCTAACATTAAACTTACAATCATTTATGAAAATTTTTATTGATTTTATTCCGATTTTTCTGTTTTTTATTGCGTACAAAATGTACGATATTTATGTGGCAACTGCTGTAATCATTGTCGCTTCTATTGTACAAGTCGGTTTGTTTTGGATAAAAAATCGGCGTGTTGAAAAAATGCACATCGTGACATTAGTATTAGTTCTCTTACTGGGTGGCGCAACTTTATTATTACATGATCCCAATTTTATTTATTGGAAACCAACTATTGTTAATTGGGCATTTGCTATCGCGTTTTTAGGTAGTCAATTCATTGGAAAGAAAAATTTATTGCAACGGATGTTAGATGAGCAGGTGACTTTAACTTCACAAAACATTTGGAGAAATCTCAATTTCGCATGGGTTGGCTTTTTTTTAGCAATGGGTGCGATTAATATATATGTGGCTTATAATTTTGATGAAAATACTTGGGTTAATTTCAAGTTATTTGGTATGATGGGATTAACGCTTATTTTTGTCGTTAGCCAAAGCATTTATTTAGCACGGTATATTGTTAATGATGATGATTAATACCGACGAAATGAGTCTGTTTTTGTCTGCCCTCAAATTTTCGGCAGAAAAGCATAAAAATCAGCGACGTAAAAATAGTGAGGCTGCTCCTTATATTAATCATCCAATTGAAGTGGCTGATATTTTATGGCAAAAAGGCGACGTATGTTCTATGATTACAATAGTCGGTGCTTTGTTACATGATACGCTGGAAGACACTGATGCGACTGCCTCAGAAATTAAAAATTTGTTTGGTGCAGAAGTATTAGCTTTGGTAGAAGAAGTTACTGATGATAAATCTTTACCAAAACAAGAGCGTAAACGTTTACAAATTGAAACGGCTGCACATAAATCATCACGCGCTAAGCAATTGAAATTAGCTGATAAAATTGCTAATGTTCATGAGATTGGACAATCTCCGCCTGAGAATTGGTCATTGAAACGTTGTGAAAAATACCTAGATTGGAGTGAGCAAGTCGTGGCAGGTTTGCGCGGTATAAATCCAAAATTGGAACTACATTATGATGCAGTCTTGCTTGAAGCTAGATTGGCACTTTCTTTAAGGAATGAATAAAAAAATGCTTTATGCAATTATCAGTGAAGATGTTCCAAATAGCTTGGAAAATCGTTTAAAAACCCGTCCAGCTCATTTAAAGCGTTTAGAAACTATGAAAGCGGAGGGCCGTTTAATCCTAGCAGGGCCACATCCATCTATTGATGCGCCTGATCCTGGTACGGCAGGATTTACGGGAAGTTTAGTGGTGGCAGAATTTCCATCTTATGAAGAAGCGCGTGCTTGGGCAGATGCTGATCCTTATAATGAAGCAGGTGTTTATGCCCAAGTCACAGTTAAACCATTTAAGAGAACTTTGCCATGATTAATCTTGATCGCGTTACACTTATCAAAGAAAAATTGACTGCTGCATTAACTCCGACTCTCTTAGAAATAAAAGATGATAGTGATAAACATGCTGGCCACGCTGGGGCAAAACAGGGTGGAGGACATTTTTCAGTAACCATTGTCAGTTCAATATTTACTGAAAAAACCTTAATACAACGTCATCGCCTTGTTTATGCTGCGCTTGATGAATTAATGAAAACCAAAATTCATGCTCTCAGCATCAACGCGCTAACGCCTGATGAATTTACAAAATTTTGATTTATTGATTTTTTAATTAACTGAAGGAAATACTTATGAAATTCAAACCATTATTTAGCACTTGTGTGCTATCTTGTGCCTTATTAGTCCCTCTAAAGAGTCTTGCAGATTCCAATGATCCTATCGCCATAGTCAATGGTGAAAAGATCACACAACAAGACTATCAAGATTATCTACAAGCACAAGAAAACGACAAATCTGGCGAAACCGCAGATGGAAAAATGGCAGTTGAAGAATTAGTCCAACGCGAACTGCTCAGACAAGATGCAATCAAAAATGGTTTGGATCAAAAACCTGATTTTATTCGCAAAATGAATTACATGCGTAATAATTTACTCATGGCTATGGCCTTGCAGAACTATTTGGAAAAACATCCAATAACTGATGCGATGTTGAAAGCCGAGTATGATAAGCAAGTTGCCCAAATCCAAATGCCAAAAGAATACAAGGTGCAACATATTTTGGTGAAAACAGAAGCAGAAGCCAAAGCCATTATTGCTGAACTAGATGCCGGTAAAAACTTTGGAGAACTCGCCAAGGAAAAATCCATAGACGTGGGTTCAGGAAAACAGAATGGAGAATTAGGTTGGCTTACCAAAGATAAAGTAGTTCCTGCATTTGGAAATGCCCTCGACAGCTTAGAAAAGGGTAAATACAGCACCACACCTGTAAAAAGCCAATTTGGTTGGCATATTATCCAACTGGAAGATAGTCGCTCAATCGCCTTACCTCCTTTTGAAGCGGTTAAAGACAGAATTAAAATGTTAATGCAAAATCAACGCTTGCAACGATATTTGAGCAGTTTGATACAACCTGCAAAAATTGAAATTATTAAGCCTAAACCTTAAACGCCCTCAAGTAGAGACGTAGCATGCTACGTCTCTACAACTTGCATATTTTCATCCATTCAATTTTTTTTCCAATTATGTCAAAAACCTTAAACCTCGCAATTGATCTCATCAGTCGCCCCTCAGTAACTCCCAACGATTTAGATTGTCAAACACTTATTGCTAAACGCCTAGAAGCCTTTGGTTTCACTATTGAACACCTACGTTTTGGCGAGGTAGACAATCTATGGGCGCAGCACGGAGATGCTGAACCTTTATTTGTATTTGCTGGACACACCGATGTTGTGCCAACTGGCCCAGAACAGCAATGGAAATTTCCTCCATTTGAACCTACTTTGCATGAAGGATTATTATATGGACGGGGCGCAGCGGATATGAAAGGTAGCCTCGCAGCAATGGTGACAGCGGCTGAACGTTTTGTCACTGAATACCCTGAACATAAAGGCTCAATCGGTTTCTTGATAACTAGCGATGAAGAAGGGCCTGCTACTGATGGCACTATTAAAGTTCTTCAACACTTACAAGAAAAAAATAAACAAATAAAATGGTGTGTAGTCGGAGAACCTTCTAGCGTTAAACGTGTAGGAGATGTAGTAAAAAATGGACGGCGTGGTTCATTAAATGCTAATTTGACTATACACGGTATTCAAGGACATGTAGCCTATCCACAAAAAGCAGATAACCCCATTCATAGCTTTGCACCACTATTAAAAATCCTAAGCGAAACGAAATGGGATCAAGGCAACGAATTTTTTCCGCCAACAAGCTTTCAAATTAGCAATATTAATGCTGGCACAGGTGCTGATAATGTCATACCTGGCGATTTAGAGCTAATGTTTAATTTCCGTTACTGTACTGAAGTAACTCATACTCAGCTACAAGAAAAAGTCACAGCTTTATTAGATAAACATAAACTAAAATATACTATAAAATGGCGACATTCAGGGAAACCCTTTTTGACAAAGCCAGGTGCATTAGTCAAAGCCAGTCAAGCAGCAATTAAAGAAATTTGCGGCTATGAAACTGAACTATCCACAGCAGGCGGAACATCAGATGGACGTTTCATTGCACCTACTGGAGCGCAAGTTATTGAATTAGGCCCCCTCAATGACACTATCCACAAAGTTAATGAATGTGTTAATGCTGATGATCTTGATACAGTTTCTGATATTTGTCAGAGGATTCTGGAAAAATTGTTGATTTGAAAGTACCAAAGCTAAAGCTTTGGACTCCAATTTATCTAACGAACGTGTTTTTTAGTAGAGACAAGGCATGCCTTGTCTATTATTCATAGTATTACATACCAAGCTAATACACAAGTTGCCTTAATATAAGCTTTGGAAACATCATGAACTACAATTTTTTCTTGAATCCGCTGAATCTCACAACGTTTTATACGAAATAATCCCTTTAATTTAATCGACTCTATCAATTTCAGTAAATCTTCTTCATGCAATAAAGTTAATTTTAAACCAATTTCGGTTTCATATAGTTTAAAACGCTTATCTATTTTTATTTTTATTTCTTGATACAATCTTGTTTCTGAAATTGTATAGTTGGCTGTGAATAGTGGAAATTGAGAAAGTTGCTGCTTGAGATTATTAAACATTTCTAAGCGTTGTTCTTCGATACTAAAAGTATCTTCATTGATAAAAAATCCTTTTTCTATCAATTTATCATATTTTTTTAAAAAGGAAGGGTTGAGAATCTCTAATGTTTCTTGAATTTCCGTATATTCTTTTTCTGCTGCGCCAAATTTATTTGCTTCTTTACGTTCCAAATAGCTTATGTCTGAATAATATTCATAACTAAAGAAAACAAGGGCTGCACTCAAAATAACAGAAATTCCAAACACATACCAGGCTCTGGATAATATTGACCATTTCATTAATAGCTATTACCTTTGGAGTCCAAAGCTTTAGCTTTGGATTCCAAAAAGATTACAATCGCACTTGTACTGGTACGCTATGATTATCCAATTTCATATCTTCAGCAGACATGCCACAAGCTAAACCAACCAATTCTGGTAAAAATAAAACTGGCAATTGAAAATCCTGTTTTGTCGCTGCTAGAGCATTCGATTGCACTCCATCCAAATTTTTAAAACACAAGGGGCAAGATGTCACCATTAAATCAACCTTTTGTTTTTGCGCCCCTTGAAGCACTGAACTTGTCATTTTTAATGACAAATCTTTATTTGGCCAATTTATATGATAACCACAACAATTATCTTTGGTATCATAATCAATGATTTGGACTCCTAGAACTTTCAGTATATCTTCTAAAGATGTCGGATTATCTGAAGATTCATAATTTTGAATATCACTTGGATTGTTGGTATGACAACCATAATAAGATGCTACTCGTAAGCCATTTAATGGATTAGTCACGCGCTGCCCCAATTTCTCTAAGCCTACATCTTGAGCTAACATCCATAGCGTATGAGTAAGTCTACAAGTACCTTTATACTCGACTCCATCTTTTACCAAGATTTCATTCACTTGATCAAACAGCTTTGTATCTTCTGCTAGTCGCTTTTGCACGTTGGAAATTACGTTATAACAAGTTGAACAGGGCGTATAAAACGGTAAACCCATCTTTTCAGCACCAACCATATTCCGCGCATTAATCGCTAATGAGGTAAGTTCTGAACGTTCTTCAATCACTCCTGCACCACAACAAATTGCATCGGGAATTATATGAAGTTTAACGTCCACATTATCAAAAACTTGATTCAAAATATCAAAAAAACGCGCATCTTTACCCTGAAAGCAGCAGCCTGAATAAAAGGCATAATGCAATTTGCCGTCATTATATTGTTGTTCACTCACAATCTAGCTCCTTTTCTTTTTCCTTAGTTTCTATTTTACGCACTTCTGCGTAAATTTTAGCCGCCGAAGATTGACCAGCTAAAGTACAAACTTGGCGTGTTGGTTCTATACCTAGACTTTCTAAATCGGCTTCAGCCGCTTCTATCGCTCCCCAGCCCTTTGTACCATTTACAATAACTGGTAGCATTGGCTTATTAACTTGACCAAATTTTTCGACATCATCCGTATAAGCCTTTGCACGACGCGAACCTGCTGTGTCATGGATTCCATCATCTATTGAAATACGGCGCATATTACGAATAGCATCCGCTGGTCGAATATCTTTAGGACAGACTTTGATACATTTGCGACATTGTACACAAGACCATAAACCTTGATCCATTGAGGCTTGTATCCGCATTCCACGAAAACTATCACGCGGATCAATGGAAAAACGATAAGCCTTAGCAATCGTCAATGGGCCAGCATAATTTTCATCAGCCTTCACGCTAGAACAGGCTGAAAAACATGCCCCACATAATATGCAATCAGTCAGCGGATTAAATTTATCCAGTTCTTTCTGAGACATCAACGATTCTTGTTCTAATGTTTCAGGAATACGCTCCCTATTTTCCATTAAATAAGGGTGCATTTTGGCGAGTTTCTCAATAATTGGATCAATATCAACTACCAAATCTCGAATAACTGGCAAATTCGCCATAGGTTTTATACTGACTGTACCTTTGCCAAAATCTTTAATTATCGGCATCAATTGAGTACTACAAGCCAATACCGAATTACCATTAACCCGCACAGTACAAGAACCACATATAGCAGAACGGCAAAATGCCCTGAAAGTGAGTGAACTATCCTGAGTATTTTTAATCTGACGCAAAACCTCCAGCACAGTCATTCCCGTTTCTACTTCAACTTTGAAATTATCGAAGTAAGGAGAACGATTAACAGTAGGTGTAAAGCGTTGAATACGAATATTCGCAAGCAATTTTTCTCGTTTCGGATTTATTTTTTCAGTCATAAAACACTCCTTTGAAAATGATTTCTCCCTTAGTTAGTGCAAGGTTACCTTGCACTAACTAAGGGATTAAACAAGTCTAATCTTTCATTTCTGTCGCATAATTCGCTGCGGCTCGAATAAAACCAGAAAATAACGGATGCCCATCACGAGGCGTTGAAGTAAATTCTGGGTGGAACTGGCAACCGATAAACCAAGGATGACGAGCGTTTTCTATCACTTCTACAAGATTATCATCTGCTGACATGCCCGCAAATACTAAACCAGCTTGCCGTAACATTGACATATAATTATTATTAAATTCATAGCGATGGCGGTGGCGTTCTCGGATTATATCTTTTTCATATAATTCATATATTTTACTACCCGTCATTAAGTGACAATTTTGTCCACCTAAGCGCATAGTGCCACCTTTATCCATGTTTTCGTCGCGTTTTTCGATTTCTCCGCTTTCTGTTGTCCATTCAGAAATCATGGCAATCACAGGGTGAGGCGTTTTGGGATTAAATTCGGTACTATGTGCGCCTTCTAAACCCATTTCTCTGGCGAAGTCTATGACGGCTACTTGCATACCTAAACAAATACCTAAATAAGGAATATTGTTTTCTCGCGCAAATCGTGCTGCACTGATTTTGCCTTCAATGCCACGCTCTCCAAAACCACCTGGAACTAATATAGCATCTATATTGTTTAAACAAGCAGTGCCTTTTGTTTCAATCTCTTCAGAATCGACATAACTAATATTAACTTTTGTGCTAGTTTGGATGCCTGCATGAATTAAAGCTTCCGATATAGATTTGTAAGCATCTGTTAGTTCTACATATTTACCAACAATTACTACAGTTACACTACCATTTTTAGGCTTATCCATCGCGGTTAGAACTGTTTGCCATTCTGATAAATCGGCAGTAGTTGTGACAAATTTAAGTTTATCACAAACGATTTTATCTAAGCCTTGTTGATGTAATAGTATGGGAACACGATAAATAGAATCAGCATCAACGACAGAAATCACAGCTTGTTCATCAACACTAGTAAATAGGGCAATTTTTTTCCGTTCATTCTCTGGCAAAGGCTGACTAGAACGGCAAAGTAAAATATCTGGTTGTATGCCAATAGAACGCAGTTCTTTAACCGAATGTTGAGTAGGTTTAGTTTTAAGTTCCCCAACAGTCGGAATATAAGGCACTAAAGTTAAATGAATAAATAGGGCGCGTTCATCGCCTAATTCTCTACCCAATTGGCGAATAGCCTCTAAAAATGGCAAAGATTCAATATCTCCCACTGTGCCACCAATTTCGACCATAACCACATCAGCACCATTGGCACTATTCAGGATAGATTGCTTAATTTCATCAGTGATATGAGGGATAACTTGCACAGTAGCCCCCAAATAATCACCACGCCGCTCTTTAGCGATTACGCTTTCATAAATGCGTCCAGTGGTAAAATTATTAACTTGCCCCATTTTTGTACGGACAAAGCGTTCATAATGCCCCAAATCAAGATCGGTTTCAGCCCCATCATCAGTGACAAAAACTTCTCCGTGTTGAAATGGACTCATAGTACCTGGATCAACATTGATATATGGATCTAATTTTAGTAAAGTGACTTTGAGTTGACGCGCCTCAAGGATAGCACCTAAAGATGCAGATGCAATACCCTTGCCAAGTGAAGAGACAACGCCACCTGTTATAAAGATAAATCGTGTCATAGTGAGTATAATAAAAGCTAAAAAACATGACAAGATAGCAGATAAATCGCATATTGGGCAATTTTTTTCTAACTTATAGGATAAATAACAGGACAAATAAAATGAAGAAAAAACAAACAGTTTTAATTGTGGATGATAATGCAGAAAATTTGGGTGTTTTGGGTGATATAGTGGCTGGAAATGGCTATATTCCTGGTTTTGCATCAAATGGTATTGCTGCATTGGCTGCTATCAAAAAGAAACATCCTGATTTAGTTTTGCTAGATGTTATGATGCCTGGGATGGATGGTTTTGAGGTGTGTAGGCAATTAAAGCAAGATGCTACTTTGGCAAATATTCCGATTATTTTTCTTACCGCAAAGACGGAAAAAGATGATGTTATTGCTGGGTTGGAATTGGGGGCTGTGGATTATGTCACTAAGCCTTTTAATAAAAAAGAATTGCTCTCTCGTGTCAATACTCACCTTGAACTGCAAGCGACTAAAGAAGAATTGCGAGAGGCTCTTGCTACCAAAGATAAACTTTTTACCATTCTTGCACATGATTTAGGTAATTTGTTCAATGGCTTATTGGGTTTTTCATCAATGTTGGCGGGAAAAAATGCTAGAGCTATTTCAAATGCTCAAAAAGATGAATACAGCCAACACATTCTGAAAATGGCTAATAAAGGTTATAACTTACTAAAAAATATACTTATTTGGTCAAAATCACAAACTGGTAGCTTAAAAGTCCAGCCAACACCCATCAATTTGCTAAGCTTAGTTCGTCGGAATATTGAATTACAGGAAGAAAAGGCTGGGGCAAAAAATATCAAATTATTTTCCCATATTGATGAAAATGCGTCTGTGTTTGCTGATTTGAATATGCTTGATACTGTTCTTAGAAATTTAGTTTCTAATGCGGTTAAGTTCACTTTGCCAGGTGGAGAAATTAAAATATCTTCTAAAAAGGTAAATAACTTGATTGAAATTTCAGTTGCTGATAATGGTGTTAGCATCAAAGCTGAAGATATTGAAAAGTTATTTAGAATTGATGTGGTTCATACAACTACTGGTACTGCTAAAGAACAAGGTAATGGTTTAGGTTTAATTTTGTGTAAAGAATTTGTTGAGAAAAATGGTGGCAGCTTGAGTGTTAAAAGCGAAGTTGGTGAAGGAACTACATTTTATGTGCGTATGCCTTCAATTTCTTTAAAATAAAATATTAACCAAATAATGATTTTTTAACTTAGTTTGGAGTCCAAAGCTTTAGCTTTGGCTGGTCATCCAAAGCTAAAGCTTTGGACTCCAATATCAATACAATTTAATGTTTCCTACAAAATGTTAAAATATTTATGTGTACTTAAGTGTTTATAAAATCGCTCTGCTCATTCCCGAAACAACTCTAATTATAACGGAATAATCTGATATTTCAGTCTTCCATTTTTCTTTCGTTCGACAACTATTTTGGCTAATTTTCTTATCTTGGAACTAGTTCTATTAATATAATCTAGCTTGATTATAAATGTTCTCGTTGAACCTGGTATTGAAATAGTTACTGTTGCTGTAACTTCTCGTGTGGGATTGGCTGAATCATTGTAGTAGTTTATTCCTATCAGATATTCTCCTACTTGCAAATTTTTACAATCAGTATAGTAGTGTTCGGGGCCAAATCCTTGCGTATTGTCAAGATCCAAATAGCCACTATTTCCTGTTTTACTTCCATAGTAAACATGAGTTTTATCTGGCTCAAGAATATGTAAATCTACATCATTCTTATTTTCCAGATTCCAAGTCATAGTCACCGTAATTGAGCCATTTTTTACTATTTGTGGTGGTTTTTCTAAGTTATTTAATTCTTGCTTAATCGCTTTAATAAATTCTGCACGAATATCATAATCGGGCGATAAATAAGTTTCAGTCAAACTATGAGCAGGAATTGAACCTAGATTGTCAATAATTCTGCCATTCTTTGAACTATGCAAC
>Ga0256844_10000649_pt1 | contig 13288 bp, 10 predicted proteins | sample MusselsmetaG_FD_189100 | JGI IMG/M metagenome (GOLD analysis project Ga0256844, IMG submission 189100) | Mussel associated microbial communities from hydrothermal vent at the East Pacific Rise, Pacific Ocean - Mussels | ecosystem: Host-associated > Mollusca > Shell > Unclassified ... | reverse complement strand
ACTTGACAGAATGAAAGCTACTAGAGAAGCAGTACAGGACAAGATGAAGAAAGAACTGACTACTATCAGAACTGCGAAGACGTTACTGGCGTGGGATAAGAATAATAAGGAACTTAGTAAGACACACCTGACAGGGCTTAAGAAGTTGCTAGCAGACTCTAAGCAGCGAATTAAAGACCTTAACGATAGCCTTAAGGGTACACCTGGGCGTATCGTAGATGGGATAGAAAACAACTCGTTAGAGTCTCATGTCAATGCTGAAGTAGCTGACGGCATTGCCGCTAACCTTGGTGGAGTAGCGCACACTATACAGAAACACCTCGCCGGCAAGGGTAACGCAGCTGATGTTACTGAGGCGTTGAACTCTGTTATAGCGTTAACTGACCTAGTAAGTTTTGATGAAACTATGTCTAATAGTATTGATTTTGACAAACATCCGTTGTTGAAGGGACTAGCTGATGACGTTAATGACGTACTAAGTGGTGCGTTCTACAAAGGTGATGACATTCAATTTAACGTACATTTGTACGCGAAGAACCCAGTACAGAGAGCATTGATGACGGTTGCGGAAGGTGCTAATAAAAAGAAGCTGAATGAGAAAGACATAGTATTTAGTGACCAAGTCGCGTTTACTATACACACGGCAGCTATGGCTGTACTGGATACAGAATTGCTTGGTTGGGTTGGTTACAAAGATGATGAACAGTTAGGTAAGTTCTTCGGTAATCCTGACGCAACTCCATTACCGAATAGCAATGCAGCGGGTAAGCTGAGACACGCGTATCCTGTAACGTACGCTTACGAACACGCAGGTAAAATACTTGCGAAGTCGTTAGGTATGAAGATGGACGAGGAGCTAGTATCACCAGAGCAGCGTGCTGCTATCTACTCTCAGTTAGGCCATATCGTCGTGACGTATATGAAGCAGGCTGGGTACCTAGAGAAGAAAGAGATGACGTTGACAGTAGAGGAACAGAATAAGTTTAGAGTTAATAAGCTTCCTACAGGGTCTGGATCTACGTATAACTTCCTTGTGGTTGGCGAGCAGTACAAAGGTAAGAACATAGAGAAGTTAAGAAAGTTGATTGCTGATGGCGGTATTGAAGACTTCTTGGACGTGTTTATGCCAGATAGAGAAGCTAATAAGAAATTTGACACAGTTGCTACTAATGGTAATAATGCATCACCTAAGAATACGATGATAGGTAAGAACTTACCGGCAACGGCTGAAGAGGCTACTGAGAGTGCAGAGAATACTGGGTACGAGCTAAACCAAGGTAAAGCAAAGGAAGTGTTAGCAGACTACGACAAGCTGATTGTGAAAGAAGACGGCGGGCTAGTTGACGTTAATATGGAAGAAGCGGAGATTATTGAGTATGTAGACGAGAAACAAGCTGCAGCGTTCTTTGCTAAGTTCGGTGTAATGACTCCGAAGGATATCGTAGATAGCGTTATGTTGTATGACGACAGAAACGCGGCGTACGAGAACTATAGAACATTCGTAAAGACGTTAGAAGATTTGAGAGAACTTGACAGTAAGATTGATGTGACTAGAAAAGGTGTGGAGAGTGTACTAGGTAAAGGTAAGATGCCTGTGCTGCCTGTGTACACTAAGTACTTCTTTAGTAAGAACGGTAGATTTTTTATGGACGCAGCGAATGGGCTGAATCCACAGACTGAGAAAGAACTGGCTAGATGGTTGTTGACTCCTAGTGGAACTGTTAGACAAGTAGTTACAGCTGGAGCGGTTAAGAAAATAAACGATGTGTTCATTGAAGGTAAAGGCGACATGGTTGCTGCTATGAGGAATGAACAGGAAAGTCGTGGGCTAAATGCTGCTGTCGGTGTGGCACAAGCGTTCGGACATGGCATTGACAAGTCGTTGACTACTGAGTCAATCGGGTTTGGTGCGACTATGATGCAGATGAGCCTAAGCGAGTTGGAGAGTATTAAAGAGAGACTTGCTAACGGTGAAGACGTTAATGTTGACTACAAGTATAGAGTGATTAACTTTGTTACTGGTAAAGAGAGCGGCGTTCTTACTAAGAGTATGACGATCGGTAAAGAGCATGAGATGCAAAGACAGGTCGTGCTGGATAGTCTGATTAATAGGGCCAAAGGCGGAATGTCATTGAATGCTCCGTACGAGATTGATGGTGTGACTAACGGTACTTACTTTAAGACAGCTGAGGCACCTGTTATTGAGGGCTTCGAGAGTATGCTGAGCAAGACTGGCTTCTACACTGAGAGTATGAAGATCTTCGGAACTACTTTTGGGAAGCTGGCGGTAAGACCATCTGCGCAGGATGTGATTGCGTTGACTAGACATATTAGTACTGACAAGAACGAGGCTGAAATTAGAAGTGAGATCGGTTTTACTAAGCTTGTTATGAGTCCTGAGGAGAAGAAATTCTTCAATGATGCGTATGTGTCTATCATCGACGGTTTTGAGTCGTTGGACACTGCAGAGAAAGCGCAGAAGTGGGCTGTAGGTAAGAAGCAAGGGGCTAGTAAGAACATCGCCAACAGTGGAATTGTTGCTATACCTTACCTGTACGGTAACGTGAAGCACTTTATGCCATCGGCGAAAGATGTTATGGGTATGGTAACGAAGGCCTTTAGAGATTTTGTTAAGTATCCTAAGATGATATTTGATTACGGTGGAGCTGTAAAAAATATCAGAAAGGCATTTGTTAACGACATCACTAAGGCTGTACTGAACAACGTACTAACCGAAGCGTCAGAGCTACTAGCTAGTGAAGGTGATATCGACAGAAAGAAGTATGCAGACCTACTAGGGTTGATAGTACCAAACATAGACCAGATGAACGATAAAAGCGTAAGAACGACGTTTGCGGCTGTAGTAGTAGACTTGCAGAAGATGGATATAGAGAAAGGTGTTAAGTTACCTAAGATTGGTAACATGAAAGCTATAACGCTTACTAACGGAAAAAAGATTGTTGGTAGTAAATCAGCGACGCTTTACAGTGTTGTTACTGAGATGGTAGATGCACTTGAGGGACAGATGATACAGGATAAGCTATTGAAAGACAGTAGTACCCTGATTGACTACAACAACACGTTAAATACTGCAGCTAAGTGGATGGGACACATATTCAAGAGCAAACTTGCAACAGGGTTAGATCAAGTACGTGCCTTTAACAAGAAGGCGTTAGAGGACAAAGGGATTGATACAAGTACAGTCCATGCCTCGTTGTTGGATCCTAGTATACGACAAGTAGAAGAATTGATTCAGCAACTCGATCGTCAGGGATTTACACCTGTCGTGAAGGCTCCTGGCAGTTCTCCATTTGACGGTTCTGGTATTGAGTTGATAGACACTAAGGTAGCTAAAGACAGTACGTCAATACAAGCTCCGTTGGCGTATGGTGCTAAAGACGGTAAGAACTCTATGAGTAAGACAGTGTCTACGATACTGAAAGAGCCTGCTGTAGTACACGCGCTAGCTAGTGTTGCGGACACTCACTTTAGTGATGGTGCAGCGATGGCAGAGCTATTGAAGAGATATGGAGTAACTCCGATCCATGATGCGACTGTACTGAATGGTGCTATTGCTGATAGAGTTTCTGAACTGTACGGCGAGAAGAGTTTTGAGATAATGATGAAGCATAGTCCGGTACACACTTATGCAGAGAAGCTGCAGGATATGGCTAGTAAGTTGACTATGGAGGAGATGGACGTATTAATAGCTGACCTTTCTGCATTGTCACCTACCGAGCAAGTTGTACTACCTGCGAGATACGCTATGATTGATGAGAAGGGTGTACCCACATACGGAAGCACTGTGCAGGAAGAGATTGCAAAAGAGGACCAAGTCAAGGTTACGACTGTTGAAAGTCTACTTGAGCAGATGAGAAGATGGGGATTACTTGTTGTAGAGAATAAAGAGAAGTTATTGAGCCAGGATGTGTACATTACCCAACTCGCCGGTGCAGTTAACGGAGAGTACGCTTATACAGGTGGTACGATGGCTCATGGACTGAGTGACGTTGTAACTGACGTAGCCTACGGAGCTGATGCTATCAATGTTGAGTCTGGGCCTATCTCAGAGAAAGCTCTTCCTAAGCAACTTTTTGCTACAATATGGAATCAGCAGATTAAGCAAGCGATTACAGAAATTGCTACGGTCGGTAAACTTGATGACACAGACGTTGTTAACGAGGATCTTAAGAAAGCGATAGCGGAGTCAGACCTTGGGGATAACAAGAAGTACTGGGGACAGTACGCAACTGCACTTGGTAAATTTGTAAGCACTCTTGGGCAGAGAGAAGGTAGTATAAGAAAATTAGTTCGTAATGACCTGGAAGAGTTCACCAAGCTGTTACCGTCAGCGGCTAGGGATGACGTAACACCTTTTGCAGTAGCTAAGCTGTACAATGAGTTCATCGTAGATGAGTTAATCGACAGAGGCCTAGGCAGTTTAGACACCTGGGTCGAAGAATCAGAAAAATCAGAGTGTAAGGGATAGAGATGAGTTGTAACGTAGGAAAAGCAGAACAGTTAAGTAGAGAGTTCCTCCAAAAAGGGAGGAATTCTGCAATTAGAGAAACAGTAGACGAAATAGCAAAAATTAAGATTAGACAGTTCAGTAGTGTTTTTGGTCTGACTAAAGGACTTAATACGCTCAAAGTTGTACAAGCACGCGCGGAGAACTTCAGAGCCGAGTGGCAGGTGTTGAGAGACATTAGCCCTATGATAGAAGTCCTAGCGGACGGTACAGCTATTGAAGAGACTGGTGTGCTGTATACGACTAGTGCTGTAAATAGAGCTGCGTTCGATAGAGGAAGTAACGAGCGATTGCCTACGTATGTAAAAGTCGAGTTTAACGAAGGTAAGGCAGTCGCCGGAGAATTACTGGGAGTTGTGGTTAATGACTTGAACGGTAGTAAGAGCACTAAGTACGTTGTAAAAGTCGGAAGCAAAGGTACCATCAGTTATGTGGATGCTGGAATGGTGAGTACCCATACAACAAAGATGGAGCAAAGGTTTTCAAGTGGGGATGAGGTATGGGTACTATCTCCTAAGAACCTTAGCAGTGTGGAAGGCCTTGTTAACAACGATGGTGCAGAAACAGCTGATCTTGAGAGAAAGTTGCAGGGGCAGTTGCAATCGGCGTTTGGGAGTAACCGAACTTTAAAACCTGAGGCGTTCAGTGAACTAGCAGAGAGAAACTCTGTAGAGTTTGAGAATGATAAAACAGCTGAGGGACTTGTAAACGTTGATAACGATGGTAAACTAAAAGTGTGGGTTTACAGAAAGAACAGCAAGGACAGTGACGGTAACCATAAGCTAGTTGGTGTGGTTGAGTCAGAGTACGATGTTGGTGATAAGATTGTATTGAGTGACAAGTGGAAGAACGGTGAGGTAAGAATTGACAAGTACAGCGAAGTACTAGAGAGTACTGACGGCGAGCCTGTACTGTTTAACACGAAGAATAGTAAGAAGAAATGGAAGAAGAGCGGTTTTAAGCAGAGTAAATATAAGCACAAAGATGTGATAGACAACAACGGGCTAGTAGAGCTAGCTAAGGAGCTCCAGGAAGCATCACCTACTGAGATTGGTGCAGAGCATCAAAGTAACCTGGTCGAGCTACTAGGGCGTATCTCTGGGGCGCATGTGATGGAAGAAACTGACCTGTACTTAAGTAAGCAAAGTACTAAAGACGGAGTTGTTAACGGTTTTTATAACTACGTGGAAAAGAAAGGTATGAAAGCTGGAGTGTACGTTACAGATAGCGGTATGGTCAACACTGATGGTGACATGAGTATGTTAGAGACATTTGCACATGAAGTAATACACACTATAGAAAAAACAGGACTGTCATTAACTAGTCCTAGGGTAGTGCAAATTAGACGAGAACTGGAGTCACTACGTGAGTATGTTATGGACAAGTACGACTATACTATGCTGCTCGACAACGCGGAGACTGCTAGTAAACGTGCTAAAAGAAAAGCTAAAGCGACATGGGAGTACATGGTCAGTAACAACGGCTTGCACGAGTTTGTAGCGATTGGCTTAACTAACGAGAAACTTGCTGCGAAGCTAAAAGAGATTTCCTACAAGGATGTGAAAGACTCTAGTATAACAAGTGTGTTTGGTAAGCTTATGAAGATTCTTGCTCGAACAGTCGAGGCTGTACTTGCGGTAGTTAAAGGTGAAGTTCCACTGTCTCGTAAAGATAGTTTTGAAGCTTTGCTACATATGAACATAGAACTAGGAAAGATATCTAGAAACACTAAACGTGGTAGCGTAAAGAACAACCTTAACAACATCAGAAATAAGATGGATAAAAAGGTCAGCACCGCTGTAGGTAGACTACTTAAGTCTGATAAGTTGGACACTTTAGGGTTAGAGAGTATAACAAGTAAACCGAAATGGCTAAGACCATTCTTCTTAATACCTAAGCTTGGTAGACTACTGGCACTAGGTGACGTCGGTAAAGGTACTCTGTACTACGCACTGGACGCTATTGGTTTAGACACTGGTGGAGCATTTCAAATGCTGTTGAGAAACTTTATTACACCAGATGACCTGGATAAAACAGTAGAGAAGCTGGGATTGCTATCAGCAAATGTAGATACACAAAGGTCTCAAATTATCAAGGACATGACTGCTAACGTTAAAGGGGAACTTGGAAAAGACATCACCGAAAGAATTGAAGAGGACTTAGGTAGAGTTCTAGTTATGGGCGACTTACAGTCACTGCTTGGTAAATTTACTTCTAGACAGATTGGTGAGCTAGTTACTGATGATAGTAAGCTTGAGGCAGCTACCAAGAAATACACAGACGAAGTGTTTAAAAAGGCTGGAAGTAACGCTAACATGGTGTACAACCAGGTTAAGGGTCTAGCGTATTTCATGTACAGCGGCAAAGGCAACGAAGCACAATTACCTAATGCTAGAGCGATAGTTGATGGCTTTGGTACTTCTGCACATAAAGTTAACAGAGACGCTAAGCTTACTAAGAGTGTTGGTATACTAGCGAGTTTAAAGGCGTTGAAGATGCTTAAAGAGGATATTGATCCGAGTACGCTTGCATATATTGCAAAGAATGAGAATGCGGTTAAGCACGTACTATCAGCTATGAAGTACCACGAAGAGAACTTCTCTGGTGAGCTGTTCAAAGAAGACAACTACAATAGAATAAAAGGTCATACCGCAGAAGTTGCTAACAGTAACGTAGAGATCAAGTTTGGGCTACTTAGTGACGAGAAAAAAATGAGTGCAAAAGGCTTTACGAAAGTCAAAGAATTAGAAAGCAGAGTGGGTAAAGGCAAAGTGGCTGTATATGTAAATAAGTTTCCTACTGATGCGTCATTCACGAAGCAAGCTATTAGGCTTACTGACACTAGTAGAAGAGGTACTGATATTGAAACTATGCTAAGCAATAGCTACGATGATGAAACACAGACACTGATGATTGATAGTTTTAAGACTAAGATCGAATCACTTACAAAAGACCATTGGGTCTCTGACAGTACCGTGTATAGAAAATTGATTGGTGAAATGTCTAAAAATGTAAAAAAAGAATATGAAGTTAAACGTCGCAAGATACTTAAGGGGTACAACAATAACGCTAAGTCGTTTGACCGTAACACAGTTACCGACGGTTTTATGCCTACGTTTAAAAAGGGCGGTAAAGTTGCTACTTATAGACTGCAGATGAACAGAGAGTTGAAGGAAGACTTGCTCAACTTGGATACTAAAGTTAGTAGACTGGTTGGTCATACATTCGGTCAGACTATGGATGTACTGGAGACTATGAAGCAGAACAAAAGAACGATTGACGTTATTGAAAAAGACATGAAAGCTAACTATAGACCAGGAAATCGTTTTGGTAAAAACCGTTTCAAGTACAAGTTGATAAAACCTATGCAGGCTGCTAGTGGTGAGGAGATAGGATACTGGGAGATGCTACCGTACGAAGCTAAAGAAAGATTCAAACGTATAGCTTCTGCACAGTACAAAAACGCATTGAGAGAACATATGCCTAAGGGATTTCGTAGAGGATCTTCTGAGTACGTCGCTGAAGCTGAAAAGATCAGAGAAAAGTACTACGGGGTACCCATCAGAGAAGACCTCTCTAGGTACTACATGGGTGAGCGCTCTATGAGTGTAGCCAACAGTAGATTAGTGAAGATGTTACCTGCAGCTGTACAAAAGAATATCGCAAGAGCTGGAGCAGTGTGGGTTGACATAGTACAGATTGCTAAAACAAACATTATAGCTAAACTACCTCAAGTGGTAATAGGTAACGGTATATCAAACACAGTGCTAATGGTGCAGTACGGAGTGCCTGTAACTAAGGTAGTATCACTGCCTGCAAAAGGTATTAGTGAGTTACATAAGTACAGAACTAACGTAAAGAAAATTCGTGCTATAGATGCGAAATTAACGACTGCGTCGGTAAAGGAAAGAAGTAGATTAACAATTGAAAAAAAGAGATTGGAGAATGAGAATAAGGATAACTCAGCTGAGTATCTTATCAGAAATGGTGGATTTTTAGGATTGGTTGAGGAGTTGGCAGAGGAGGATAACGCATACAGGAATCACCTTGTCAATGCGTTTCACGGGCTTGTAGGTAAGATGCCTAATATTGCGCAGACACTTGTCAATTACTTGACGTTGAACAGTAAAACAGCTCCCTTCCAATTTATGGAGAAGGCTATTCAAGAGCACGATTTTGCAACTGGGTACGCCATTTTCATGCATCTTTACGGTCAAAGACTAGCTGAGTTTGAAAAGGTTAAAGGCAGTAGAGCTACGGCTGCTGAGCAGAATAAGATTCGTGACGATGTGTTTATAACATCTAAAGTTGCAACTGTGTTGTACAGTAAACTAGATAACAAGTATGTAAAGTATTTAAATGATACTGGTCCAGTTATATTTACTAAATTCGCAGTAGGCGCGAACAGAGTTATTAAAGAACTAACTGAGAAACACCCAGTCAGTGCGTTGATGACGCTAGGTTTGCAGTCTATACTACCAGTAGACGATATGCTGGATCACTCCATTATAGAGACAGACTGGACAAACCTAGTTAACACCCCAGGCGATATTTTAGATAGTGCATTTTACACTATTTTTGAACTACCTGGAGATATTAAAAGTGCGTTGAAGTAGCTTAGGCTACTTCTTCACTACCGCTGTCTTTTTCTTTTTACTTATAGTAAGGTCGAATAGCCTGTCTAGGAACTTTTTGAGCTTGTCGCTGACAGGCTTTTGATCTTTCTTGGCAGCATCAGACATTACTTCATCCTTAGATGACGTGCTACTAGTGCTCTTCTAGCTTCAGCGATTAGGTCACTTGGACTGAATACGTCAATTTTTACTGATAGTATGTCGTTTGTCTTCTTAGTGTCTTGGTACATCTTCTTTAGTACCGACTTAGTTATTCTATATATTTGTTTAGTCATGGCTAATTCCTTAGTTTAAGTTGAGTAAGGCTTGAAGCTTAGCTTCAGGTCCTACGAAGTCTGCAGGTTTGGTAATCTTACCTGCGGCATTTTTTGTTGCTGATTTAGTTTCATTAGCATCCAGTACTAACTGATACGCGTCTACAATTCTGTCAGCAGTGAGAGGCATCTTCCCCAGTGTACCACCTATAACAAACTTAAGGTCGAGAAGAGCGTCAAGACGCCCTACCGTAGTAGTAGCGTCTCTAAGCTCATCAAGTTCTTCCTGGAGCATAGCGACTTCGAGGTCCCAGTCCAATGTGTCTGGGGTATTTCCTCGAGTCGTGTTCCAAGCGATCGTTTGTTCTATTTGGTTGTAGGCTTGTTTCTTGTGAAACACTACACTACTACCCAGTTAGTTGCTAGTAGATCATCCACGTCAGGCTGCCACGAGACTAGACGATCACCGCTAACCAGTGTGAAATACGGTTCAGGAGAGTACAGGTCACCATCGTCCAGTTCTACTTTCTCGGATGGTTGTACCAGGAATACGTATACTGATTTTCCCCAGCTGGTTCTAGCTACGTTCGCGGTAGGGTTTTTTACTTTCATGATATCTAGGATATCAGAAAAATCATAAGTAACGGGAATTTCGTCAGTGCGTTCCTCCGTGTCCTCCTCTATAAGCTCAACTTCTAGATCCCCTCGCTCAACTGCATCTATAGTTGCCTGCATCTTGCGAAAGAACACCTCTATTGGGTGTAAGTCTTCTTCAGGCTCTTGCTCGTCAGCAGCGATGTTTTGTAGTTCTATGTTAGCCTTTTCTTGTTCGGCACTCTGCTTTTTGTACTCTAGAAATTCTAGGTAGTCTTCCATTGTAGTTTGAATCATGTGTTTCCTTTATGTTAATAAGTCTTTTGAGAAGACTTCTTCCGCCCACTCCGCCATCGGACTACGTATAACTTTTGATAAGTTAACTGCGTGTAGATGGATTAGTGGTTGGGCTTTTGTTGTCTCGTTCATTAGAACTGAGAGGCCATTGTTGAACTTAGTAACGTACTGATTGTCTATCTGGCGTTGAGAGCCAATGATAATTACTTTGCAGTCCTTACCTATACGTGTAAGCATTTTCTGTAGTGACGCTTTTGACTGACCTTGTACTTCGTCTATAATAACGATGGCGTTAGTAAACGTACGTCCTCTGAGGCCTAGACCTGTCAGGAGTTGTATGTTATACTTTTCGTAAGCATCGACTATCTTACCTTGTATCATAGCTTCGTAGTCAGGTTGTGAACCTTTCTTTTTAGGGTACTTAGCTCTCATGATATGCTCAAGCGAGTCTTCTACAGGTGTGAAGTAAGGATTAACCTTCTCATCGTTACCTGAGCGAAAACCCATCTCTTCAATCTTCTCAACGTCGTCTATTGATGCACGTATGTAAACTATCGAATCATACGGATTGTTAGCTTTTAACAACTTAATCGCATTCGATAATGTAACCAGTGTTTTGCCGGAGCCTGCTCGAGCCTCACAGACAATTACGTCAATATCAGGTCTTTGTATAGCCCTACTCAGTAACAGTTGCTCTGCCCCTATAGGATTAACGTCCTGCTTACGTAAGTCTGTTTCTGTAGTACGCCCAATGATTTCTATAACTCCACGATGGACAATTCCTAATTTAGTATTACCAGAGGTTAGGTCTGTAAATATGTAGTTGTGGTTCTCAAGGGTGTACTCAGGATCTACTTCCTCAATGGCTGCGTTGTGCAGATTAGGGAAGAACTCTGACGGTACGTTCAAGTGTTTCGTAAAGTTGTATGAAGTTTGTTCAACCTCTTTCAGGTCAGAGACCTTTAACCCTTTAGCCATCGCTTGAATACGGCAGGCAACGTCATTTGACATGAACGTTGTGTCGTGTATAGCGCTATAGGCTAGTGCGATTGAGATGATCTTCTGATCGTTGTTGGTATTCTCAGGGTAAGTCGACGCTGAGGCTATCTTAATAGTAACGTTGTCGACAGTGAGGATTGCTTCAGTGATATTGCCAATGACGTGTTTGATGGCAATATCAGGAGACTGCGCTATAAGACGACCAAATGCCCTTGCTTGGTAGCCTAGTTCATTCATCAACGTTTTCTTGGCGTCAAGTTCCTGGATAACAGTCTCAGGGAGGACTATTATGTAGTCCTGTCCTAATGTGAGAATGTTGTTGTGGTCCAGAAGGATAATGTTAGTGTCGAGTACTAAGTGTTTCATAGACCCGCCTTTCTTCTCCAACGCTCTTTAACATCTTCGCTACCTAGCCACATATCACGGCCATCGATTACGTCGTCCATTTCCTCTTCTGTAAGGAAGCCTGCGTACGTCGTACGAAAGAAATGGTTAAGATGCTCATCTTGGAACTTCTGCTGAGCTTTGAGTTCGTGCCCTTTACCTGCCAGTCCACTGCTGTAGTTGTGTACCATAAATGACAGATGGTCGGACACAATTAAATGATCTGCAAACATCGCAATGATAGTACCAGCAGACGCGACCGTACCCGTTAAATGGATAGTGACTGTGCCATTGGTATTCTTTATCGCATCGCAGATAGCTAATGCAGAGTCTATAACACCACCAGGTGTATTGATGTGTAGTATAAACTGTTCACCTTTGTCTAACGTAGCGATAGCATAAACTAGTTTACTGTACATAAAAGGATCTTCAATCCCTCCGTATAAGTAAGCGTGATACACGTCGTTAGTCTTTATGATGGGTACCTCGTGGTCCCAGACTGATTTGTCATCTACTTTTGGTTCATGTGGGATTATTATTTCCATTAAACTTCCTTTATTGTAATTTCTTTTGTTTGGTTGACTACAACGTTCTCTACGAATGTGACTAACATGTTGTCGATATTGTTGAACGTGCCTTGCTCGCGCGAAAGACGTACTTCCTTTACTGCAAAAGCTGCAACTGCACCTAGTGCGAGTGCACGTATTTTCGGCTTTATGAGAGCGAGGATTTCTTCTTCGACTTTGTCGGTGAGTTCTGATTTAATTGCTTGTTTAGCAAAATTCAAGGCGTTGTCATCATTAGAACGAGTTGGTACAGATGCCATCTAGATCCTCCTTAGAGATTGTTTTCTTGTCATCGAAGTATTGAAGGAATGCTACATTCGTTGCCAAGTGCGCGAGGTGCGGAAGTCCTGACTCTGGGTCAAAACGTTCTCCTGCTCTATAAGCTTCGAGGTGTCTCATCAATGCGTCCAGGTAGCGAACTTCTGCATCTTCAACTAACTGCCAGTTGTTAGCGCCGTACTTTGATGCGCCGAATGTTAGGACTTCTGCGATGCCTTTGATAGCTACTGGAGGAACTAGGGAATACCTAAGTTTGCCAGTGTCGAACTTCAGGCCTTCTGTAAGTTTGCTTGGACAATGACTACATGCAATGCCCTCCTTACCTGGCATACCACACACTTCACAATTGATGTAGGGGTGAGGACTTCTTTTGGCTGCTCGTTGGTAGGATTCTACGATTTGATCTTTCACTGAACTCATGTCAGTAATCCTATCAACGTTTTACGTGATGGTCCTTTTCTGTAGGATCTTATCATCGATGGGTTAGCTTTGCACAATGCTTTCATGTTATCGTAACCACATAGTTGTATGATCTGTTTCTTTTTCATAAGCAGAAGGTCTGCTCGTGTATATTCTGTTGGCATTAAGCCTCCTTAGAATAGTTTGAATTTACCGAAGATTGTCCATAGTTGATAGCTACGTAAATGTTCGAGAAATGATGATGAATCGTTCACTGACTCTGCTGGTTGCAGGGCCTTGAGTGTTGACGCCTTGGTGTGAGGAATCTCACAGTTTGAGCAGTCACAGTGTTTT
>Ga0256844_10000648_pt1 | contig 13291 bp, 10 predicted proteins | sample MusselsmetaG_FD_189100 | JGI IMG/M metagenome (GOLD analysis project Ga0256844, IMG submission 189100) | Mussel associated microbial communities from hydrothermal vent at the East Pacific Rise, Pacific Ocean - Mussels | ecosystem: Host-associated > Mollusca > Shell > Unclassified ... | reverse complement strand
AAAGGAAGAGCTCTACAGCGTGTTATAACAAAAATTGGGAATGCAACCTTAATGACAAATTTAACAACAGCATTTGGATTTGGAACTTTTGTTTTTACAAAATCACAAATTCTTAATGAGTTTGGAGTTGTAGCATTTATTAATGTTATGTCTATATTTTTCTTGTCTTTATTTTTAATTCCTATTATTTATAGTTTTTTACCTATACCTAAACAAAAACACTTAAACCATTTAGATAAAAAATGGATGAATGGTATTGTAGATTGGATGATTAATGTTGTAAAAAATAGACGAATTGCCATATATATTACCACTTTTGTTATGGTAGTGATTAGTATAATTGGTGTGTATTTAATAAGAGTTTCAGGTAGTTTAATTGAAGATATGCCAAAAGGAAAAGAATTTTTCTCGGATATTGAATTTTTTGAAAAAGAATTTGGAGGAATTATGCCTTTAGAAATATTAATTGACACCAAAAAGCCGAAAGGTGTTATGAAACTTTCTACCTTAAAACGTATGCAAAAAATCGAAGAGGCTATTGATGAAATTGATGGATTATCTCCAATGGTTTCAGTTTTAAATTTAGTTAGGTATTCTAAACAAGCTTTTTATAATGGTAATCCAAAATATTATGATTTACCTACTTCACAAGAAAAAACATTTCTTTTAGAGTATACTAAAAACTCTAAAACTAATTCAGATATGTTAAAGAGTTTTGTTGATTCTACTGGTCAATATACTAGAATGACTACATACATGAAAGATGTAGGAACTGATAAAATGGATCGTATTGAAGAACGATTAGGAGCTAAGGTTAAAAAATATTTTCCTAAAGAAAAATTTAAAATAACTATGACTGGGAAAGCATTAGTTTTTTTAAAAGGAACTACTTTTTTAGTAAAAAATCTAGCGGTATCACTTGGTCTTGCAATTTTCTTAATAGCACTACTAATGGCGTGGATGTTTAGATCATTTAAAATGATATTAATATCATTAATTCCAAACGTATTACCTTTATTATTTACTGCTGGATTAATGGGATATGTTGGAGTTCCTATAAAGCCTTCAACTATTTTAGTGTTTAGTATTGCATTTGGTATTTCGGTTGATGACACTATTCATTTTTTAGCAAAATATAGACAAGAATTAATTGCTAGTAATTGGAAAGTTAGAAAATCTGTTTTTAAAGCTTTACGTGAAACAGGAACCAGTATGTTTTACACTTCGATAGTATTATTTTTTGGATTTTTAATTTTTATGAATTCTAGCTTTGGAGGAACAATTGCTCTTGGAGGTTTGGTTTCAATAACTTTATTATTTGCAATGATGTCTAATTTATTATTATTGCCATCATTATTATTATCCTTTGAAAAGAAAATAGCAAATAAGAAAACTTTAAAAGAACCACTTATTCGTGTTTTGCCTGAAGAAAATATTGATTTGGAGTAATTTCTAGTTTTTAATGATTATTTTTCTACTACTAATATTTGTGTTAGTTTTTAGTTTTAAGAAATAAATACCATTAGTAAGATTACTTATATTTATAAAATTACTAGTTTTCCCTTTAAGAATAGTCTTTCCTTCTACGGTATATATTTGATATTCAATTTCTTTATGTAAATTTAAATAAATAATATTCTTTATTGGATTTGGATAAATTGAAAGCAAGTCTAATGTATTGTCTAAAATACCATTAACATCAGAAGAGTAATAGTATTCTTTTTCATAAAAATTTCCATGGTCTTGAAAGTCTGAATAATTATAAGATTCATAAGAAATCAAATCATCTGTATTGTAATTAATATTGTATGTTTCACTATTAAAGGGATCGGAATAAGAATATCCAGTATATTTATTGTTATTATAATAATAGTTAGTTGTTGTTCCTTCTGTATTATCTTCAATCCATTCATCATCCCAATGATAGTTAACCATTGAAACTGGATTTCCGTTACTGTAATTAAGGTCTTGTTTATTTGTAAATTCCCAATCATTAATTGTATTGTTCCAGTTTGAATGTATGGTTTGGAATAAGTCGGTACTATAATTTATGGTGAATCTTGAATAATTTACTTCGTTGCCAGATGAGACATCATCTATTTTTTTAATAATAGATTCAGTAAGTTTATTGTTTGCATTATAAGAGTTATAGTAAATATACTTATAATCTGGAATAAAACCATCGTTAGTATTCCAATCATAAAAAGTAACTTCGTTATAATAACCTAAGCCATTTAACTCGATAACTCCATCAATTTTATAGATATTTGTAATGTTAAAATCAGAATCGTAATAATATTTGGTAGCAATTAAATTTGTAGCATATGGATAGCGTAAATCGGATAATTGTTCTCCATAATAACTAGGTAACCAATCATTTGTTGTGGTGTTTGCAATTTCTTCGGTAGCCGATTTTAAATTAAATAAATTGTAAAATCTTGGTGCTTCAAATCCTGTTAAGTATGATATATTTCCATATAAGCTATGTGTGTTGTTTGTGGTAAAATTGCTATAATCATAATGTTGCATTGTTATTTTTAAACTATCGATAATAACATCATTATAGGCGTCTTGATAATAATATTGCATTGCAGAAGTAGGATTTTTATCCGTATCGTATGCTTTTATGATTATTTTTTCTGTCTTACCTTCTAAATCAGTATTATTTTTTATAATAGGTTGTGAATATATATAAATAGAATCAAGTTTCTGATTGCTATTTGCCATTGCAGGTTGGGTAATAGAGTTTTGTTGAGAAAATCCAATAAAACTTAAAAAGCTTAGAACAATGAGTATATGTGTTTTCATAATTTATTTTTATATTTTGATTTTATAATCTTTTTAATACTATTTAATCAGTTCCAAACCATCTTTAATGAGATTACCATATTTCCCTTTTTGGTTATTGTTAAGATAATTTAATACCTTCTCTTTTAATGAATTATTGGTATGATAAATCATTTCATAAATTTCTAAAGCTAAAAGCCATTCTTTATCAGATGATTTTATCATTTTAAATATAAAATTTAGTTCATCTAAATCAACAATGTTATCATCTCTCATGTCGCGTACTTGTTGATATAATTTATGAATAGCTTTCTGCACATCAGAGTATATTATTTTATGGGTTTTTTCTTTAGGCGCTTCGTATAAAAGTTCAAAAGCATCAGGATCTGCAACACCAGAATAAGCTGATACAATGTTTGCACCTACAGCCATATCGTAAACTCCCCATTCAGGTTTAAATAAATACTCATCTCCATATTTAACGGTACAGTTTTTAAAAGAAATCAAGATAATTTTACCTTGAAGGTTTCTTTTACCTGTAACAATTTCACCAGAAACAGTAATTCCTCTTTTAAAGTTTAATGTAATCTGTTTGCCTTCATAAATTCCATAAGCTTCCAAATCGGTTGGTGACATATCTTCAATGGCAATATTAATTCCTTTTAATTTTCCTACTGGAGAACCAAAACCTTCGGAATGATAATCTTTTCCATGCCCAATAAGTTGTTTGTTTTTATAAGCTAGTGCTGATGAATCTACAGTTTGAAAATATATGGCTTGATAATTTTCATCATCTATTACTCTTGTAAAATTTCCTGAAATTTGTATTCCTGTACTTAATTCAATAGTACCTAAATCATTAGAATCAATTAATTTTTCAACTCCTTTTAAACCTCCATTTCTTAGTGCCATAGTTTCGGCAAACTCTTCTAAAACTAAACTAAGCTTAGCAAAATCTGGAGTAACATATAGTTGTGGCTGAGGTTTGGTAATATCAAAAGCCATATTAGCAGCTTTAATAGAATAGGGTAATTTAAGTACATCATCACTTAAACACCATTTACTTTCGCCTATAGATGATAATAAACCTGCTCCATATATTTTAGGATTATCAAGAGTTCCTATTAAACCATATTCTACTGACCACCAATGAAGATTTCTAATTTTAGCCATTTCGCTTGGAGCTCCCATAGTTACAGATATGTTTTCAATATATTTTTCGGCTTTTAAAATATCTTTTTCTGAAGTATTTGGATTTTCTTTAATAATAGATAAATGTCTAATAGCTTCATATAATTCATAATCTTTAGCCGAAGAAATAGCCTTCGAACCAATTTCTCCAAAACGTCTTAAATACTCCGCATATTCTGGATTTGCAATAATTGGAGCATGTCCAGCAGCTTCGTGAATAATATCTGGAGCAGGTGTATATTCTATATGATCTGCGGTTCTAATATCAGCTGCAATAACTAAAGTATTGTAAGCTTGAAATTCCATAAAAGCATTTGGAGGAATAAAACCATCAACAGCAACAGCATGCCAGCCAATTTTTTTTAAAATTCTATTCATTCCTTCCATTTTTGGAATATAATCTAATGACACTCCAGTTTCTTCTAATCCTTTTAAATATGATTTGTGAGCAACTTTAGATAAAAAACTTGTGCTTTTTCGCATTACATAACGCCAAACAGCTTGATTTTTAGCGGTGTATTCATTATAAGGTTGCTTAATTGTAAATACTTTTAAATGTTTTGGCAATTTATCTAAAAAGTCATATTTCATAAAGGCGGTAGATTGGTTTTTGTAAAAATAGTTAAATTAGAATAATTAACAAAGTTTTGTAATTTCATTATCAAAATTTATTTTTTGTATTTTTGTTTTTTAGAAACAATAAATTACAATTACTATGAGAGGAAGAGGTGGATTAAAAATAAGGTTAATGATAGGTGCAGGTATCATATTATTCTCTTTATTTAAATATTGGGGAAGTGCAGAAGTAAACCAATATACAGGCAGAAAGCAACATATACAAATAACTCCAAATCAAGAAGTTAGAATGGGTTTACAAAGTGCTCCAAGTATGGCTCAACAGCATGGAGGTTTATATCCAGATCAAGCAGCTCAAGATATAGTTGATAAAGTTGGTAATAGACTTGTTAATAATAGTATTGCTAAAAACACACCTTATCGTTATGATTTTCATTTATTACGTGATCCTCAAACAATAAATGCATTTGCTTTACCTGGAGGACAAGTATTTATTACTTATGCTTTGTTTTCAAAATTAAAAACCGAAGATCAATTAGCAGGAGTTTTAGGTCATGAAATAGGTCATGTTGTTGGAAGACATTCAGCAGAACGTATGGCTAAACAAGGTTTAACTCAAGGTATTTTATCTGGTGTTTCTGTTGGTGGTGGAGCTAACACAGGTCAAATGGCTGCTCAAATTGCAAATATGGTTAATATGAAATATGGTAGAGAAGACGAACTAGAATCTGATGAATTAGGTGTCAAATTTATGTTAGATGCAGGTTATGAGCCAGAACAAATGATTGGTGTAATGGAAATATTAAAAGCAGCTTCTGGAGGAAGAAGAGTTCCAGAAATGCAATCAACTCATCCAGATCCAGAAAATAGAATTGAACATATTAAAGAAGCTATTAGAAAATACAGAAAATAAAACTGATACTACTTTAATTAATAAAGGAATTATATAAATAAATCTCTTAATATTATTAAGAGATTTATCTTTTTAAACAATAATGTTGCTTATTTTTGTATGACTTAAATTAAAAAAACATATAGCTTAGAGTTCCTTCCCTTTGGGAAGGTTAGGATAGGTTCTTAAAACAATTATCATGTACGGAAATATAAAAGACCATTTACAAAAAGAATTAGAAAATATTAAAGAAGCCGGATTGTATAAGTCGGAGCGTATTATTACCTCATCACAAGATGCTGTTATAAAAGTATCAACAGGTGAAGAAGTAATTAATTTCTGTGCAAATAATTATTTAGGTTTATCAAATAATAAAGAAGTTATACAGGCAGCAAAAGACACTATGGATACTCATGGTTACGGAATGTCATCTGTGCGTTTTATTTGTGGTACACAAGATATTCACAAAGAATTAGAAGGTAAAATTGCTGAGTTTTTCCATACTGAAGATACCATTTTATATGCTGCTGCTTTTGATGCTAATGGAGGTGTTTTTGAACCACTTTTATCAAAAGATGATGCAATTATCTCAGACAGCTTAAATCATGCCTCAATTATTGATGGAGTGCGTTTGTGTAAAGCTGCTCGTTATCGTTATGCAAATAATGATATGGCAGCATTAGAAGAACAACTTATTGAAGCTAATAAACAAAACCATCGTTTTAAAATTATTGTTACTGATGGTGTTTTTTCTATGGACGGAATTGTTGCTCAATTAGATCAAATATGTGATTTAGCAGACAAGTATGATGCTTTAGTAATGGTAGACGAATGCCATGCTGCTGGTTTTATTGGTAAAACTGGTCGAGGGACTATAGAACTTAAAAATGTTTTAGGTAGAGTTGATATTATAACAGGAACTTTAGGTAAAGCACTTGGTGGAGCAATGGGTGGTTATACCACTGGTAAAAAAGAAATTATCGAAATTTTACGTCAGCGTTCTAGACCTTATTTATTTTCAAACTCTTTAGCTCCTGCAATTGTTGGAGCATCGTTAAAGGTTTTTGATATGCTATCTAATGACACTTCTTTAAGAGATAAATTAGAATGGAATACAAATTACTTCCGTAAAGGAATGGAAAAAGCAGGTTTTGATTTAGTAGGTGCAGATGCAGCTATTGTACCTGTAATGTTATACGATGCTAAATTATCTCAAGATATGGCGAATGCTTTATTAGATGAAGGTATTTATGTAATTGGTTTCTTTTTTCCTGTTGTGCCAAGAGAAAAAGCAAGAATTAGAGTACAGTTATCTGCGGCTCATAACCAAGTACATTTAGATAAAGCTATTGCTGCATTTACAAAAGTAGGTAAGCAGTTTAAAGTGATTTAATTAATTTTAAGTTTTGCACCTGTTCCATTACTTTCTGAGTAATATATTTTTCCGTTGATTATTTTGACACCTTCTGCAATATCACTTTTTAGAAGTAATGCTCCATCCATATCTACATAATCTAGTTGAGGTAATAAATGAGCAATTGCAGAAATCCCTACAGAGGATTCTGTCATACAGCCTACCATAGTTTTTAAACCAAGTTCACGTGCTTTATTTAACATTCTTTTTCCAGGTGTTACTCCTCCACATTTTACAAGTTTAATATTTACACCATGAAAGTGATTGTTGCATTTTAGAATGTCCGATTCTATTTGGCAACTTTCATCAGCTATTATTGGTAATACAGAATTTTCATATAGGTATTTATGACCTTCCCAGTTATCAGCATCTAAGGGTTGCTCTATAAATTCTACCCCTAATTTTTTTAATTCTATCGCATTTTTTATGGTTTCTTCTACAGTCCAACCACAATTTGCATCTACTCTAAAAATAGCATTGGTATGTTTTCTTAAGGATTTTATTATTGCGATATCATTTTTTGTACCTAATTTTATTTTGTAAATAGGCCAAGGCATTTCCTTCATTTTTTGCACCATGTTGTCTATAGTATCAATACCAATCGTGAAATTAGTGAGTGGATTATTTATTGGGTCTAGTTGCCATAATTCGTATAATTTTTTTTGTTTTTTTTTAGTATAAAGATCATTAAAAGCCACATCTAACGCACAAAATGCAAACTTATTATTTTTTAAATACGGATTTATTTTATTCCAAAAATCAGTTGGCGTTAAGTTGGAATTAGATTCAATTATTTGTTGAATAGCAGTTAAATCAATTATCATCTTTTTAACAGAGATGTTGTAATATGGATTTGATGTTGCTTCTCCTAACCCTATAAAATCTCCATCGATTAATTTTACAATTAAAGTCGCTTGAGTATTTCGCGAATATCTAGAAATTGTAAACGCATGTTTAAGTTCCAATAAATGTTCTTCTAGTACTAATTTCATAAAGATTTATTTTAATCTAAATTACACTTATTATTTTATTTGACGGTTTGTTTGATAATTTAAATTAATTTAAAATAAGTTTATAGTTATTATAACTATATATTTGCACTTTAGATAAGCAATACGATTTTTAATAGCATGAAAATAAGAATTACCAAGCATTTTGATTTTGAAGCAGCACATGCTTTACACGGTTATGACGGAAAATGTAAAAACATTCATGGTCACAGTTACCAACTATATGTTACTATTATTGGCACACCAATAGATGACACTTCACATCCAAAAAACGGAATGGTTTTAGATTTTGGTGATTTAAAACGAATTGTAAAAGATGAAATAGTAGATATTTTTGATCATTCAATTGTTTTAAATAAAAATTCTGAGCATCTAGAGTTGGCAAAAAAAATTTCAGATTATTCACACAGAATTGTTATGGTAGATTACCAACCTACAAGCGAAATGATGTTAGTTGATTTTTCTAAAAAAATTCAAACTAAATTACCTAATTTTGTGCAGTTACACTCTTTAAAATTATATGAAACTAATAATTCCTATGCAGAGTGGTTTGCTGATGATCAATAAACAAAAAGGCGTTTAAAAAATCCTTTTTTCTTTTTAACTTTTTTTGTTTCTTTAACTTTATTGTTAAGAGATTCTAATTCTTGTAATAACTTTTCTTTTTCTTCAATAGAGTTATCTGTATTTTCAAAATCAGTATTCACATCATTTTGAATTTCAAGCATTTCATTTTCAAAAGTGTTAAGAGTTTCATGAGCTATAATATCTTCACTAACATCAATATGTTCTTCTTTTTTTTGAGGACTTTTAGTTGCAAAATGCAAATCTGAATTTAAATCACCAAAAATATTTTTAATATCAGTCATTAAATTATTGCCATTTTTATTTTCTAAACAGAATAGGTGTAGAGTATTAACTGCCTCTTTAATATTTAGCTCATTATTATTATAACTCTCTTTTGTTCTAATAACTAATATTTGAAAAGCAAGACTTTTTAATTCTAAATTTTCATAACTCAAAATTAAATCTTGCCATTTAGGATTGTTTATATCGGGTGTTTCCATGATTTTAGTATTAAATAATATTATTTAAAATAAGAAATTACTTATTGAAAAAGTGATTTTAATTATTCTATATCATTTAATGCTTCTGAAAACTTACTTTTAGCTCTTGGAATTGCTATACTTAATAATAACCCTAAATGAACTTTAGATTTATCTACAAGCATTCCCCATTGATAACCTTGTTCTAATTGCAATACCATAACTGTAGCGTTATTTGCTAAATCTAGCATATAGTATTCGTTAATTGGTGGAAATTCTGATTCTGCTAAAGAGTCTCTTAAAAAAATAGTAAGTTTGTCAAATAAAGCTGTTGCTTTAGGTTGAGAATTAAAGCCTACAATTGGTTGTGCTGTTCCTGGAGGCCAAATGTCACAGGCTAATAATGCTCCATCTAAGTCTCTTTTTAAAATCTCAATAGATTCTTTTAATTTTTGAATATTCATTTTAAATGAGTTTTGTTAATTATTACTAATTTAAAGTTGTTAGACTATTATTTCATAAGCATAGTTAATTACAAAAATATTAAATAAAAACGATAATTAACTCTTTTTTTTAAATTATTAAAAAACTAAAGTAATTTTAAAACTTCCAAAGCCTTTTTAACATTATCAATTCTAATAAAGGTAATGAGTAATCGTAAACCTTGTTTGGTTTCTTTTTCTTTCATTACACAAGTAGTTTTGTTTTTTTGAATATAGGTTAAAATTCGAGTAAATTTATCCGATTGATAAAAATCACTTTGTTGATTTCCTACAAAATATCCCAACATTCGTTTTTGTTTTAGGATGATTTTTTCTAAACCAAATTCTTTAGCAATCCATTTTATTTTGACTGAATCAAATAAATCTACTACTTGTGTTGGTATTTCACCAAAACGATCAATCATATTTTTTTCGAAAATTGCTAATTCTTCTTCGGTTTCTATGATGCTTAACTCTTCGTATAATGTTAGCCTTTCTGAAATAATAGAAATATAATCATCAGGAATTAAAATTTCAAAATCGGTATCTAATTGTACTTCTTTTACATAAGATTTAATTTTGTCATTCTGTTCATCTTTATACAATTCCTTAAATTCAGTTTCTTTTAATTCTTCAATTGCTTCATTTAATATTTTTTGATAGGTGTCAAAACCAATATCATTAATAAATCCACTTTGCTCTCCACCAAGTAAATCACCAGCTCCACGAATTTCAAGGTCTTTCATTGCAATATTAATTCCGCTACCCAATTCATTAAAAAGCATCAAGGCTTCAATACGTTTACGTGCATCAGTACTCATCATATGGTATGGTGGTGTTATGAAATAACAAAAGGCTTTTTTGTTAGATCTACCAACACGTCCACGCATCTGATGTAAGTCACTTAATCCAAAATTATTGGCATTATTAATAAAAATGGTATTTGCATTTGGCACATCTAATCCACTTTCGATAATAGTTGTAGAAACCAGAACATCAAATTCATTATTCATAAAAGCCAACATTAAGGCTTCCAGTTTTTTTCCTTCCATTTGTCCATGACCAATACCTATTTTAGCATTTGGAACTAGTCGTTGTACCAAACCAGCAACTTCTTTAATGTTTTCTATTCTGTTATGGATAAAAAACACTTGTCCACCACGAGAAATTTCGTATTGAACTGCATCACGTATAGTTTCTTCGTTAAAACGAATGACATTACTTTCAATTGGATGTCTGTTTGGTGGAGCAGTAGCAATAATTGATAAATCACGTGCTGCCATTAATGAAAACTGTAATGTTCTTGGAATAGGCGTTGCTGTTAGTGTTAACGTATCTACATTTTCTTTAATCGTTTTGAGTTTATCTTTTACAGAAACACCAAATTTTTGTTCTTCATCAATAATTAATAATCCTAAATCTTTAAATTTTATTTTTTTATTTACTAGTTGATGTGTTCCAATTACGATATCTACAGCACCACTATCTAAACCTTTAATTACTTCGTTACGTTGCTTTGTTGTTCTAAAACGATTAAGGTAATCAATAGTTACAGGAAAATCTTTTAAACGTTCAGTAAATGTTTTAAAATGTTGAAAAGCTAAAATAGTTGTTGGCACTAAAATAGCGACTTGTTTACCATTATCAACTGCTTTAAAAGCGGCACGAATAGCAATCTCAGTTTTACCAAAACCAACATCACCACAAACCAATCGATCCATTGGTCGTTCATTTTCCATATCGGTTTTTACATCTTGAGTAGCTTTAAATTGATCTGGTGTGTCTTCGTAGATAAAACTGGCTTCCAATTCATGTTGCATAAAAGTGTCAGGACCATAAGCAAAGCCTTTTTGCATTTTTCGTTTTGCGTACAACTGAATTAAATTGTAGGCTATATGCTTAATTCTAGATTTTGTTTTTTGTTTAAGTTTTTTCCAAACTCCAGAACCTAATTTAAAAATTTTAGGTGGTTTACCATCTTTACCAGAATATTTAGAAATTTTATGTAATGAATGAATACTTATATACAAAACATCACGTTCTCCATAAATTAGTTTAATGGCTTCTTGTTTACTTGTTTTACCCTGATTTACACCAATTCCGGCAATATCAATTTTTTGTAAACCGCCAAATTTTCCAATTCCATGATCGATATGAGTTACATAATCGCCAATTTGAAGGTGTGTTAATTCCTTTAATGTAATGGCTTGCTTTTTAGAAAAATTATTCTTTAAACGGAATTTATGATAACGTTCAAAAATCTGATGATCGGTATAACAAACAATACGCTTATCTATATCAATAAACCCTTGATACATTGGAAAAACAATAGTTTTATAGTTTATTTCTTGTTCTTGATCATCAAAAATATCGTGAAAACGCTGTGCTTGTTTTTTATTATCACATAAAATGTAGTTTTCAAATCCTGCTTTACTATGTTCAATTAAATCATCAATTAATAAATTGAATTGTTTGTTAAAACTGGGTTGAGGTTTGGTGTGGAAAGCCCATCTTCTGCCTTCCTTTCCCGAAGTGTAGGGAGAAGAATTTTTTTCTGTATTATTTGAAGTGTTTTTACTTAAAGAAACTAATGAGAAATTTTCAAGTTGATTTAAAATTACATCACCATCACAAAATAATTCTTTTGGTGTTGCGTGTTTTACTTCACCTTTAAGGTTAACAAAATCACGTTCTGCTTTGTTGAATAATTTATCTAAATCATCTTTTAGATTTATGGTGTTTTTTGTAAAAATTACGGTTTTAGAATTGATGTATTTTAGAAAACTAACTCGTTTTTCTTCCAATTGTTTATCAGCAACATTAGGTAGAATACTAACTTTTTTAATTTTTTCAATAGAAAGTTGTGTTTCTACATCAAAAGTACGAATGCTATCAACTTCATCGGCAAAAAATTCAATTCGGTAAGGTTCATCATTACTGTATGAAAACACATCAATAATTCCACCACGAACAGCAAATTCTCCTGGTTCACTCACAAAATCTACTCGTGTAAATTTGTATTCAAAAAGCATTTCATTAACAAAATCGAGTGATAATTCTTCGCCTGTATTTATTTTTAAGGTATTTTTATCTAATTCCGTTTTAGTGATTACTTGCTCAAACAAAGCTTGAGGATAAGTAACAATAATAGCAGGTTTTCTACGAGAATTTAACCGGTTTAAAACTTCTGAACGCAATAAAATATTAGCGTTATCAGTTTCATCAATTTCATAAGCTCTTCTGTAGGAAGCCGGATAAAAAAGTAAGTTTTTTTCTCCTAAGAGTTGTTCTAAATCGTTAAGGTAATATGCAGCTTCTTCTTTATCTTCAAATATTAAAAGATAAGGTTTATCAACTTTCTTAAAACTTTCTGAAATCAAAAAAGACAATGACGATCCAATCAAATTCGTAATTTGAATTTGTTGTTTTTCTTGTTGTAAAGCTTGAATAATCTGTTTTGTTTGTTCAGATCGTTCAAATTTTGAGGTAATCAATTGAAAAGTGGCATTTACTATATTGCTCATTTATTTAAATTGATTTATGTGAGCCAGATGCACATATTATTAATATGAATGTTGCAAATATAGTATTAGTTTTAGAACTATTTTTTATTTTATAAAAATTTACTATTTAATAAATTTTGCTCTAATTGTAACAATTTTGATTTTTGTTCACTTTTTTGATTAGACTTTATCATTGTATCGCTGAATAAAAGAGTAGCATTTGTTTTTTCTTTTTGAGAGTTATTTATGTTTTCTGATTTAAAAACAATTCTCATACTATCAACTTGGTTATATATTTGATTAAGCTCTTGCAATGTTTTTAATTCTCCCATTTTTTAAATATTTTCAAGTTAAATTAAAATCCCCAAATTATTTTACACAATTTTGTGT
>Ga0256844_10000647_pt1 | contig 13294 bp, 8 predicted proteins | sample MusselsmetaG_FD_189100 | JGI IMG/M metagenome (GOLD analysis project Ga0256844, IMG submission 189100) | Mussel associated microbial communities from hydrothermal vent at the East Pacific Rise, Pacific Ocean - Mussels | ecosystem: Host-associated > Mollusca > Shell > Unclassified ... | reverse complement strand
TTATATTTTTTATTTTATTTTAAAAAAATTATTTTTTTTTATTTTTTTTTATAAATTATTAATTTTTTTTTTTTTTTTTTTTTTTACTATTTATTTGAATATCAGTATATTGTTTTAGTTTTGATGTGCTTTTTTAATAAAGAATAACTTTTTCAAGAAATTAAAAAGACGTTAGTTTTAGAATTTAATATAAGTAAAAAGAATAATTAAATTTTTAAATAGGGATAATACTATTTAAAAGCTATGAATTAATTATTGTTTTTTATCCTTTCACGTATTTCTTTCTCAATTTCTTGTATAGAACAATTTTTAGTTAATTCTATTTCAGTTAATATTTTATTAATAAGAGGTCTGCAATAATCTACGTCATTATCAGATTTTTTACAATCTACGCAGACTTCGTTATTTAAAAACAGGTAATTATTTATTTTTAATAAGTCTCCACCAAAATTATAGCAACTGGAGATCATTCGAGTATTAAGTGATCTGTTTTTACAAAAATCTAAGTCACTTATTTTATAAATTTCAAAACTGATAGAAGGTGTCCAATCTTTCCCGTAAATTTCTCTTCTTAATTTGTCTTTAACTGGTTTTATTCTCCAAAACTTAATTATTCCTATAGGTTGAATTGCACTTTCTTTTATTCGATATTTATAATCTATTTTAAAATCCCATAAAGCGATAGTATCAATATCATTAAAATCAATTTTTAAGTAAGGAATTTCTTTGGTATTGTATAAATTTAAAGCTTTTTGTTTTGTACCTCCTAAGCCAATAGTAAAATATACAAGTATAAGTATTGATAATAAGAGGAAGCTTAAAAAAAACACTCTTTTCATGTAATTAATTTTATCAATTTTTATAGCATCTCTTATCTTGCCTAATCCTTCTTCAAAGTCAATACAACCTTAGTACCTGTTTCATCTTCGTGTAAATCATCAATAAAAACATCAACTTTATCGGCATACATTTCATTAAGAATAGCAACACGCTGTTTTATGTTTTGCATTCCTTTAGACTTTTGTTGTAACTGGTTTTTAGATTTTAAAGCTTTCGATTTTTTTCGACCAATTCCGTCATCGGTTATCGTAATTTTTAACGATTCGCTATTATTTTGAGTGATGCTTACACGCAGTAAACCTTTTTCTCTTTTATAGCGCAAGCCGTGCCAAACAGCATTTTCTATATAAGGTTGTAATAACATTGGCGGAATTTGAAATTCGTTAATTTTAACATTATCAGCAATATTAAATTCAAAATCAAATTTATCTTCAAAGCGCGAATGCTCTAGTTTTAAGTATAAATTTAGCAATTCAATTTCTTTTTCGAGCGGAATAAAATCTTGTTCAGAATTTTCTAAAACACTACGCATTAACGTAGAAAAATCGGTTAAATAACGATTGGCTGTTCGTTCATCATTACTAGCAATAAAGCTGTTTACCGAGTTTAAAGCGTTAAAAATAAAATGAGGATTCATTTGGCTTCGCAAGGATTTTAAAGCCAGTAAATTATTAGCTAGTTTACGTTGCTTATTGCTTCTCATCATATAAAAAAGAGAAACGAGCATGAGTAGTAAACCCGCAATTAAAGAGTAAATAATCAGTTTTTGACGCTTGCTATTTTCTGTAATTAAATTTTGTTCGCTATTAAATAAATCAATTTTACTTTTATTGAGCTCTCGGTCTTTTTCCAATCCAAAAATACGGTTCTGTTTCACAACCAATTCTTTTCCAAGCGCAACGGCTTTGGTAATTTCTTTCTCTTTCTGCTTATAAATAATATCGAATAATTGGGTGTATTTTTTATAATTTTTTAATGCGTTACTATCATCACCAATTTTAGCATAAACTTCAGATAATCCTTGTATTGCTTCTTTTTCGGTTTCGATATCTTCTACCACAACAGCATCTGCGGCACTTTCTTTGTAATAAGATATGGCTTCGGTATAATTTGCTTTTTTTTCAAAAGCATTCCCAATTTCGTATTTTAGTTTTTGCGGGCTTATTTTTTCATCATTAACCGATGCTATTTCTTCAATTTCATTAAATTCTAAATCTTTTAAATTTTCTTTTCGCAATTTAATTTCTTTATCGATAGAATTATTTCTACTATAGAAATCAGCTGCTTTACTTCGTTGGATTATAGCTCTATTAATATTTTCTTTTTTGGCAGATTTTATAGAGTTACTCATATACGTTTGTGATTCGTTATAATTTCCGCTGATGCTCATTACATCGGCAATTTTGGAATTTAAATCGGTAATTTTTGGAGTAATTTGATGTTCTTGAGCTAAATTCAATCCTTTTTTTAGTTGTTGTAAGGATTTTTTATAGTTGCCCTGATCTTTATAAACACTAGCAATACCATCATAAGCAATTATTTTTTGATACGGAATTGCCTTTTTGTTCTGTATTACTTTGTTAAATAATTTTTCACTAGCTGTTTTGTGTTTGTTTTGCGATAATGTTTTGGCTAATTTTAATTGTAAGGAAATAGAATTCCCTAAGGTTTTATAAGCCGTTTTGTAGTTGCTTTCGGCTAAGTCGTATTGTTTTAATTCAAAAAAAGCATCGGCTAAAACAACATAAGCTTTCGCGTTTTTTTCCTTATTTGTAGTAGAATTTAGCGCTTTTTCTACATATTGGATACTTTTTGCAGGATTCTTTTTCACAAAATAGTTGGCAGAATCTAATGCCTTTTTAAACGTATTTGACTGGTTAATTTGTTTGTTTTTTGAAACACGAGAAACTTCATCTTTAGAATCATCATCAACATAATACTCATTACTACCATCATAAACAAAAGAATTTATAATTTTGCCATCTTTACTAAGTGTAATTAAATCACCAAATCTTACTTTAATATTAAACATACCAAGACTATTGGTAATATCGCTAGAGCCATTGGTGGTTTTGACTTTAACACCAACCAAACGATTACCATCTTCATCTTCAACATGATCTTTGTAGGTATGATAAATTTGGTTTGTATCCTCCGTTTTTGGTTGTCCCATTTCGTTAACTTGGGAGAAACTTCCAGTAGTTATTCCCAATAAAAGGAGGTAGAAAAAAATATAATTGTATTTCATTTTAATTGTATTACAGCACAAAGCTACAACATAAAAAAGGTTTTTTAAAATGGTACATCTTATAGTAACCTGATTTTAATGCTTTTTAGTTACTGTTTTTCCGCTTTACGCATTCATAATTCGAGTTGCCTAACTCAAAAGGTGTATTCACTCATTTTGATTTTTTTAAGGTTTTATCTTGCTTTAATTTTGAAGTGAATTTAAACCTACATTTATGAAAAAATTAATCCTCTTTATCCTATTAAGTAATTATTTAATATCGTTTAGTCAAGTTTCAGGAAATATTAACTATTTAAATAATGTTAAGTATAAAAACAGTATACATCATATTAATTTTAATTTTAGCAATCCAAACGAAATAAATTTTGAAGTAAAGGCTTTAAGTAATCTAAAAGCAGATAGTTACGTGGCGATTTTTAATGTAACACAAACAGGAAGAAATAGCGAAGAAGCAAGTATGTTATTAGATAATAGATTAAAAGAAATAATTAATTATGTTGCAAAAAAGCCAGAAATTACAATGTATATTGATATGGTTTCTTTTGTGCCAAAATATGAATATATAGTAGAAAAAAAGTTGTTTTCTAAAAATACGTATAACGAAGTGCCAAAAGGTTTTGAACTCCAAAAAAACATACATATTAAGTATAAAAATGCTAGTGTATTGCATGATTTAATTCAGATTTGCTCAAAATCGGAAATATTCGATTTGGTAAAGGTTGATTATTATATAGAAAATTTAGAAGATAAAAAGAACGAATTACTTCAGAAAGCTAGAAAATTAATTCAGCAAAAAATAGGTGATTACCAAGTTTTGTTAGATGAAAATTTTGGAAATACAACCAAAAGAATGGTTGATGGATTTGCTGTAAAATATCCTATTGAAATGTATAATAAATTCCAATCTTATTCTAGTAGTTCGTTACATTTAAAACCAAAAGAAAAGCATAATGCAATGGATAAGACAACCAAAATGTACTACCAACCTATTATGGATAAAGATTTTGATTTTACCATAAATGCACCAATAATAGAACCTGTTATACAATTACTATATCAAATAAAAATAAAAGTCATTCCAAAAAAAGAGGAACTTGTAAAAAAACCAACACAATATATATTAATAACTCCAAACGGAGATTTAAGAAAAATACCATTACAATAATTTAAAAACCAATATTATGAAAACAGTAAAAATCACCCTAATTACCCTATTTAGTTTAATCACTTTTTCGTGTACAGCAAAAAAAGATGACTTAAGAAATGAAACGTCTGTATTGGCATTACAAACTGCCGAAACAATTACACCAACTCCAAAACCAGATAAAACAACTATAAAAGTAGCGTTGTTATTGGATACGAGTAACTCTATGGACGGTTTAATAGATCAAGCAAAGTCTCAATTATGGAAAATAATTAACGAGTTGTCTTATGCAAAATGTGAACATGTTAGCCCAAAATTAGAAATTGCATTATACGAATATGGAAATGATGATTTAGAAAAAAGTGATGATTATATTCGTCAAGTAATTGGTTTTAGTTCTGATTTGGATGAAATCTCAGAAAAATTATTTTCTTTAGATACCAATGGTGGTAGTGAATTTTGTGGTGCTGTAATAAAATCGTCATTAAAAAATTTAAAATGGGGAAAAGAGAAGAATGATTTAAATATCATTTTTATTGCAGGTAACGAAGCTTTTACACAAGGAACAACATCATATGAAAATGTTATAGCAGATGCTGTTGAAAAAGATGTTGTGGTAAATACGATATTTTGTGGTGATTATAAAAACGGAATATCTGGTAAATGGAAAAATGCTGCGGTTTTAGGAAAAGGGGAATATTTAACGATAAATCAGAATAAAAAAATAGTTTATATAGCCACTCCTTATGATGAGATTATTATTAAACTGAATAAAAAATTAAATGATACTTATATTTACTATGGCTCTAATGGTAGAAAAAAGATGACATTGCAAGCCTCTCAAGATGATAAAGCGTATGAGATGAATGAAGAGGTTGTTGTGGCTAGAGCAGTGAGTAAAAGTTCTAAAAATTATTTTAATTCAAAATGGGATTTGGTTGATGCAGAAAAAGAAGAAGATTTTGATTATAAAAAGATAGATAAGAAGAAATTATCTAAAGATTTACAAAATAAAAGTACCGCAGAGTTAAAAGCTCACGTAGGAAAGCAAGCCGTAAAACGTAAGGTAATTCAAAAAGAAATTCAGAAAATAAATAAACAACGTGATGCTTATTTATTAAAGAATAAAAAAGAGAATACAGATGACGAATTAGAATCAGTAATGATAAATGCTATTAAAAATCAGGCAAAACGAAAAAATTATAGTTGGTAAGTAGTCATGTTTAGTAACAAAAAAAACCTACAAATTTGTAGGTTTTTTTTGTTACTAATATTTGTTTAAAGTCTATCTAAAATTACTATTAATATTAGGACAAGCAGATGCTCTTGCTTCTTTACAGAATAAATCTATACCTAATGAGATTTGGTGAAAACCACTATTATCAAAAACGATGTCTCCCAAACCATGTGTATATGAATAAGATGCCATAAACTTCCCAAAGTTTAAACCAGCAATAGCATTAATTTGAGATAATTCTTGAATTTTATTTCCGTCAAAACTTCTACGGTAAGTTAGCCCCAACCAAGCTGTATTCTCACTTCCTAATTTTTTATATAACTTTATATTTGTATCTACATTAAATTCGCCTGTACGTTCGGCATATTGTAACATCATAGATGGTTCAAAAGAAATTTTGTTTGGGCGTTCATTTTCAAAAAAGTATCCCAAACCAACTAAGTATCTTCTCAGGTTTAAAGATTCATATGTACTATTTTCTAAATTACGAGCGCTCAATAAAAGGTTTTTAATAGTAAAATAAGCAAAACCTGTTTTGTAGTGATATGCTATTCCAAAATCTGTATTAAAATAATTTTCAGCATTTACTAAGTTGGTAATTACAGGATCTGGATCTTCACCAGGTAAAATAAAGCCAGTTTCATCTAGTTTATTTTCTATAAACAACCCAGATAGTGCAAAAGATAATTGATTAAAATTATCGCCACCCATATCTATATGATAGGCAAAGGTTGCTTGAGCACCCAATTGAGAATGATTACCATTGGAGTCTTTAAATAAAATTCCACCTAAACCAACATTAGACTCGCCAGAAAAACGAGAATGATAACTTATCGTTTGTAATCCTGGAGCATCTTCTACACCAGCCCATTGTTGTCCGTGAGAAACACGTAGTTTTGCACAATTTCCAATTCCGGCAGCAGCTGGATGTAATAAGTATACATTATCTGATAAATAATCAAAATAAATAGGAATAGTTTCTTGTGCATTTGCACGATTTATAAAAGTTATTGTGAAGAATACAATTGCTAATTTTAATATTTTCATTTGTTTTGCGTTTATTTTTTAAATCAGATTTGTTTATTAATTGTTGTAATAAAACTTAAATTGATTTGTTTTATTGTTAGTTTTTTGTTCTTATTAATGAAAAGTGTCCTTTTCGTATTATTGGATTACCTTTGTAATCAACCATATCAGCAGTAAACCAATACTCGCCTTCGGGTGCAGGTTTGCCCAAATAATTTCCATCCCAACCTTCATTATTTGCCGGATTAAATTGAGTTATCGTTTTTCCAAAGCGGTCAAAGATATAAATTTTTGCGTTAGGTTTAAAATTTATTCCTTGAACTTTCCAAATATCATGATAACCATCATTATTTGGACTGAAATATGCTGCGTATCCAAACAGATCAATTTCTTTAGAAATGATTCCGCAGTCATTCATTTCTTTAACAAAAAAGGTGTGAATTCCTGGTTGAATATTAATAAAATAAGGCTCTTCTTGGTATGGTCCATCAATATTATCTATTGCGTATTGATAAATCCCAGTACCTGTCACTTCTAGCAATAAAGAAAAATTTTCTTCGATCCAATATTCATTTATGGTAAAATCTGTTATTGTTGCAGGAATTGCAGGTAGTAAATGAACTGTTTTGGTAGTTTCACAAAAGTAACCATCCGTAGTAGTTGCTGTTATTGTATAGTCGCCATCAATAATAGCATTTAAAGTTGTGCTGGTACTTAATTCATTACCATCTGCATCTTTCCAAGAATAGGTATAATTTCGTAAAGGATTACGAGCTTCAAAAGTAATTGTTTGTGGTAGTAAATTCATGCAGATATATTGAGTGTCTTCAACGTTAAACTCGGGTGATTCGATCACTTTTGCAATAAATGAAGTAATATTGTAACACTCGGGCTTTAAAATATTTTCAATTCGAACAAAAATGGTTTGCTCATCATATGCAATTGGATTTGTGTAAATTAAATCAATTTCATTGATATTATTCTCAGCAAAAATTTCTTGTAAATGGTAGGTGATGCGAATGTTAGTATCATCTTGACCGTTTAAAATTTGTGGATTTGTTTCTGTTACAAAATCAAATTCAAAAAAACCATCATTATCATTATCACAAACCAACCAATCTTGGATAGGACTTGCAATAGGTGTTTCAATCACATTTATGGTAAATGAATTGGTGTCAAAACAATCGGTATTTGAGTTGTTTTCGATACGTATAAATAAAGTTTCTTCTGTGTTTGGTAACTGGTTTGTGTAATTTATAGATATAGGATTGTCATTATTAGTTGCATCATCCTGACTGTTATGATAAGAAATAGTGAAAGTTGCTGGATTTTGCCCATTGAGGATAGTATCCGTTAAGGTAGATAAATCCCATACAAGAAATCCATCTAAATCATCGTCACACTCAAACCAATTATTTACGTTATTGGCAATTGGTGTATCAAAAACACTAATATTAAAAGAACTAATATCTGGACAAGTAGTATTGGAATTGTTTTCTAATCGAATAAAAACAGTCTCAGTTATATATGCGTTCTCATTAGTGTAAATTGTGGTTAACGGATTGCTATTAGCATTGGCATCAGTATTATTTTTATGATAACTTATACTGTATTCGGCAGCATTTTGTCCGTTTAGAATATCATTATTTAATGTGGCTAAATTAAATTCAAAAAACCCATCATTATTATCATCACAAACTAGCCAGTCATTTGGCGTAGTTATGATTGGTATTACAATTACTTGAATTGTAAAAGTTGTTGTGTCAAAACAATCGGTATTTAAATTATTCTCGATACGAACAAAAATAGGTTTCAGTTCATTTGGAACTGTATTGGTGTAATTTAGTGGAAGCGGATTGTCATTATTATCAGCATCAGCTTGACTGTTATGATAGGTAACACTAAAATCAGCTGGGTTTTGTGTGTCTAAAACAATATTTGTAAGTGTAGAAAAATCCCAAGCTAAAAAACCATCTGTATTGTCATCACACTCAAACCAATTATTGATAGGGTTTGCTATTGGAGTATCAAATGTCTGTACGATAAATGAAGTAGTATCATTACAGCCAAGAAATGTTTTATGCTCCATTGTTACATAAATTGTTTGTGTATCTGCCGTTGTATTCGTGTAATTGTTAGGATTTGGTATCTGATTTGTAAATGCTGCATCTTCAAAATATAAAAAATTATAATCCGTTGCGTTTTCCAAATTGGCTATAATATCTTGGTTTTCGGTTAGGTTAAAAGGAGCAAGTCCATCATTATCTGCATCGCACTCATAAAGAGGAGGAACTGGTGTTTGTAGAAAGTTAACAAAAACATCTACATAAGTAATAGTAACTTCATCGGTAGCAATATCATCGCAATTATCAGCAATAACTTCAACTTTATAAACATCAACAGATGGAGTAGCGGATGGAGTTAAGATTAATTCATCATTAGTTTCACCTACTAGTAAAACGTTGTTCTTAAACCATTGGTACGTTGCAGAATTAGCTAAATTGGCATTACCTAAAGCTGTTGTAAGTGTAAATGGAGTGTTCAAACAAAGTGTTTGGTCGGGTTTTGTTTCTACGCTACATACAATAGAACAATCTGTTGTTCCTGCATTTGGTTGACCTACATTGGTTTGTTGTAGTGTAATATTTCCTTCGGTACCTTCAAAATTTGTGATTAATACAATATAAAACGTACCTACTTGAGCATTAGAAATTGTTAAATTTTCGATAGCACTTGACGAATAACTACAATCAACAATATTTCCATTACAATTATGGTCACCGTTACAATTACCTGTTAGCAAAGCTGTACAAGGAGTTGAAGGGTCATTAAATGGACCCCAACAAACAAAATCAACGTCACTTCCATTACCAGAAAGATTTTGTTGACTAATACGAATATTAATGTCTCCAGCTACTTCGACACCTAAAAAATACCATGCAGGATTACGTTGTTCTACTAAACATCCATAGTCTGGACCAGCTTCAGCAACAGAATTATTGAAAGTATTTGGAAAAATAAAGGTATCGTCACTACAAAAGGCATCAGATGCATCACAGACCGTACCTTGTGAAAATAGGCTGTAAAAAGTGAATATAATAAGTATAAGAGGTAGTAATTTTTTCATAAGTGGTAAAATAATGACAAATATACATATTAACGTTGAGTTATAAGAATTATTATTAAAAGAGTAAGTTTTAAGATTTTTCATTTAAAGGATAGGAATACTATTAACTTTTCTATTTTTGCACAATAAAAATATAACCATGTTAAAAATAGAAAAAACAACTGTAGAAACAATTATTAAATTTGTTTCTAATTCCGTTTTAACCGAAGGCAGTTTTGAATATAATAATGTTGATGAAGCAAAGAATTCAAAATTAGTGCAACAATTATTTTATTTACCATTTGTAAAAAAAGTATTTGTTACAGCTAATTTTATAGCTGTGGAGCGTTTCAAAATAGTTGAATGGAGTGAAGTGCAAGTTGAGTTAAATCAATTAATATCTTCTTATTTGGATACTTATGGAAGTGTTTTTAATACAGAGAAAGAAGTGGAGCAGAAAGTGGCAATACAGGTTTATGCAGAGAGTACTCCAAACCCTAATGTTACCAAATTTGTTTCTAATAAGATGCTTACGCGACAATTAATAGAGGTGAGTAGAGGAGAAGATGTGTCCGAAATGCCTATTGCAAAAGAATTGTTTAAGTTTAGTTATGTTAAAGAAATATTTATATCAGAAAACTATATTTCAATAGCAAAAGAAGAAAATACAGAATGGTTTGAGATTTCTACAGAAATAAGAAGTTTTATTCGAGAATATTTACAGAACGATAGTGTTATTGTAACCGATGATTATGTTTCAAAAACGGTAATTGTTCAAGAAGAAGTTGCTAAAGAGAATACGAAATTAAATTCTATTTCTAAAGAAATAATTGCTGTTTTGGATGAGTATATTAAACCGGCTGTAACGGCAGATGGTGGAAATATTATGTTTAAATCATACGATGAAGAAACTAAAATTTGCTCTGTAGAATTACAAGGAGCTTGTAGTGGTTGTCCTTCTGCAACAATTACGTTAAAAAACGGAATAGAAGCGACACTAAAACAAATTTTACCCAATAAAATAGAAAGTGTAGTCGCTATTAATGGTTAATTTTTTAGCTTAGTTCATAAAAAAAATCCTGTTGAATTATTCAACAGGATTTTTTTGTTAAGCTTAAATCGATAAGTGCAAATGATAATTAAATAATATCATCGTGTGCTTTGGCTTTTTTAATGCCTAAATCGAATTCTTGATACAATTCAAGTAAATCCATTATAGAGCCAATTAAATCTTTTGTTTCTAATAGAATTCCAAAGAATAACGTCGTGTTTTTTGGACTCGTTTCTGTTTTGTCGTGTCTTATGCGTTTCACTTGTTTTTCAATAGTTTCGGAAACGTGATTGAAAAGTTCTTGCTTTTCAGAAATTATCTGACCTAAATCATCAAAATTATTTTGATCAAATGCCGCTTCAATTTGAGTAAGCATTTTATCTAACTCAGTATCAATCATACTCAATTCAGCAATTTGACTTTTCTTTAAATTTTTATGATTATTATTTACGTGCTTATAACTCGATTTTGAGATATAACTAATAGATTGAGAAATGTCTTGTAAATAACCAATCGTTAAAATATAGAATCTACTTGCTTCAGCAGAAGTATCATCTAGAGATTTAATAAAATAGAACACTTCATCTTTAAGTTGATCAACTTCTTCATTTAATCTACTCACATGTTTATTGGTCTTTTTAAGTTTATCCAAATCATGCGATGCTAAATCTTTTGCAACATTGGTGTATAATTTATTTACACGTTTTATTACTTCAGAAATATGATCGGAACTTTCTTTAATAACACCACTAATGCTAATAAGTTCACTTCGATTAATTTTTCTTTTAGCCTTTGCTACTTTTTGTTTTTTTGCATATTTAATATAGTTTCTAGTTATTAATGTAGAAACTAATATTAATAAAATAGCAACCGAAACAATACCACCAAGATTAATTAAATATAAGGCAATTGCAGCAGCAGAAAAAGCAATTAATGCAGTTGCAAACCAACCACCAATTACGTTTAGTACACCAGCAACTCTATAAACGGCACTTTCTCTTCCCCAAGCTCTATCGGCTAAGGATGTTCCCATAGCAACCATAAAGGTTACATAAGTTGTAGATAAAGGTAGTTTTAAAGAAGTCCCTATTGAGATAAGGATACCTGCAACTACTAAATTAACCGATGCTCTTACGGTATCAAAAGCAGGCATTTCGTATTCTTTGGGTTTTGGTAAAGCTACAACAGGTCTCTCAAAACGGGTGTTTATCCAATCTTGTGTGGATTGAGGTGTGATAAATTGAAATACTTTGTTTAATCCCATTGCTGCTCTCACTGAAATTCTAGAGGCGGTTGTTGGTTGAAATTTTTCATGTCCTTCTCCTTGACGAGATAAATCAATACCTGTTTTAATAACTTCTTTGGCTTTTTTTGAAAACCATATTGTTAAAACCATTATTAAACCAGCCACTAAAAGTAATGCTGTGTTTGAAGGTACTTTATCTGAAAGGATCTCCATAGAGAAATCGGTTGCTAAAGTACCATTTGTAATAAAAGCTTGATGCCATTCAGTATAGCCATTCCAGGCAGCAATAGGTACACCTACAAAGTTTACTAAGTCATTTCCTGAAAAAGCAAGTGCTAGTGAAAAAGTACCAATACCAATAATAACGTGTAAAATATTAACTTTGGTAAACTTAGAAAGCAAGTAAGAAATTAACGTCATTCCTGCAAAACCAATAGTAAATATTTGTAAAAGATTGTTTTCTAAATAATCTTTAATATGATATGTTTTATAAAAAGCAGTCCCCTTAAATCCTTTAAAGAAAATAAAATACGAAATAATTGTTAACGCAGCTCCACCAAAGATGATACTTACTAAACTATTTTGTCTTTCAACATTAAAACTAAAAAGTAAACGGGAAATAAATTGGACAACTGCACCAATAGTAAAGGCGACTCCAACCGAGAGTAAAATACCAAAGATAATTTTTGTAGCAGTTTTATGGTTAATATAGGTCCAAATAGCATCTGAATGTAAATCGGGATCTGCCGATATTTTAATAAATGCCATTGCAACAGCAGCTCCTAATAACTCAAATACAATGGAAACAGTCGTTGAGGTTGGCATTCCTAGTGTATTAAAAACATCGAGCAATAAAATATCGGTAATCATAACCGCCATAAAGATGTACATGATATTCTGAAAATTAAACATTCCAGGATTAAAAATTCCTTTTCGGGCAACCTCCATCATTCCGCTAGAAGTGGCAGCTCCAACAAAAACACCTAAGCTGGCAATAATTAATATATTTCTTGTACTTATTACTTTTGATCCAATAGCTGAGTTTAAAAAATTTACAGCATCATTACTTACACCTACAATTAAATCTACGACTGCTAATAGTGCCAAAGCGGCAATCATTAAAATATACGGATTTTCCATTATTCTGTTTAAAATTAGTTTATACAAAATTAGCGACTTGTAAAAGTTCTAATGTTAACTTAATGTTATTAAATTGTAAATATTAAAATTGTTGATAACTTCTTTTAAGAGATACTCAAGATAAGCTTATTCCTAGGGTTTACCAAATATTAAAAAATATGATAATAAAATAGCGCATATATATGTAAAGAGTAAAAAAAATAATACATTTACATTTATTTAATACTTACTATGCGAATTATTAAAAACATTTTAA
>Ga0256844_10000646_pt1 | contig 13312 bp, 10 predicted proteins | sample MusselsmetaG_FD_189100 | JGI IMG/M metagenome (GOLD analysis project Ga0256844, IMG submission 189100) | Mussel associated microbial communities from hydrothermal vent at the East Pacific Rise, Pacific Ocean - Mussels | ecosystem: Host-associated > Mollusca > Shell > Unclassified ... | reverse complement strand
ACCAAAACTGTTTATGCACAATTTTTCAAGAAAAGTAAATTCTGAACATTCTGAGGATATAAAAGCTTTAATGCAGCATGCTGTTGGAAAACACTTAATATCTTTTGCTGGAGGAATGCCAAATAATGATTTGTTTCCTGTTAAAGAAATTGATGAAATATATAATAATTTATCAGATGATATAAAAAAAGTAGGTTTTCAATATGGCCCAACTTCAGGATATCCACCACTTGTTAGAAATCTAAAAACTTATCTCAAAAAAAAAGGCTTACCAATTAACAATAATAAAATTTTAATTACAACAGGTTCGCTTCAAGCAATTAGTATAATTACTCAAGAGTTAATTAACGAAGGAGATATTATTCTTACTGAAAACCCTAGTTTTGTAGGTGCTTTATCTGTTTTTGAAACTTATAGAGCAAACATTATTGGAATTCCTATTGATGAAAATGGTATTATAATTGAAGAATTAAAATCTACTATTGACAAATTTAGTAGAAAACCAAAGTTTTTGTATTTAACACCAAATTTTCATAATCCTGCTGGTATAATTTATTCCCTTGAAAGAAAACGACAAATATTAGAAGTATTAGATGGAACTGGGATTATATTATTAGAAGATGATGCTTATTCTGATTTATATTTTTCTGAAGAAAGTAAAGCTTTAACAAAACCAATCAAATCAATTGAAGGTTATGATGTTGAAGTTATTTATACTGGTTCTTTTTCAAAAATATTAGGACCTGGTTTTAGACTAGGATGGATGTTAGCATCACCTGTAATTTATGAAAAAGGCGAAAATATTAAACAAGCTTTAGATGCATGTACATCAAATTTTAATCAGATTTTAGCTAATGAGTTTTTAGCTAGTGGAAAATTATATAAATATCTTGAATTTTTACGTGAAGAATATTTTGAAAGAAAAGAAATACTTCAAAAAGCCCTTGTTGAGTTCATGCCAAAAGAAATTACTTGGAATGAACCAAAAGGTGGATTTTATGTATGGATTAAATTACCTAATAAATTAAATTCTACTGATATTTTTAAAAAGTGTATTGAAAAAAATGTAGTTTTTGTAACTGGTAGAACTTTTGATCCTGCAAGTAAAAAAGACGATAGATTACGTTTAGCTTTCTCTAATATGCCAAAAAATGAAATTGAAAAAGGTATTAAAATAATTGCAGAAGTGATTAAAGATTTTTTATAAAAAAACTTTAAACAACTCTACTTACTGTTAATCCGTCTCGAATTGGGAGTAACACCGTTTCTATGCGAATATCTTCTTTAAGTAACTTATTGTATTTTACTATTTCTAAAGTACTTATATCTTTATCGTTGATAAGTTGTACTACTTTTCCAGACCATAAAACATTATCAGAAATGATTACGCCGCCAGAATTCATTTTATCGATTATAGCATGAAAATAATTGGAATAATTTGGTTTATCGGCATCAATAAAAACCAAATCAAATTTATCATCTATGGTTGGTATAATATCTAAGGCATTTCCTAAATATTGTTTTATCTGATTTTTATAAGCAGATTTATCAAAATATTTCTTTTGAAAGTCAACCAATTCTTCGTTTTTATCTATAGTATGAAGCGTTCCTTCTTTTTGTAAACCTTCCGCCAAACAAAGTGCAGAATATCCTGTATAAGTTCCTATTTCTAAAATACTTTTTGGATTTATCAATTTAGACAACATACTTAGTATTCTTCCTTGAAAATGCCCACTTAACATTCTAGGAATTAATACTTTTTGCCAAGTCTCTTTACTTAATTCTTTAAGTAATTTTGGTTCATCTTCACTATGATTAACAGCATAATTATCAATATTTTCTGGTAAGAAATTCATTATTATAATAATAAAATATTAAGAAACAGCTTTTAATTTTTTAATTGCAGTTCTTGTTAGTTTACCTTGAGCATATTTTTTAGTTATATGTAAGCTTTTTACATCTGAACCTGGTAATTCATACATTGCATCTGTTAAAATAGCTTCACAAAGAGATCTTAATCCTCTTGCTCCTAATTTATATTCTAATGCTTTTTCAACCATAAATTGTAAGGCTTTTTCATCTACTTTTAATGAAACACCATCCATTTCAAACAATTTTGTGTATTGTTTAATTAAGGAGTTTTTTGGTTCTGTTAAAATAGAACGTAAAGTATTTGCATCTAATGGATACATATATGTTAACACTGGTAAACGGCCAACTATTTCTGGAATTAAACCAAAATCACGAATATCTTTTGGAATTACATATTGTAATAAATTATCAGTATCTACTTTATCATCGGATAATGAAGCTGAATAACCAACTGCTTGCATGTTTAATCTCTGACCAATAATACGTTCTATACCATCAAAAGCTCCACCTGCAATAAATAGTATGTTTTGTGTATTTACTTGTATGAATTTTTGATCTGGATGCTTTCTTCCTCCTTTAGGTGGAACATTTACAACTGTACCTTCTAATAATTTAAGTAATGCTTGTTGAACTCCTTCTCCAGATACATCTCTAGTAATAGAAGGATTTGCAGACTTACGAGCAATTTTATCTATTTCATCTATAAATACAATTCCTTTTTCTGCTTTATTAACATCATAATCTGCAGCTTGTAAAAGTCGTGTTAAAATAGTTTCTACATCTTCACCAACGTAACCAGCTTCAGTTAAAACTGTAGCATCAACAATTGCAAAAGGCACATTTAACATTCTAGCAATAGTTTTTACAACCAATGTTTTTCCTGTTCCTGTTTCACCAACCATAATAATATTAGATTTTTCAATCTCAATATCATCTTCTTTTTTTGATTTTTGTAATAAACGTTTATAATGGTTATAAACAGCAACTGACATTACTTTTTTAGTTTGATCTTGTCCAATTACATATTCATCTAAAAAAGCTTTAATTTCTTTTGGTATACGTAACACTAACTCGGCAGATAATCCTTCTGTTGGCATATCGCCATCTAATACTTCTTCAAGAACAATACCGTGAGCTTGTTCGATACATCTATCACAAATATGTGCATCTAAACCTGCTATTAAAAGGTTTGTTTCGCCTTTTTTTCGTCCACAAAACGAGCATTCTAATATTTCTTTATTCTTTGACATAAGCCTATCTAAAATTCTTTCCAAAAGGAAAAAATTATATAATTTATATTTAACAATTTTATTTTATGAAGTTTTCATCTAATATTAATCCTTTCCGTTGGAAGGTTAGAATGAGCTTCAATTACTTACGAATTAACACTTCATCAATCATACCATAAGCTTTCGCTTCTTCTGCTTTCATCCAATAATCTCTATCCGAATCATTCGCAACTTTTTCCATAGATTGACCAGAATGCTTAGATATTATTTGATACAATTCGTCTTTTAATTTTAATATTTCACGTGCTGTAATTTCAATATCACTTGCTTGACCTTGAGCTCCACCTAAAGGTTGATGAATCATAATTCTTGAATGAGGTAATGCAGAACGTTTTCCTTTTTGACCTGCCGTCATTAAAACAGCTGCCATTGAAGCTGCCATACCTGTACAGATAGTATTTATTTCAGGTTTTATAAACTGCATAGTGTCATAAATTCCTAAACCTGCATAAACTCCTCCACCTGGAGAATTTATATAGATTGAAATATCTTTATTAGCATCTACACTTTCTAAAAATAATAATTGAGCTTGAATTATATTGGCAACATAATCATCTACTGCAGTTCCTAGAAATATAATTCTATCCATCATTAAACGAGAAAACACATCCATTTGTGTCATGTTTAATTGACGTTCTTCAATAATATATGGCGTTACACTACTTACTATTTTATCATAATGCATACTGCTTATACCATGATGTTTTGTAGCAAACTTTCTAAATTCTTTTCCGTAATTCATTTGTAATAATTTATAGGTTTTGATAAAAAATTAATCCGTTTTAAAGGATTTGTTTCAATTCGTAAAGATAGTAACAATTTAATTAATATTTATATTTCTTTTTTTGAGAAATATTTTCAATAAAAAAACACTTCCAAAATTAATTGAAAGTGTTTTAAAAACCTATTTATATTCTTTATGCTACTTTAATAGATTTTTGAGTTTTAGCAATATTAGTATCTGCTTTTACATGGTTTTTATTTGCTCTCCCACTTGGATCTGTATTTTCTTGCCATTTAGGAATCCATTTTAAAACTGTTTTAGCTGCAGATTTTTGAGGATAATGTTTAGCAAAAATATCACGTATGTAATAAGCTTCTTTTGTTGATGGAGTATTATGTGGATATTTTATTACTGCCAATTCCATTTCTAAATCACTTACTTGTGATGCGCAATGTTCAATTAATGTATCAATCCAACTATAACCTACTCCATCTGAAAACTGCTCTTTTTGTCTCCATAAAACTTCATCTGGCAAAAAAGGATCTTCTTTTGTATCAAAGGCTTTCCTTAAAATATATTTTTCAATCCCATCATAAGTTTTTGGTTGTTTTTCTTCGGGTTCAATTTTCATTATTACATCTAAAAATTCTTTATCTAAAAACGGAACTCTTGCTTCTAAACCATAAGCCATTGTAGATTTATCTGCTCTTAAACAATCTGATGTTGATAAGAGTCTAACCCTTCTAATAGTTTCTTTTTGAAATTCAGTTTTATTTGGTGCGTCAGCAAAATAAAGATAACCACCAAGCATTTCATCTGCACCTTCGCCACTTAAAACAACTTTAATTCCTGCATCTGTAATCATTTTACTCATTAAATACATTGGAGTTGAAGCTCTTATTGAAGTAACATCATAGGTTTCTAAATGCCAAATTAGTTTGTCTATAATTTTTAAACCTTCTTCAATTGAAAAGTATAATTCATGATGCTTTGTTCCTAAAAAGTCTGCTACTTTTTTAGCAGCAATTAAATCTGGTGAATGTTTATCTAAACCTATAGAAAATGAATGTAATTCTTTACCTTCTTCTTTTAATAATCTTGTTGCAATAGATGATGTTAGTGATGAATCTAATCCACCTGACAATAAAACTCCTAAAGGAACATCGGTCATTAATCTTTTCTTGGTAGCTTTAATTAATGATTCTCTAATTTTTTTATAATCTAATTTTTCCGTTGCTTTTTTATAATCAAACCATTCTGGTGTAAAATAACGCACTAAACCTTCTTTTGCTGAATAATAATGTCCTGGTGGAAATGCTTCAAATTCTACACATTGATCTGCAATAGACTTCATTTCTGATGAAAAATACAATCTACCTTCATTATCTTTACCATAGTATAACGGTTTTACTCCTATTGGATCTCTTCCCGCAATAAAATCATCACCATCAACTACAACAAAAGCAAAAACTCCATCTAGTTTATCTAAAAAATCATATCCAAATTTTTCATATAAATGAACAATTACTTCACTATCAGATTTTGTTCTAAAAGTATGATTTTTTAATACTGTATCTCGCAATTCTTTATGGTTATAGATTTCACCATTATGAATCATATAAGCTGTTTTTGAACCTTGAATTGGTTGTTTACCTGTCTTTAAATCTATTATTGATAAACGTTCATGAGACAAGATATGTCCTGCTTCTGTTACATGAATATCATGCTCATTTGGACCTCTATGATTCATTCTATTTGAAAGTGCTTTTGCTTGTTGTACATCAACTCCTTTTCCGATAATAGCTAAAATTCCACACATAATATTTATTTAAGTTATAATTATGATGCAAATAAAGCCGTAATCATTGGTAATTAAAATTAAAAAAGCTATAATGATTACAAATAATAATGTTATGATTAAATATCAAAGTAAAATGTAACTATATACCAGTTTTAATATAAAAAAAATTGTATAGTGTAATTAAAGGTTTAACTATTTGTTACTTTTTGAATAGCTTGAACTCTGTTTTTAACATCTAATTTAGCATAAATATGAGTAATGTGTGTTTTAATAGTATTCTTAGAAACAAACATTTTTTCGGAAATTTCTTCGTTGTTTAAACCATTTGAAATATGAGTAAGAACCTCTATTTCTCTTTTGGATAAATTAAAACTTTTAAAACTTTTTGATATTTCTGCATCTGTAGTCCTACTGTTTTTTGCTTGGTCTTTAAGCTCACTAATTTTTAAAATATAATTTTGTAGTTCGGCATTTTTCTGTTGTAATTCCAAATCAGAATTTCTTCTATAAAGATAAAGTAACATTAATAAAAAAGCAATACTAATTAAACTAATAACTGCAGTAATAATAAAACGCTTAAAATTATTTTTAGCTTTTTCTTCACTTAATTCTTTATCTAAAGCTAACGTATGAATTTCTTTATCTTTTTCTTCTGTTTCATATGCAATTCTGGTACTTATTATACTTGCTTGAGATGCAACATTTACGATACTATCATGAAAAATTCTAGCTTGCTTATGTGCAAGTAAAGCTCTTTTAAATTCCTTTTTAGCGCTATAATATTCAACCAATGCATCGTAACCAAGATTTATGTTTTCTTTAGAATTTATTTGTCTTCCAATAGATAAACCGTTAGTTATGTTCTTATAAGAACTTTCAAACTTTTTTAAATGTGCTTCTGCAATACCTAAACTAATTAATGCTTTACTTAAATATCGTGAGTTTTTATATTTTTTTAATACCGGAATTGATTTTTCATATTCCATCTTTGACATTTGAAAATCTCCTTTATCTAAATAATATTTACCAAACAATACATTTTTTATGGCTATATTTTCCTGTCTTTTATGTTTTAATGCTAATTCATATGATTTATTAAAATAGTAATATGCAGAATCAAATTCTTTTTTAAATAAATAAACTTCACCTATATTAGCATATCCATATTCCTTATTTTTTGTATTAGATTTATCTACATTTACCTTTAAAGCTTCTTTAAAATACATTAACGCTTTATCATATTGCTGAATATTTAAAAATACATTTCCTATTCCATTTAATGCAATACTTTCTCCTCTATTGTTTTTTAATCGTTTTGACAAGTCCAATCCTTGTAAATAATTTTCAAAAGCTTCTTTTTCTAAATTTAATTTTCTATAGGTTACCCCTAAACTATTATAACATTTAGCAAGATGAAAAGTATCTTTAGCATTTTTTAAAAAAGAAATTGATTTTTTATGATACATTACTGATTGCCCATACTTTTGTTCATGTCTAGCAGTAATTCCTTTTCTATTATAGCATACTCCTATTCCTTTTAAATAATATATTTTTTCAGAAATAATTAATGCATCATCTAAAACATCTTTTCGTATATTTCGTTGTCTAATTGATCTTTTATATAAATCAATTAATTTATCAACTTTAGATTTGGTATTTGGTAAGTTTTTTAATTCATGATAAACACTATCAATATTAATATTTTTTCTCTTATTCTGAGCATTAAAAATAAAGCTATTAATAAAAAGAACAATAATAAGTAATGTTAGTTTGTTTTGTTTCATTGTCTAACAGCTATTTAGAATGAAAAATTGTCAAAAATATTAATCCTCTACAATATTAATAAATAAAGTTTCATTATAATAATAATCTTCATTATTTTTTATGTAAAATTCAATAATAACAATTTCTACTTACTAAAATTAATTGTACTGTGGTTATATGTGTTAAATTTATTAATTAAATCATTACCTCCAAGAAAATTAAGGTTTACCACAAATGTATATGAATGAATAATTGCACCTTGCTTTTTTAATAGAGTACTAGCGGCTATTACAGTTCCTCCTGTTGCCAATAAATCATCATGAACCATTATTTTCCATCCTTTTTTTACATGTCCTTTATGAACTTCAATAGTAGCATTTCCATATTCTAAATCATAATTTATACTATCTGTTTCTCCAGGTAACTTACCTTTTTTTCTTAAAGGAATAAATGGTATTTTTAATTTATTTGCTATTAAAGGTCCAAACCAAAAACCTCTACTTTCAATGGCTGCTATTGCATCTGGTTTTGATGGTAAAGAATTAACAATATCATCAACAATATCATTAGTTAATTTTGGATCTAATAATAAAGTTGATAAGTCTTTAAATATAATTCCTTTTTTAGGATAATCTGGAATATCTCTTAAGGTATCATTAATTCTGTCTTGTAAAGTCATAAATATAAGGTTTTTACAAAGTTAAACTATTTATACACTTAGTAAACATCTTTTATTAAAATTTATGTATATTTATACTGCTATGAAATTACTCAAATATATTCCTGCTATTTTTAGTGTGCTTATTATTATTGGAATTATATTTGGTTTTTATATTGAGACACCTTTAGTTGTTGTAATAATCTCTATAATTATTTTTTTAATTTTATTGTATATCAGTTATAAATATACTAATAACAATTTTAATAAATCATTTCACTTTACAATAATTACTTGTAGTCTATTTTTTATAATAGGAATTGCTTCAATTACTTTTCAGAAATATAAATCAAACAATTATATAAATTTTATTAAAAATAATAATAAAATAATTGTACAAATTAACAGCAAAGTAAATTCTAACAAATATTACGATAAATATTATGGAACTATAATACAATTAAACGACAGAATTGTAAATGGTAAAATTTTGGTTAATGCTCAATTAGATAAAAATAATATAGTAATTGGTGATGTTATTTATCTAAATACAAATTTTAGAGAAATAAAAAAACCTATAAATCCTTATCAGTTTAATTATCAAAAGTATTTAGAAAAAAAACAAATATATCATCAAATAACAATCAATAAAAATGATTATATTTTAATAAATCATATCAATTCAATTAATGCAAGAATAAACAACTTACAAAAATCAATTAACTTATCCTTAAAAAAATACAACTTTAAAAAAGATGAATTATCAATAATAAATGCAATAATACTAGGTCAACGTAAAGATATTTCAAAAGAATTAATGAATAATTATATTGGTGCGGGAGCAATACATATTCTAGCTGTTTCAGGTTTACATATCGGTATTTTACTATTAATATTAAATTTTATTTTTAAACCAATTGAATACTTAAAAAAAGGGAAATTAATAAAAGTTATAATAATAATAATTTTATTATGGTCTTATGCTTTTATTGCAGGTTTATCTCCTTCAATTATTAGAGCAACATCTATGTTTACAGCAATAAGTATTGGTAATAATTTAAACAGAAAAACTAGTACTTTACATAGTTTATTTATATCATTATTTATACTTTTACTTTTAAATCCATTATATATATTTCAAGTTGGCTTTCAACTTAGTTATTTGGCTGTGTTTTCAATTGTATACTTTTATCCTCTATTTATTAAATTATACAACCCTAATTTTTGGTTATTTAGAAAACTATGGCAGCTATTTTCAATATCAGTATCTGCTCAAGTAGGAGTTTTACCATTAAGTTTATTTTATTTTCATCAATTTCCTAGTTTATTTTTTGCTTCAAGTATGGTAATAATACCTTTTTTAGGGTTAATATTAAGTTTTGGTATTTTAGTAATAATATTATCAGTTTTTAATATTTTACCAATAGCATTAGCTAATATATTTTCATGGATAATTCATCAAATGAATTTATTTATAGAGTTTATTTCAAATCAAGAATCGTTCTTATTTAAAAATATTAGTTTTTCAATAATGATGTTAATTACTTTATATTTTATTATAATTTCTTTTTATCATTTCTGGAATAAACCAAACTCTAAAACAATTAAAGTAGTATTGGCAAGTATTATTTTATTTCAAATTGGATTAATATTCGAAAAATATAAACTAAACAATTCAAATCAATTTATTGTTCTTAATCAATCTAGAAAAAGTGTTTTTATTGAAAGACAAAATAATAAAATAAATATTTTTAATGATTTAGATAGTAAAACTAACAATACAATTAACAATTATAAAATAGGTGTTGGTGTAAATAAAAGCACTCTAAAGACTTTAAAAAATATTTTAAAAATTGAGACTAAATCAGTACTAATAGTTGATAGCTTTAATGTTTATAAGATCCCTAAATTAAAAGCTGATTTTATAATTTTAAGGCAATCACCTAAAATAAATTTAAATCGGTTAATTGCGATTAATAAACCTAAAATCATAATTGCTGATGGATCTAATTATAAAAATATTAAATCAAAATGGAAAAACACATGTGAAAAATTAAGTGTGAAATTTCATGATACTTCTGTTGATGGTGCGTTTATTTATGATTATTAATCTGCTCTTTAATTTCTAATAACTCATTAAATTCCCATTGCCTTAATTTTTGATCTTTAGAAAGAAATAATGCTTTATCTATTGCAATAATTGCAGATTCTATATCTTTAACTTCCAAATAATAATTACTCACACTTTTATAGAATTCAACAGAATTTGATTTGGTTAACTCATCATTAATTAAGTATTCAATACCATTATATTTTTTTTGTTTCAAATATAAATCAATTAATAATGAGTTATAAAATCCTAATTGTTCTGGATATAGTTTTCTAACAGAATTCTGAATTTTTTTAAGCTCTAAAATATTATCATTCAAAATATAAAAAACTGTATTTGACAAAACTCCTTTTGAAATACTAAAAGATTGATTATAATTATTGATAGTTTTAGTATGAAAATCAATTAAATCTTTATTGCTAACAAAATACTTTTCTTTAACCTTCCAATCATTAAAAATTGTATTCAAAGCCCATATATATGTTGGTTCACCAACAGAATTATGATTATTATTTGAGAATTTTTTAAACTTAAAATTACTATTAGATGGATAATATTTATAATTTAAAAATAATGAAATAATAATTCCTAAAACAAAAATCAAACTTAAATAAAATATCTTTTTTTTATTTTTATATAATATAAAAAACAAAATAGTCAAGATTAATGGTAATATAAAAATAAATACTTTACTTGTAACGATACTTGAAGTGACAATTGATAAAAAACTTTTAATTCCCATGCCTTTTTCGTTTGCTAATGAAACAAACAAGCTTGGCTGTATATCAGTCGAAGTAGAAACCAACTCATTAATTGCATTGTTTTCCCACCATAAAGCAGGACTTATGGCAATATAATGATTAAACAATTTAGGTTTAGTTAAAGCAGAATAAGTGACAAATATTCCACCTACAGAATGTCCAGATAAAATTTTAAAATTCGATGTTCTAAATTTTGAATTTGTAAAAGGCAACAATTCTTTTTCTATAAAAGACAGTATTTTATCTGCATTACCTTTATCCTTTACTTTAAGATTTGGTTTACAATTTTTTCTATATTGTTTTGTGCCTTTGCCCGAAATAGCAACTATAATCATTTCTGGTATATTTTCACTAATATGTGATTGAAGTTCAATTAAACCAGAAACATATCTAAAATTATAATCACCATCTAATATATATAAAACAGGATAATGTTGAGTATTATTTTTATAGTAAGAAGCAGGTAAATAAATTGAAACAGGACGATACTCTTTCAAAATTTTTGAATAAATACTATCTCTAACACCTATATTAATATCTTGACTAAATATATTTAAAAATGAAACAAATAATAATAAACCTAATATTTTTTTTAAAGTGCACATAAAATATTTTTAAATTAATTAAATGCAATTACTAATAAGTTAATTAAATTAAAAACTATTGTTATTAATTATAACTACAAATAACCAATTGTGACTGATTGTGTTTTTAAATATTAGGTTAATAATTATCAATTTAAAATGGAAAAAAACATATATTTGTTATCTAAAATTAAATATTATGAAAATTATCATACCAATGGCAGGAATTGGCTCTAGACTAAGACCTCATACACTTACAATACCCAAACCATTAACGAAAATTGCAGGGAAACCAATTGTTCAACGATTAGTTGAAGATATTGCAGGTTTGCTTAATGAAACTATTGAAGAAGTCTGTTTTATTATTGGACCTACATTCCCAAAAGACACTGAAGAAAGACTACAAAATATAGCTAAAAGCTTAAACACTAAAGGAATTGTAGTTGTTCAAGAACAAGCTTTAGGAACTGCACATGCAATTTATCAAGCAAAAAACTCGTTAAATGGACCTTGTGTTGTTGCATTTGCTGATACTCTTTTTAAAGCTGATTTCACATTAAATCCAGAAGCAGATGGTGCTGTTTGGGTTAAAAAGGTAGATGATCCAAGTGCTTATGGAGTGATTAAAACGAATGGAGGTTTTATAACTGACTTTGTTGAAAAACCAACTGAATTTGTTTCTGATTTAGCAATTATTGGAATCTATTACTTTAAAAAAGGAGAAGATTTACGTACTGAAATTGAATATTTACTAGATAATAATATTAAAGATAAAGGAGAATTTCAATTAACCAATGCTTTAGAAAATTTAAAACAGAAAGGTAATAAATTTGTTCCAGGTGAAGTTGATGATTGGATGGATTGTGGCAATAAAGCAATTACAATTAAAACAAACTCTAGTGTTTTACAATACGCAAAAAAAGATAATATTAACTTAGTTGATAAAAGTGTTGTTCTTGAAAATTCTAAAATTATTGAACCTTGTTATATTGGCAAAAACGTTGTGTTAAAAAATTCGACTATTGGTCCAAATGTATCGCTTGGCATGAATAGTGTAGTAACTAATTCAGAAATTAATAATTCATTAATACAAGAAGAGGTTGAGATTATCAATGCTAAACTAAGTAACTCAATGATAGGAAATAAAGTTAAATATAATGGAAGCTTTACTTCGGTTAGTCTAGGTGATTATACTGTATTAGAATAAGTTAAAATTACCATAAAAGATAGCTTGCTAAACAAAGTGTCAAATGATACGGTATCAATGAAAGAGGAAGGATTATTGTATAAGAGTATAAAAACAAGAACATTAAGTAAAATATACACTTCAAACAACAATATATATAGTTTTGTAAATCAAGACATTATTAAATATAATAGTCAAGGTGAAATTATCTATAACACATTTCTATTTGACATATCAACTAATAACGGAAAATCTTGGTTCTTTCTAACCGAAAAAAAAATTAAAATATAAAAATCAATTTTTTCCTAATTTAAATCCCGAATTAATAATACCTAAAAGCTCTAGTAAGTTTGTTAGGAACAAAATTTTAGTTCGTTTAATAAACCATAAAAATGTATAAAAAAATAATTTTTATTCTGATATTAATTCCACTTTTTATAAACGCTCAAGAGTTTACATTAAAAAAAACTGATGAAGAAATAAAACATGAAAAGGAAATCAAAGAAGAAAAGGAATACCTAAAATTTCAAGATCATTTTTTTAATGCATTACAGCAAAAATCA
>Ga0256844_10000645_pt1 | contig 13318 bp, 18 predicted proteins | sample MusselsmetaG_FD_189100 | JGI IMG/M metagenome (GOLD analysis project Ga0256844, IMG submission 189100) | Mussel associated microbial communities from hydrothermal vent at the East Pacific Rise, Pacific Ocean - Mussels | ecosystem: Host-associated > Mollusca > Shell > Unclassified ... | reverse complement strand
TCTATGTCGGGTAATTCTGTAAGGATAGGTAATATAGATAAAGTAGGAAGAGATTTATCTATCTCTTCCAAAAGTGATGACCATCATATGACATACACTTCATCATCAGGACCATCTAAAACATCTATACAAGAAGGTATAGATGCTAAAGAAGTAGACGTCATGGTACACAGAGCTAAATTAGATTTAGATAAAGAGATGAAGACTTCTCTTTCTACACAAGATAAGAAGCTAGACAAAGAGCTAGTTCTAGCAAAAAAAGATTTGGATAAACAATTAAAAACTATAGATGAAACTCTAAAGCAAAAACAACTCGATTTAGAATCTTCATTATCTAAAAAGGATACCTCTCTACAAGCATCTATACAGAAACAGATACTAAATCTAAATAACTTAAAAGATAAAACTATACAAGACATCCATGATACTCTTACTAAGATAGAGGAAGTAAATTATAAAACCAAACAAAATGAAGATAGATTAACAGCTTCTAGTAAGGACCTAGCTCAAAAGATATCAGCTATAGAAGCCTACGCTCATACATTAAGGGACTTACAAGATAAGGATAAACAAGATAACACTATAGCTCTAGCAAATATATCTAAGTCTATAGATGATATATTAACTTCTACTCATAACGATATAAGTAAACTAAACCAATCTATATATTCATTAGAGGCTAATAATACCCAAGCTCTACATACGGTGTATAATAAACTAGAATCTCTAAGCAATATAACCGAACACTTACAAGATAGAGAAGAAGAAACCTATCATCTACCAGCTAACTTAGCGTTATACACTATAGATAATGAATGCCCACCCCACACTCATCTATTCACACAGTCTTACCCACAAGCTGATGATACGTTCATAAGACTAGCTTCTAGTTTCCACCCACCTCATTCATCACTACCAGCATCCTTATCGATAGATAATCTTATAGTAGATACAACGAATGTATTCGACAGCGAACAGGATCCAGACCTCCCTGTTTACCTATTAACATCCACTATACCATCGGAATATACAAACAATGCATCGCCTATTCATACGATGGATACTGAAATAGCTCCTAAGTCTTATACTCTTAATCTATGTATAACAGACAACTTTTAAGTTATTAGCTATCTTTATAAGAGCTTCTTTAACTCTAATATCTTTTAGTTCATTAGCTTTCTCTATTATATAATTAGCTTTAGCTATGTTATAAGTATTGGAGGCTTCTTGTATAGTGGTATGATAACCTAAGTTTTTAACCTTACCATTTATACTAATCTGAGCTCTATACTTATCACTAGGTTTATGTAAACATACACCTACAGGATACTTACCTCTAGCGGCTTTATTATCTACTAGTAAGCTGTTTATATCACTACTAACAAAACAACATGTATCTTTACTATACACTTTATTACCTTCTATAAGTATATCTTTATCTAGATCTTTACCTATATAATCTTGTGTTTCCATCCATTTCTTAAAGTTAGAGAAAGTTAGCCACTCTTTAGATACTGTACATCCTATATAAGTGGGATTCCTAATATGGTAATTAGAACTATAGCATCTATTTAGCATGCTACACCATCTACTATAATAAGGACATGTCTTACTATTACCATACTTATCCGTATAATTCGTTATATAATCACTATCATTGATACCTACACCAAATAGAGGTTTTCTCCTAACGCACTTTAATTTGCCACATTCAGAACAACCTCTACCTCTCTTATGACTATTAGGTATCTGTTCAAATGGACCATGTGTTCTACATATTATAGTTACTTTGGTTATAGCATTCTTATACTCTACTTTACTATAATCATATGTATCGAAGTGTATTAACATAAACTCTTTAATAACTTGTTTTCTAGTTTTTAATTTCATCTTTTCTATCCTACTATAGGCACGAAACTCACCATCTCATTATACGTATTACTTTCTTCTTTAATAACTACACCTCTATCACGTTTAGTATTACTCCTCCTACTAACTAAACCAATACTAAACCTTTCTACTAGTTCCTCTAATCTATTTAGATTTAAATTACTATACACTATACCACCTTCTATATCTAATCTACTCATACTCAAAATTAATATAGTTTTAATATATATTTCTTCAACATACATATATCCTTCTATATCATACCTACGTCTAATCATTCTTATATAGTTATCCATTTTTATATTCATATCATATATCTTTATCTCTGTTAGAAAAAGATAAGTATCTTTTTTTATAAACCCTACTAGATAACTCATATTTTGTTTATATCTTCTTTTTTCATTCATTGTCATTATTATTACCTTTATAGTTTTTAATCATATATAACAAGGTCATAAATTTATATTTTACGAGTTACGTCATGTTATAAACCCCATCTATATCAATAGCATACCCTAACCCATAACCCAACAAAAAAAGAAGCAAAAAAATATAATATCTAGTAGATGTCTATCTGTATGAACTCTTATATAAGTTCTTCATATATTTTCTAATAGTATTTCTATTAAGTTATAGTGTTATGTAATTTTCTAATAGTATTTCTATATTGATAAGTTATATAAACCCATCCCCTCAACCCCAAACCCCTTAGGTACTTCCCTTATATTACTATTTCATACAATCTATATTTACAAAAAATTATATTAAATACTTAAGATTTTATAGATTTATTAATAACTTAAGTAATAAGATTAACGACATACTATAGAACATACATTTAAACGAACAGAATGACACCTTAAAGGCAATAACTATACATACCCCTATACATTATACACATTGATAAATAAACAGTACTTATAACATAGTATATAGTACTTTTATAAACCGTTAATAAAAGTACTATTAGGAATAGTAATTATTATTTAAAAAGATAAATATGAAAAATACTATGTTTTTATATACAAAATTACATAGTATTTATAAATTATATCAAAACCAACTATTCTCTAGGGAAAAGGAAGGTCTAATAGTACACTACAACGAGGATTTAGCACTTTTTGTAAAAATATAAATACAGTAATAATGCTTGTTTTTTAGCATTATTACTGTATTTATTCTAAATAGGTTTAAAAATAAGAGATTTTAAACATTGACAAATCCTCTAATAGTACACTACAACGAGGAAAACAGAAACTATTCTCTAGGGAAAAGGAAGCTTTTCTAATAGTATATTAAACACAATTTCTTTATATATTATATAAGTGAGAATAATAATAAAAGGAAAGACATATGTTAGATATAGCAAAAGAAAAACTCATAAAGTTTTTTGATATAAAAAAGATTACTAGATTAGAAGAAGCAGTAGATTACGCAAATGAAGATAACATAGCTATTAGAGAGCGATACGCTGGATATATGCAATATAACTATGATAGGTTAGCGACTGATAAAGGTGCTTATAACATAACTGTAACAAAGGATAATATAATAGTAAATGATATGCATGTTTATAAACATGAAAACGAGAAGTTTGAATACCTAATAGGTGTGGATATGGAGAATGCAGAAATAAGAAAAGCTTATGAAAAGGGAGAACAAAATGATAGATATATTTATACAGGTAATGAAAACATATCATCTGTTATAGAAGAGTTGTTAAATATTAAACAAGCTGAAGTATCGTTAAGAGGTAGTATAGTGGCGTTAAAGGACGTATTAGAAAATACAGACTTTAAACTACCTTGGTATCTAAAGATATCAGTAGTTATGAAAATTATGTGGTTTACTATAGCTATCAATGCTTTAGAATTTATAATAGGGTTATTTTTATAGAAAGGAATACAAATGAGAAACGCGATAAGTATTACATATTTAGTAGCTGGGTTTAGAAAAGTTAATATCAGTATTGGGGATTTAGAAGATATAGTAATAGCATGGTTATACTTTTGCTCTCCGTTAAAGGAAGCTGCGGTAAATGACCCTTTTGGATTAGATTTACCCATATACCCTAAAGAGTTATTACGTTATACCGATATAGATAATTTTTTAGAAAAATATGATATTAGAGAAGAAGAGTCAAAGATACTATTAAACTTTTTGATTTCCGAATTATATGTATCATCTACCGATACCCATGCGTACGACGTTAATATAATTATTACAAAACCAGATGCTGAAAATAAGAAGTATGTGTTAAAGATAATTGATAAAGGAGACATATATGGTATTAGGTATAAGCAATTACTAAAACATAATAAACGCTTGTTAAAAGAAACAAAATGAACATCTAAAGAATCTAATCTTTAGATGTTCATAGGACTTTCTTTTCTTAACTTAAGGTACTCTATAGATAACGATAATACATATCTTATATCTCTATAATCTAATAATATACTTTCTAGACCGTTTTGTAAAACTTTATCTAATTGTTCGTTATTTATAGGTAATGGACCTACAGCCTCATATTTAGATAGGGTTGTATTGTTAGATATATCAAAACAGTATAAAACGTCACCTTGCATAGTATAGGTGGAAGCATTAATTAGACTACCGTCTACAGTATATAAATGTAATCGTGATATACCTTTAACATAACTTACAACCAAGTAAAGGTCATGTATGTTCAGAATATTTTTAAGAGTAGATAGCAACTGGATTCCTTTTTAGGATAAATATAAATTCAAAAAATAAAATAACATCTTATAAATGAGATATATAAAATAAAGGAGAGCAGAATGCCAATTAAAAGAATAGATGGGAAACCATTAACAAGAAATGATAAATTAATATATTTTGGGGTATTATATAATTTTATTAGAAATAGTGAGAGTGGAAGAATACCTTCAAAGTTTTCAACCCCGTGGGTAAAGCTTATGAGAAAAGCGAATAATAAGGATAGTGAGATTGTTAGAAATGTACTATTAAAAATGTTTGGAGCACATTTCGAAGCATTTGAAGGGCAGTGTTTTGAATTAGGTATGGTGTTAGAATCTGTAACTAAGTTTGATGTAAACGTTCTTAAGAGTTTAGGTTTTGACGTAGCGGGATTTTTAAAATTAAAACCTGTTAGAGAAATACATCCAGACCTAAAAGGAAGAAAGGTCTCTGTAGCTATAATTAAAAAATTAAAGGAAAGTTTATTAGAAGTAGGTTTAGAGGTGAAAGCAGTTGTTATGGATAGTAAGTTAAAAAAGGTAGAGGGGACAATTTTATCTTTAGCTGTATCGGTATTTACTAATGTAGATATAGCACATTTAGGTAATAAATACATACCTACTATAAGTATGGGAAATAAATACCTTCTATATTTCAGCAAGTCCATGTGTTACATGGAAAGAATAAACGATGAATATATAGTTAATAATATAGATGCTGTAGGTGTAGGAGGTCATATAGTTTCTAATATGTATATTTTACCTAATGCCGATACCTTAACATCTATAGGTATAAAAAGAACCGTTGATGATGACTTATATATATTTAAAACATCATATGGTGAAGAAGAAATAGAAGAGTCTCTGTTATTTATAGAAAAAGCTTATAGATATACATTAACTATGGACAAACAAAAAAGAACTATAATCACTGCTTGGTTAAGCGGTAACATTATATTAAATAGTTATATATTAGATTTGTTAGATTTATACATAGCTAAACCTGTGGATGTTAAGAAGACTAAAACTATAGCATATCCTGTACCTAAGAAAGTTGTAAGCAAGTCTGGTCTAGTACATAATATAGACTATACTAAATCGTTTACCGTATCCGAAGGCGAATATCTTATAGCAACTACTAACGGTAACTCCAGATTAGTTAATAGTAAAGGTAAAAAGGTCCCTTTTAAAGATGTTGAGTTTATACTTAATAGAAACGATGACGTGGAGGAAACAACTAAAAATTACAGTTCTTTGAAAATATTACTCTAAAGGTTAAAGTTATGAAAAGAAAAATGTTAAAAAGAAGTTTGTCATTATACGGAGTACTCCCTATGAATATAGTCATAGCTGGTTTATTCCTAGTTTCTACACTTAGTATTCTTGAAGGTAAGTCCTTGGAATTAAAAAAAGATGTAGTCTCTACATTAGGTAAAATAGGTTGTGGTAAAGGTCACTCTGTATATAAACAAGCTGCATGTATGAACCTAGCTTTTGAATATAGAGAAAATATGGACAAGACATTATCTTGTTACGATAATAATCTTTCTATAAAGACAAAATGGAAACACGTTGAAGGTGTTGAGGGTAACGTTCTATTCATTTCTTGTGGTTCTCTTTTAGATCTAAAATGTGATACTGGTTTTAACATCGTTAATGAGGTGTGTCTAAATACTCAGGACGGTATTATACTAAGTGGTGATGAGTACGTTTGTGCTAATAGAGGCTTAAGATATTATGTCGCTAATCTATACGAGAACAATATAAGTAAGACGGAACATTTTATTTGTAAACCTAGACCACATATTATAGAAACTAATCTAGACCCAGCTAACGTTAAAACATTTATAAAACATACTGAGTTACTTGGTGATGCTATGGTCGCTGTACCAAGAGCTGTACCTGTAAATGATATAAACCTTTTACAGAAAGGTGTGTTCATAGCTGTTACAACTAAAAAGATTGGTCTCGTAGCTTTATCAGATATCCTATATATCGGTAAAGATGGTCTGGATGAATATAAAACAACAGTAACTTCTATACGAGAATTACTTAAACATATAAAGATAAACCCTTCAACTCGTACCAAACTAAAACTAACACATATCAAGAACCCTAAGGATACGGTTAATAGTATGGTACGCATGCTTGAAGAGCATATAGATATAGATGATGTAAGTTTACATAATATGTTAGTAAACGCATTAACCACATTAACCTTGGATATACGAACTACTTTACAAAGTATAAATGTACATGCTGATAAAGATGTTATATTAGATTATATACTGGAAGAGTATTATCATACTTATAAGCTATTAGCTTTAGGTAGTAAATCGTTAGAGGAACTATAAGAACCGTGTATTCTATAATAGAATACACGACCTACTCTTTATTTTTTTATTTGAATTTAAGAAATACATATACAGAAAGGTTTAATACATGTTTATTATTAAAACGTTTTTACTAAATAATAAATTAGTTTCTATAGCAGCGTTTAGCGCTATCATCTTATCATTAGTGATTTACTTCAAGTTTTCTCTAATGAAAAGACTTATATTAGAAAATGAGGTAATACTATTAAAACAAGAGAACGAGACTAATAAAAGAAATGCTTTAACACAAACCAGTAATGGTATGAATGCTGTTAAGTATGATATGGTGCAAGAGAGTATAGATACTGTTTCGTTTAAAGAGGTAATACTTGACGACGATTATATAGACCCTGATTACGGTAAGACATTTACCTTTGGAGATGAATAATGAAAAAGATGTTTTTATTAACGTTTATGTTATTATTAGTTGGGTGTGCTAATGATCAACCACCAGTACCACAATGCCCTAAAATTAAACCTTTAAAGTTTACATTAACTGTAGATAAGAGAGGTGGTTTCGATAAGAAGAATCGTATCATATCTACAAAAGCGTTACAATACTTTGGTAGTGAGATTAGACGTAATAACAAAATTGTAGATACTATTAACTCACAACGATAAGTGTCCAACAAAAAAAAGAGAGCTCTCAAAATATTTTTAGTTATATATTATAATGGTGTTGGATGATACACGGGTTATTCAACTTAGAGGTTAATCTCTCTTTTTCCCAATTATAAAATCAAAACTACATTTATGGTTTACTGCATACTATGGTTAGGTTAGAGTTTCTATAGTACTGTATGATAAATCATATACGTCATCTTACGACTTACCGTGTATAAGTTATTGGTGACACTTTTTAAGACGTAGTGTTATAACAAGGAGTCAAGACAACTCACTTCCTTTTATGACTCCTTATAATTACGTCGCCTTTTTTTATTAGGTATTGAGAGATTTATTACCTCTCAATATTTTTTTTTGTTTCTTTGTTATCTTAGTCCAGCTATTCTAGCAAACCAACCTTTCCTAAAACGTCTAAATTTTATAGGATTAATACGTATAAGATATTTATAGAATCTAAGCATAGCATCTAATATACCTTTGTTAATGTCAACATTTCTTCTTTTAGCCGTACGTATAGCTCTTAAAGTAACATTACCTATCTCACCATCAGGTTTAACCGAAACAGCTTGTTGTAATACCTTAGCTCCTCTACCTCTACCTCCGTTAACAGAACAGGAGAAATATGATAAGTTACTTTTAGCGTCTAGTAAAGGTATTACTCTTTTATCCATAAAGTTTTCTAAATAGAATTCCCAGCATAAATTCTTTATCTTTAGTTTTTCACTACGAGTAATTCTGGAGTTTAATAAAGCTATACGTCTAAGATTTCTTTTTGTTATCTTATGACCAGTATGTTTAACAGCTAATTTCTGTACATAGAGTATAGGTTTACTATTAGGGAAAGATTTACCATAAACACCATACGGTGTAGTTATATCAGTCTCTCCTTTATTCCAATGGACTATAAGACCTTCGTAAGCACCTAGATAACCCATAATCTTTTCTTTACCCGATTTAGGAGTATCAGTTATGATACCCTTACCTAGAGTGTATTCTATTATAGCATTAGCAAAAATGTCTTCATCAGAATTTATAATAGCCTTAACGGTATTGTATCCTATTACGCCATCTTCTACGACTGAGTCTGGTTTTAATATATTCAAAGCTTTTTGAATAATTATATCTTTATCGTCTTCTACTAACATAGTTACGAGTAAATATAAAGACGGGTTTCTTGTATTTTTTAATAGAGTAAGTAAATCGTTATTCATTAGTTACCTCTCTTAGTAGATAAAAAGTCTTTTATAATAAGAATTATATTCTTTATAAAACCTATAACGTCATCTACTATATTGGGGTCGGTCTCTTTATATGTGCGATCAAACTCGTGAAAATGTTTATCGTATATATCTGTATCTTTATCTATATTTTCTAAAGTATCATGGTACAACTCATTCTCTAGAATATCTAACTCTTCTATACATGTATTTAATATCTTAATATCAGGTACCATATCCTCGAAATAGTTAGCTATTTCCGTAATATCAAATCCTTTAATTTTATCGTATAATAAAGGGTAACCTAATCTAAGGAATTCTTGTATGTCTTCTTTTTTCATATTGTGTCTTGTTTGTTCAAGAATAAAAATTATACATAGTACCTCTCCTATAAAGAAAGAAATACTAATCATTGAAAAAATAAAAGATTAGAGACGAGTTTAAACTCGTCTCAGTTTTATAGTTTCTTCAAATTTCTCTACAAAGTTATTGAAGAATACCTCGGAGTTTTCAAAATAGAATGCAGCATAACCCTTTAACGGAAAATTAAGTTCATGTTTTGCTCTTACTAATAATGTTGTACCAGGTATAATTAAATCCGCATCAACTGGTTTACCGTATATAATAAGAACATCTACTTTTTTAGAATCTAGAACCTTTAGTATATGATTATTACTACATTCGTAACCTAACTTTTCTTGTAACGTCTTATGAGTTCTATCTATAGTGTCTTTTTCTAATACTATTAAAGGTATATTAAACCACTTACCTAATTGTTTAAGAACCTTGATTTTAGTTTCTCTTAATTTACTATTGACTATTTCCATATCATATGGTCGTATACTAAATATAGACGCTAATATTTTCATAGATGGATCGGTATACTTAACAGAAACAGCATTAATGTCCCTACCCCTAAACTCATTTTTCAAACGTAACACTTGTCTGTAGCTATCGGTTAAATCATTAGTGAAATTCATATATATTACAAGTACTCTCTTTTCCATCTCTTTTCCTTTTATTAAAAGTTTATTGTTTCAAAAAAATACTTCTGAATAAACTTTCCTTGAAACAAATTAAAAGGAAACAATAATGGCATTAATGGGAACTAAAGGTATTAAACCAAAAATACTTATAAATATTCATCCTATGATAGATTACCTAACAGCTAATTTTGTAGAAGGTGTAAAAGGTGAGGTGATTGTTAACGGCGGTTTACAGTTATGTACAGGTGTGTTTGGACCACCAAATGCCTATAAAAGTGTATTCTCTTTAGATATGCAATTAGCAGCTATGGCTACAATCTCGCTAACGCATCATAGGAGTATGAATAAAGATGGATATGTATCAGGTGGAGATCATGATACAGAAGGTAATATAGAACCTTCCAGAATAGAAGGGCTAGCTGAAAAGCATAGAGAAGTGTTAGGAGACATTTTTGATATAGACACACCCATATACGAGATATCAGATTTAGCAGAATATACAGGTGATGAGTATTTTGAAACTATTAAGTCTTTTATGGATGGTGTTGTAAAGAATGATAAAATGGTAGAGTATACCGCGTTTAGAGATAGAGAAGGTAAGGTAATAAAAGATTACGTTCCTTATCTACCTTTACTAGACTCTATGAGTAAACTTACATCTGCTGCTACAATAGATGGTATAGGTAAACTAAAAGTAGTGGACGGTTCTGCTAATATGTACCCCGTACGTGATGGTAAGTTTAAGTATATATTCATAAACGATTATATACGTAGAGGTACCAGAAGTAATACAAGATTAATCTTTACAGGTCATACTGGAGAGAAGATGAATCTAGATACTTCTCCTATGGCTAAATATCAAGTAGATACTTCAAGATTACAATATCTACAGTCTAACTTATATCTTAAGGGTGTTCCTAAAGATATAGAAACTCTAACCTCTATTATCTATTATATACAGAGAAGCAAAAGCCTTATACATAAAGAAACCAAAGAAGTATTTTATCCTTTATCCAACGGGCTTACCACAGACGCTACTGACTTAAACCTCATACATGTTTTACCTTTAAGAAATAAACATGGTTTGACAGGACCTATGTTAGACTATATAGTAAGTCAGAAACACGGTGTTCTATGGGACTTAACTTCATTCCACTTTATACGAACCTATAAAGATAAGAAAGAGTATAAAGATTTAATGTTCGGGTTAGATGGAAGTAGAATGAACTATAATTCTGTATTCTTACCAGATATTAAATTATCTAGAACAACGGTTAGAGGTAAGTTAGATGGTAATAGTAAACTAAGAAGAGCTATAGAGATTACAGCTGAACTTCTATTAATAAAATTATTTCATCCTATATACTTGAAGCTAGAACTATGGTGTGATCCGAAAACACTATTTGAAGACATCAAAACATTAGGTTATGATTGGGATGATATTTTAGAAAATACTATCAGAGTTGTACCACCTGATGCTTATGCTAAAGATGTGAAACCACATATCTCTGCCATAGATCTATTGCGGATAAGAAAAGGTCTTTATAAACCTTACTGGATAAAGGGGAAGAAATGAGTAAAGCGTTACTAGCATTAGCTAAGAAGATGAATTCCTGTAACGATATAGATGATAAAACATATTCTTATATCTATAAGTACAGAGACGGTAGAAATTTAAAAAAGGTTGTAACAGGGAAACTAAAAGATAGATTACATACTCTTTCTAAGAAAAGAGGTTATGGTTTTAATATAAGTGTCTTAGCTAAATTACAAGATACTGACGCTGATGAACGATGGTTACATACAGCAGACGACGCGGTTTTACTTATAGCAAAAGAAAGTATTAAAAATAAACAACAATTACAAGAAGAAAGGTTTTAACAATGAAAGAGGAATTTGAACAAAGAGAAGAAAAAGCTGTAGAGGAAAATATGGCAAAGGATATTGATATAAACGAAGATGCTCCAGAAGAAAGTAGTCCGAGCAGAATGGAAGCTGCTTTAGATACATTACAAGATGAATTGAAAGAAGACGAGCTAAATGTCTTAGGTCTTATGATAGAATCTGGTTATAATTTATTCGCTCATTCTATATTTGTTCTAGGTATAACAAGAAAAGAAGTTGAAGCTTTTGAATCTATAAATGATTTAGAAGAAGATGAGTTACAGGAATTCATAAATGACCTAAATGAAATAGCTACACAAAATACCTATACAGAAGAGGCTAAAGAACTTATATTAGAAAAACTTGCTTTAATATTAAAAGAAGATGAAAAACATATAGATATTATTTATAAAATACACGATGAAAATCCAGCTATAGTCTTTGAAGATATTATTAAAAAGTATAATGAAGATGTTTCAGTTATGGAAATAGATGAAGTTAAAGAGAGATTAGGTTTAGAGTTAACAGCTTGCGGGAATGAAACCTCTTTAAGAACATTAAGCGATTTAATCGTTAACGGTTTATTCTCCCCACCATCCCCTGAGCAAGAGAAACTAGCTAGTGAAAATGTTATTAGCGAAGAGAGAGCTGAGATGAATTTCTTTAGAGTTAATTCTTTAGTTAGTAAATTGAATAAAACAGGTGAGTTTAAGCCATTAATAAAAGATGTTCTGGAAGCTATAGTTTCTAAACTTTAAAATAGATATATATTATATCTATGCAAGTATGAACGCTTGTTAACCTAAAAGAGTATAACATATGAATACTCTTATTCAAAAATAAAAAAGGAAGAGTTGTGGGTAAAACAAAGGAACCAGAATTACAAGAGGGAACCAAAGAAACTTTTACGGATATAAAAGCGTATAAGAAAAAAGGTAAGGCACCATCTCTAACATATACACTAGATAGTTCGGATGCATTCTATCTTAATTCTCCTGTAAGTAAGGAAGACGTAGAAAAACTTGATGAGTACTCGAAAGGGTACACAGAAAGAGCTATGAAATCTACTACAGTATTCGCTACAGATGCTTTTAAAAACGTTGAGGATTTAGAAGAAGTGGAGTATGAGTTACCTTATAGGAATAATAAGGTTAAGCTTGTTTACATTAAGGATAAAGACGATTACGCTATGCATGTGGAGTACGATACACCTCATATGTCACACGGTAAAGAGATTAAACTTAGAAACCGTGCGTTAAATCAAGCTATTGCAGAAGGATAATACATGACATATATAGATGTAGAGATTGGTAAAGTAAAGGAGAAGCAGCGTAAGCTTCTCCTTAAGGATGATGTTGAAGGTTACGTAGGGTTACTGACTACTAAGAAAACAGGTGCTGTATATACGCTTAACTATGAGGGTATAGCACCTTACCCGTTCTTAAGAGAAGGTAGTAAGCTCACTCTTAAGAAAGGCTACTCAGTTAGACATATGTCTAACTTTGAATACGTGGTGCTAAAAGCAGATATGCAGGCGTTAAGAACACCCGAACCATTGACAGCTTAATAGATAGAAGGTAAGTACTTACCTTCTTCTTATTTTTTTTTTCGCTGCATATATCTTA
>Ga0256844_10000644_pt1 | contig 13321 bp, 16 predicted proteins | sample MusselsmetaG_FD_189100 | JGI IMG/M metagenome (GOLD analysis project Ga0256844, IMG submission 189100) | Mussel associated microbial communities from hydrothermal vent at the East Pacific Rise, Pacific Ocean - Mussels | ecosystem: Host-associated > Mollusca > Shell > Unclassified ... | reverse complement strand
GCTTCTGCAAAAAGAGCTACAGAGAAAGTTTCGGTTGAGTATGCACCCAAAAAGCTCAAAGCACACCTTAAAAATGCCGACAAAGTTAATGCTCGTTACTGTGCTGTTATTGGTGAAGACGAGCATAAAAATGGAACAATTTGGGTAAAAGATTTAGTAGAAAAAGAGGAGCAGACCATTGCTCAAAATGAATTTTAAAATTAGATAATTATTAAATAAAGTATAGGGAGTAACCAATGAAACTAGGCGTAAATATTGACCATATAGCTGTTTTAAGAGAAGCTAGAAAAGTAGCTGACCCAAATCCATTGGATGCGTTGAGCATTGTAAAACTGGCTGGTGCAGACCAGATTACCATTCATCTTCGTGAAGATAGACGACACATACAAGACATTGATGCCCTTAATATTATTTATCATTCATCACTGCCTGTAAACCTTGAGTGTGCTTTAGCTCCTGAAATCATTGACTTGGTCTGTGAACTTCAGCCCCATAGAGTGACACTTGTTCCAGAGAAGAGAGAAGAGGTTACAACTGAAGGTGGTCTTGACATCTACACCTATGCTGAGCAACTCACCACAACCATTAGACGGTTGCATCAAAATCAGATTGAGGTTTCACTTTTTATTGACCCTACTCTGGACAATGTCGAGATGGCAAAACAGCTTAATGTTGAGTGGATAGAGTTTCATACGGGTAAATATGCAAATATCTATGCCATGCTCTTTACCAACCTGAGCAACAGTCACCATAGCATTAAAGAGCTAGAGGAGATACCAAGAAGTGACCTCTCTAAACTACTAGAAGAGGAGGTTAAAAACCTTCGTTCCCTCTCTTGTACAGCAATGGAACTTAACCTAAAAGTGGCTGCTGGTCATGGACTCAACTACCAAAATGTAAAAGAGATAGCCGATATTGAGACCATTGAAGAGCTTAACATTGGGCAGAGTATTGTCGCTCGTTCTGTATTTACAGGACTAGAGAGAGCAATCTTAGAGATGAAAGCCCTACTGGCTAAATAAACGTTAACAATTAAAGAGGAATTTATGAATAGAATATTACAAATGCTTGAACTTCAACAAGAGTTAAATGATGCGACCAATGGAAAAAATTGGGAAGCTGGTCTTACTAAAAATGGCAAAAAGATTGACTGGCGACGTTGTATCTACCTTGAAGCAGCAGAGCTTGTGGAGTCTTACCCTTGGAAACACTGGAAAAATATTGATGCTTCACCTGACTATGCCAATATTAAAATTGAAATTGTTGACATTTGGCACTTTGTTATGTCGGAGGCATTAACCCTTTACAAAATGGAAAAGCTTGGTAATCTTCAAGATATTGCCAACACTGTAACCTCAATGAATGGATTTGATGAGTTTTTAAAAGCAGAACATGGCGAAAAACTTGATGCATATGAAGAGATTGCACTGGTTGAAGATATGATTAAAACTCTATTTTGTAACAATGACATTAATGCTTTGCTCATCTCATTTTTAACCATGTCTTCAAAGTTAAATCTGAAACTTCCTGAGCTTTATGAACTCTATATTGGGAAAAACATCTTAAATAAGTTTAGACAAAATCATGGATATAAAGAGGGTACTTACATTAAAGAGTGGAATGGGAAAGAGGACAATGTAGTCATGCAAGAGATATTGTCTTCAGAGAGTAGTATTACTCCTGAAGCCCTCTACTCTGCACTCGAAGAGGCTTATCCTAAAGCATAAAAGAAGAGACTTTCTCTTCTTTTATAGACTAAGGGACATTTTTCATTAAATCAACTTTTGTTGTTCCTCTTCCTACAGAAATCTCTTTAACCAAACGAACAGACTTTCTCTCTGAGAAACCACACTCTTCACCACAAGACATTGTTCCTGTTAAGTAGTAGTCACCAGCTGGCACACCATAGAAATGATAGTCACCGTCTGCATTTGAGTAGGTAAATTTCAAATAGTTATAGAGTCTACTGTCTGTTTTCGAAAGTTTATACCCACCCAAATAACTCTCTTGATACCACTGGCGAGAGTATGAAGTTACAGGATTTAGCCATAGTTTAAGTTTCTTCCCTGGTACTTTTTCAGAATTATAAGAGTTTTCCAAATAAATTCTACCACTAACTGTACTAGAACCTCTTTTTTTAACATGACTGTACTCTTCAACAGGAAAAGGCATTCGCTCCATAAACTTATCTTCAAGAGGTGCTGTATCATCAGTTGGTGTTTCACCTTCGCTACCAGAAGTTTCTCCGTTGTTTGAAACAGATTGACCTATACTAGGATTGTTTCGTGGAACACTAACTCTACGTCCTAAAGTTGGATTTTTCCCTGTTCTACTATTTCTTCCAAGTAAAATTTCCTCTTGAATTTGAGGCTCTTGCGTTACGGGAACAACAACTCTTCTTTGAGTAGAAGACTCACCAGGGTGAACAGTAATTGTTCTCTTATGACATCCTGTAAAGCCCAAAATTGCAAGTGATATAACAGATATTTGTATACTTTTTTTTAACATCTCATCTCCTAATAATGATAAAAAATTCTATTTTCCTAAACAGAACTCTCCAAACATTTTATCTAAAATTTCTTCAGAATCATAGGGTTTAGAGATTGAACTAAGTGCAGAGATAGCATCTTGTAGATGATATGAAAAAAATTCTAACTCCCCTGAAAGAAGTGGAAGCTTCGCTTCAAGTATGGCTTTTCTTGTCTTTTCAACAGCGTCAATTTGCCGTGTTGAAATGAGCATTAACTCTTCATCTTGACCAATGGCATTAAAAAACAGTTCTAGTCTATTGGTCAACTCTTTAAAGTCATTTTTTGCTGAAACATTAACCAAGTCATACTCTTTTAATGCCTCTAAATCTAAAAGAGGTGTTAAGTCAGATTTATTGAGAGTTACAATAATCTCTTTCTCTTCTATGCCTTTAATTATTTCAACAATCTTTGCATCTTCTTCATCGAATTCACGACTCAAATCAAAAAGGGCAATGACTACGTCAGCATCTTTTATGGACTCTAGCGAACGCTCAACCCCAATTTTTTCTATGCTGTCACGTGCATCACGAATTCCAGCTGTGTCAATGAGTCGAATAATATGACTCCCTATTCTCACCTGCTCTTCAATGGTGTCACGAGTTGTCCCAGCAATCTCAGAGACAATGGCTCTTTCATGTGCCAAAAAGCCGTTGAGAAGTGAACTTTTACCAACATTAGGCTTTCCTATGATAGCCACTCTAAAGCCTTCAATAAGCCCTTTTCGTCGGTAAGATGCGTCTACAATCTTCTCAATCTTTAAAACCAATGCATCTAACTGAGTTACAATATTTGCCAAAATATCTTCGGGAATATCCTCTTCAGCATAGTCAATCATGACCTCAGAGTAAGCTGTAGCACGAAGCATCGCCTCCCTGCTCTCATCAACAAACTCTTTGAGGTCACCTTTGAGCTGTTTTGCCAATATCTTTGCAGCATCCACCGACTTTGCTTCAATGAGTTTTGCAATGGCTTCTGCTTTTGTCAGGTCAATTTTTCCATTTAAAAAAGCTCGTTTTGAAAACTCCCCAGGTTCGGCAAGTACTGCTCCATGAGCAAGTAGTGTTTCCAAAATCTCTTGTGCAACAATCATACCTCCATGACATTGAAACTCAACAATATCTTCTCCTGTAAATGAGTGGGGATTTTTAAAATAGATTAAAATGGCATGGTCAATTAAGTCATTGTCTTTGTTGTAGAGAGAAGTCAAATGAGCGTGTCTCGGCTCAATATCTGTTTTTTGAGAGATTTTTTTAGCAAGAGTAAGCGATAGGTCACCACTTACTCTAATGATAGAGATTGAAGAAATACCACTTGCCGTAGCAATGGCAACAATTGTACTAGCCATTAATTTCTAGTTACTCTTACGCGTATTGAAGTCATTAATAATAATAAATTTCTTACTGTCTTTACCCGTTTTAATTGCAATGTATTTATTTGGGAACATTGCTCTTAGTTTCTCTAAAGCAATTTGTACCAAAATACCATCAAGTGGTTTTGTTTTCCCTTTTCCATGCTCCTGTATATGTGCAGCAATAGGCTTAAGGTAATTCTCAATCATCTCTTCTTGTGCCTGTATAAACTCTGCAATCTCTAATTTAATGTAGAGGTCATATTGTGCATTAATCCAGTTAAAAAGCATGTAAGAGAGTGCGTTATAGCGATAACCCTCTTTACCAATAAGTAAGGCTGCATCTTCACCATCAATAAAGATATGAGCAATCCCTTTAAAAACATCTACCTCAACTGTGTCTATTTCAAAACAAGCAACTTTCATTAACTTTTGAATCTTTTTCTCAATCTCAATAGAGAGTGCTTTGTTTTCAGGCGTATCTCTATCGTCATCAAAAACTAACTCATCTGCTATGTTTTCTGCTTTATTGTCAGCAAAGAAGTTGTCTACAATTTCATCTTTTTTTACTTCTACAGTAGTATTAGAGACTGACTCTTCTACTACTTTTTTCTTAGCCACTTTAGTAGCTTCTTTTGGTAAAGACTCTTTTTTTACAACTTCTTTTTGAATAGATTCTTTTTTCTCTTCTTCAACAGAGTTGCTAAGCAAGGTCTCCTCTTTTACTCTCTCTTGTTTAAGAGTCTCGCTAGAACCAAGACTCTTCTTTACAGCAACAATAATTGCTGTTTTTTTAAACAACCCCATCACTCCCGATGTTGGGTGTTGTACAATTTCATAATTTATTTCTGTTACAGAACATGATAACTCTTTAGCTGCCTTGCTGTAGGCATCTTCTAATGTATCAGCTTCAATTCTTTTCATAGACATGTTCGCTCTCTCCCCGATAAAAGTATTATTTTTGTATTGCTACTTTAGCAGCTTTTTGTTTTTCGTAGGCATTGTTAATAACAAACTGCTGCCCAATTGTAAATAGGTTATTCACCAACCAGTATAGAACCAATCCAGCAGGGAATGTAATAAAGAATACGGTCATTACTACTGGTAACCACTGAAAAATCTTCTGTTGCATTGGATCAGTCATGGTATTTGGTGTCAATTTTTGTTGATACCACATTGATGCTCCCATCAAAAGTGGTAAAACATAGAATGGATCTTGAACTGAAAGGTCAGTAATCCAAAGTGTCCACGGTGCACCTTGTAACTCTACTGAGTTTAAAAGTACTCTATAGATTGCAAAGAAGATTGGAATTTGTAAAATCATTGGAAGACATCCACCCATTGGGTTTGCTCCATTTTTCTTATACATTTCCATCATCTTAGCATTCATTTTTTGTGGGTCTTTTCCATGCTTCTCTTTAAGCTCTTTCATTTGTGGTGCAAGGTCTTTAAGTTTCTGCATAGACATCATTCCCTTGTATGAGAGTGGAAAAAGAATAAGCTTAATGATTAATGTAACCAATACAATTGCCCATCCCCAGTTACCTACAAGATTGTGAAACCACTGTAACACTGTAAACAATGGTTTTGCAATCATTGTAATCAATCCATACTCAATCGCAGATGTAAGTTTAGGGTTAATATTCTCTAAAACTTTAAACTCTTTTGGTCCAAGATATCCATGAAGATTAAAGTTCTGTTCACCTTGAATAAATACTAAAGCATTTTCATCTTTAGTAGCCTGAGTATAAACATTTAGAGGTTTCTCAAAGTTATATAAGATAGAAGCAAAATATCGGTCAAATGATGAACTAAATTCAACATTTGTAAGCGTTAAATCTTGCTCTGCATCTCCATCTTCGATATCAAGAACTTCACCATTGACTTTTTTAATTCTAACACCTTGAACAACCATATAAATGGTATGGTCAGCATTTGGTCTCTGCCCTGGCATTACAAAGTACTGTTGAGGTGTAGAGAGATTCACATTTAAATCGTAGTGACCGTCTTTGTAAAACGTAAGCTCTTTGGTTACTGTTGTTGAACTCAATTTTTGAGTCAATGTTAGCTTCCCTGCTCCTGTACTTAAATCAACAGTTGATGCCGATGCCGTATATGGTGTTTTTAGTGCTTCTGCATTTAAAGCAGTATCAGAGAAACGAATCTCTAATGGCTTAACCCATAATGGGTTTAAAAGCTCTAATTTCTTACCTTCATACTCATATTTTTTCTCTAACATTTTTACTTGAGCAATACGTCCCAATTCGTCAATGCTATAAATAAATCTGTCTGAAGTTACTGTAGTTATTGCTTTTACTGTTGACATTGGAGCTGACATATTGTCGTTGCTCGGTGCTTGTGTAGTTGGACTATTTGAGTTTGCAATTTGTGGTGCACTTTGCTCACTTTTAGTAGTTTGATTTGCATCAAGATTTTTTACTGTTTTTGGCATAAATAAATCAAATGCTAGAAATACTAGAAATGACAATACCAATGCAAGTAAAAGTCGTTTTTGAAGATCGTTTTGTTGTTCCACTAGAAATTACCTTTTTTATTCTTTAAGATACTAAATATTTACTTATTATGTTAAATTATATTAATATTTTAAGAATTATATTTAAAATTATAGGTAAATTATATCAAAAAGTGTTTAAAAAAATCATTGTATGTGTGATTTTACACGTTTTAATGCTTTAATTATCTCTTCAGTGGTTTTATTATACTCACTTGTTAACAAATTTGGTTTTGCAACAAGTACATACTTGCCAGTTTTAAGGTTATCAATGTTATTTAGAAAGTGAGCACGAAGAAGTCTTTTGGCTCGGTTACGGTGGACAGCATTACCAACTTTCTTGCTGGCAACTATCCCAACCTGATACTTTTTTTCCGAAGATTGGAAAAAAAGCACAAATTGTGAGGTGTGTACAGTTTTAGAATTATTATAAACTCTGTTGAACTCTTTAGTAGTTTTAACGCTACTAAAATGTTTTAAACTGCTAATCTTTTTCTACCTTTTGCTCTTCTAGCAGAAATTACTTTTCTTCCGTTTTTAGTTTTCATTCTTGTTCTAAATCCGTGAGTTCTTTTTCTTGGTGTGTTATGGGGTTGAAACGTTCTTTTCATAACTAAGTACCATCCTTATTAGTATTTTACTCAGTCATAAACATGAGCATTAATTTGAAACGCGATTTTACACCAACTATGCTTAATAAGTTGCTAGAAAACTTAACAATTTTGAGTTGAACTCTTTAATTTGTGATTTTTTGGGTAATTTTTACGTTTCTGTAGGGACAACACCCCTATGCTTGTCCATTACTGGCATAAATTAAAAATTATTGATTTTGAAATTGGATTATATTGGACATTGAAACAACGGACAACCATAGGAGGATTGTCCCTACAAGGTTCAAATGTTATTTTGAATCTACAACCCACTTTGGATGGTTTTTAAAATGACTTCAAGCATAAACTCTATAAATACTGTAAACCTCATCCGTTTAAATATTGGGTACGCGTAGGGTGTAGTCCCCGACTACACCATCAAAAGGGCATTGGCACGGTTTCAAAATTTAATAATTTCAATAACATGGTTTAAACGGTGTAGACGGGGTCTACACCCTACCCGTCTTTACAAAACTTCCCTTTTTTATTAAACTTAGCCTTCTTCTCTTTTACCATACTCTTTTCAACTTCTCTCAACCATCGTCTCAAATCAATCAAACTAATGTCTGAATACTCCAACTCCTCCACAGAAGCTATCGCTTTCTCTAAATACTTTTTTGCTTTTTCACATTCTTTTCTTTCTTGGTAAAAAAGTCCTAAATTATTATAACTTAAAGCTGTGCTAGGATGATTTTTTCCTAAAATTTCTTCTTTTATCTTTAAGGCTTTCTCAAGAAATAATTCTTTCGCATCAGCATCATTAAGTGTTTCCAAATTTAAAATATTTGGACTGTCAAACTTTGCCCGTGTTGTAATGAGTAAATCAAAATTGGTATTAAGAGCTTTAATTTTATTAAAATCTTCATTACTCTGTAAGTTGTCTAATACCATAAGGTTTTTAGGTTTTAATCCTTGAAGCCGTTTAATAATGGTTTCAAGCGTATCTTTTTCAGTCAATTGAAAAGTGTCTTGAAATTTAAAATAAAAAGTCTCTTCCAAAGAACGACTCTCTTCGGTAAACTCTATAAAGGCTATCTTATTGTACTTCTCTTTGTTGTCATGTAAATATTTATAAGAAAGTTCACTTTTTCCAACTCCTCCTATGCCATTTACTACACAGACTACATTGTCAGAACTTAAGTTTTTCTCTATGGCTTTTAGGTCGTCTTCTCTTCCTATGAAGTTGGTGTTGATGGGTGGTAGGGATGTTAGGTGTTTTGGGTCTTTTTGTTTTAGTGTAGCCATATCACCAAAGTGCTGATGAATCGTTGAACCCTCTGCATTAACAATACCTTCGACACCTTCGCCTATCTCTATGTTTTTATCTCCCATATTTTCCCTTTATGAAATAGTCTGATTTATCACAGACCCACTCTCAGCATTGACCACACCTTTAAGCTCACCATGAATGGTAATAGAAACTTTATTTGGTTTATCTTTGATATAAAACATCTTTAACTCATAACTAGAGTCTATTTCGTCTAATTTTTTAAACTTCTCAATAGTACTTCTTAATTTATCTGTATCAGTAGTCGAGGTTACTTGAATGACAATCCAGTTTTTGTCATCTATCAAGTCAATAGCAGGAAAATTCTCTTTTAATAGATTTGCATTTTTCAAATCCCACCCATATACATCATTAAGTATATGCATATAAACATCTTCAACTATCTTGTTAATATCAAATTGACCTAGCTCATTGTCTACTTCAACTTCTGAACGTAACTCTATTAATTTCTTTTTGATGTATTTGAACTTCATTGATATATTCCCTTTTTTGTTAAACTTAGAGAAATAAAAAATATAGCACTTGACAAAAATAACCTATTTGGTTAATGAAGAGTATTTTGGATTAAAACTCTACATTAAACTTCAAATCAATGAGAATGCCATTATTATTTCGTTCAAGGAGAGAACATGAAAACTTGCCCTATCTGTAATGGAACAATAGAACAACAAAGTAAAGAGGTAAAATACACCTACAAAGAGCATGATGTAACTGTAGTTGAAAACACACCCACTTGTATACGATGTGGCGAAAGTTTTTTGTCTCCAAAAGAGCTAAAAACTAATCAGCTTCAACTTACTAATTTTAAACGAACGGTAGACAAGCTCTTAACAACCAATGAACTAAAACGCATTAGAAAAAAGTTAGAACTTACACAAAAAGATGCTTCTGAAATTTTTGGTGGTGGCATTCGTGCTTTTTATAAGTATGAGACAGGAGAAAATACCCAGAGTAAATCGTTAGATATATTGTTACGGCTTATTGACAGTCATAAAATATCTCTTAATGATATAAAATCTATTTGAATTTAGGTTTAGCCTTTCGGCAAAACCTTTATTTCCTACCAATTTTATTTCACGGTGAGCTAAAAGCGTCACCCTACAGTTTTTTAAAACTCTACCCTAAAATACCCCAAAGCATCCTCAACCACAATAGAATAAACCGAGCTAATGCTATGCTCTTCTTTTTTAAGTGGGGTGACTATCTCTTTTATTAGTTCCATTTTGTCGTTGTAGTAGCGACGGATTTCGCTTGAACCGTTGTGAACATCGCCTGAGTGTTGGTAGGTAAAAAAGAGCTTTCCCTCATTGGTGTAAAAGTAGGATTTACTATGAACACTATCTTCACTGCCACCCTTTACAAAAAGCTTTTTAACCACACCTTTACTGTTGAGGTAGATGATTTTAGAGCGTTCTATATCATCTTTAACTGTTTTTGTTTTTATGGTGTAGACCTCATCGGCTACTTTTTTTTGAATGGTATTGTATTCGGCTCGTATCTCTTTTATGGTAGAGAATGCACTTAAAAAGGTGCAGAGTACTATAATGGTAAGTGTGGTTTTTAACATTTTGTTTACCTTTTTCTTGTTGGGTTATTATAACAAAAATTCCAAGAGTGCTGTTTTCCAACGCACCATTATTAAAATTGCGTCGGCTGAAGCCAATATCAAGACCTCTAAACAAATACATATCCTCCTAAGCTAAAAACAATATAATAAATATATGAAAAAATAGAGGATAATCTATGCACATAAGTGATGAAAAGAAAACATTTTTAGAAAAGTTCAAAAGTAGAACCATACAGGGACTCTTTTGGATTCTACCCATAGCAGCTATACTCATGATAATCTTTTGGGTCTATGAAAAAATAGACCATGTGGTTAACTTATTTTTGGACTTAATAGGCATTAACCCACAGAACAATGAGTTTTTATGGATAATTGGGGTGGTTCTGGTCTTTGTACTCATACTCTACATTATTGGGTATCTCATAAAAACACAAGTGGCATTTTATGTGGAGTCGTTGTTTCATGATATTCCTGGGTTTTCAACGCTCAAAGATATCATTGGCATATTTAACTCTTCTAAAGAAGGAGCAAACAAAGTCTTGGTAGTTGCCATTCGTGGTTTTGCTAATGAGGGGTACAACATAGGGCTTATGTACTCACAGACCGAGAGCATACTTAAAGACCACTATACCGTAACACTTTCTCAAACACCTCTACCAAATGGTGGGTACTTGTTTGAAGTACATAAGGACAATATATTTGTCATAGAAGAAGCTACCTTTGATGATAACTTGCAGTATCTACTGTCAATGGGTGTTAAGAGTTTGGCTGAAATTATTAAAACAGAACCTAAGAGCATCGAAGAGATGCACAACATAAGTACATGGTTAGAAGAGCATTCGCTAACTAACTAGCACTTAGCACTAACTCTTCTTTACCTATAGAGAAGGTCTCTTTGGTCTCAACACAATATGCCGTAAGCTTTGCATGGTGGTACTTGCCACAGCCTGTGTCAACACAGACAAAGTTTTTACCCTGAATTAACTCTCGCACTGCAATGTGACCATAGATGTTAAAGATTGGACTCTCCTCAGAGGGTATATTTCGGTTACCTAAAGCATAGTATTCAAACTCTTTTAGATTTTTCTCTTTTAAGTGCCAATGGTCACCAATGTTTCCGTGGCTTACCACCACAGGCAAGTTATAATTTTTTAGCTCTCCTAACTCATAAACCAACGGTAGCGTGTCAATCCAATCTAAGTCTGACTCTAACTGTGCAATATTCTCTTTATTTTTAACCACTTTATAGGCTTCGTTATGACTTCTTGTAAAAGGTTGATAAGTTTGAAGTATGGGTACGCCACCTGCATAACGCCATATTTTGTAATACTCCTTTTCAGGGGTACTTTTTAACATCTCCAAGAACATTCTTCCATGCTCCTGCATGTAACCTTCGTGGTTTCCTTTTACCACAGCAAAGGCATGTTTACGCACAAAGGCAATGACCTCTCGCCCTTTTTTCCCACGATTTACAAGGTCACCAACAAAAATGAGCCTAGCCTCTTTTGGTAGTCTCTCTACCAGTGCCAAGAGTAGTTCATACTCACCATGTACATCACCAATAACATAATGCTTTTTCATCTGTTCCCCTTTTTTTAGTGTAGTATATAGAAACTAATCCAAAGAGAGCTAAATTACTTTTCTTAGGAAAGGTGAGCTTAAAAGAAAAAAGGATGAGATTTAAATGAAATTTAAAGAAAATTTTGAAGATTTAACGAAAATTTATGGAAATTAGAAAGAGTAGAGAGGAAATTTCTACCCTTAGTTTTTTTAAATATTGAACATTTTTTTGTAAATGTCTTGAATGTTCCTACGCTCTTTGTAGTCGATGATGTCACCAAACTCTACCTCTATTACCTGTTCTGTTTTGGTATGCACCAAAGCATTGCCTAACGCTTTGTTGGTGTGGCTTCGTATGAACACAGGTAAGATTGGTAGTCTATTTTTAAGAGCAATAATTCTAAACCCCTCTTTAAACTCAATGAGCGATGCTTCACTTTTGTTTCGTGTTCCCTCTGGGAAAATAAAAACCGAAGCCCCCTCTTTTACAGCTTTTTTAGTGTCGGCAAAAAAGCTTGACATCTCACTCTTCTCTCTGTCAAGTAAAATTGAACCTGCATTACGTACAAAAAGACCGAAAAATGGTGAGTTATAGAGCTCTTTTTTAGAAATCCATACACCAAAAATATTGGTCTCTTTTAGTGCAACTTCAAGTACAGGAGGGTCAATAATACCTCGGTGATTACAGATGACCAAATATTGACCATCTTCTGGAATCTTCTCTCTGTTCTTTACTTCTACACGTATATTTAAGGCATTGAGTTGTGCTTCAGAGTATGCAACTCTGAGTCTTTTCTTCTCTAAAGGTTCTGCTACTTTTTTAAGTTTTAACCCAAAAGAGTTTGTTAAGTAAAGGGCATAAATGCCCTGCTTTATAGAATTTAATGTCATGCTTTCTCTTTTTTAAAAAATGTAACCCATATCTTCTAAACCACCTCGTGACTTAGACCAGCCTTTTTTAACAGCAACGTGTAGGTCAAGGTAGATTCTTTTTCCAGAGAAGAGTTCAAGCTGTTGACGTGCCAGTTTACCCACACGTTTAATGCCCTCACCTCTGTTCCCTACAATAATTCCTTTTTGCGTCTCTTTCTCAACAATAATGGTTGCATAAACTCTGTCCATGCCTTCCTCTTCATCTATCTTCTCAATGGTTACATCTGACTCGTAAGGAATTTCATCTGAAAGGTTCTCAAAAATTGATTCTCGAATAAGCTCTTTGTAGATGTCACGGACAAACTCTGTAGTGGTAATGTCTGTGTCAAAAAGTGCTGGAGAAGGTGGAAGATATTTTACTACTTCATCTAGTAGAGGTTTTTTACCAACTTTTTTGTTTACAGAGAAAGGAATAATGGCTTCAAATCGGTCTTGATACTTTTGATATTCGCCCAGTTTCTCTAAAATCTTACCTTGTGGTACATGGTCCATTTTAGTAAGCAATACAATGTGTTTTGCTCTTGAACTCTCTTTAAGTGCTAAAAACTTTTCATACTCGTCAAGCTTGTCTGTAATGGGAGCTAAAAACAAAATGAGGTCTGAGTCACCCATCGCTTTTAGTGCCTCTTCAAGCATAAACTCATTAATGAGTCTTTCCTTTTTATGAATACCTGGGGTATCTACAAAAATGAGTTGGTCTTCACCATGCATTACAATAATGTTCATTCGTTTTCTAGTCGCTTGAGCTTTTTTAGAAACCATAGCAAGTTTTTCACCTACTAAGAAGTTTAGTAATGTACTCTTACCTGAGTTTGGTCGTCCAACAACTGCAATAAATCCTGATTTTGTCTCTTTTTCCATACTATATAATCACTTTTAAAATATTTTTCGTAGTATAGCATAATAGGGGAAAAGTAAAGAAAGAAGAAAGA
>Ga0256844_10000643_pt1 | contig 13325 bp, 7 predicted proteins | sample MusselsmetaG_FD_189100 | JGI IMG/M metagenome (GOLD analysis project Ga0256844, IMG submission 189100) | Mussel associated microbial communities from hydrothermal vent at the East Pacific Rise, Pacific Ocean - Mussels | ecosystem: Host-associated > Mollusca > Shell > Unclassified ... | reverse complement strand
AGAGATTAAATTTCCATGTCGGAGTACATTAGGAAATGAACTTAAAGAGAAAGACCTACTTGACAAGTACAGCATCAGAGACCACTTAGGTTGGTTGAAAGATGTAGCTGGTAAGAAGGCTGAGAACACTCTCTAACGGTTAAACAGGTGTCCACCCTATACATTACCTTCGTGTATAGAATAAAGGGCTTAGAAGGCAATATAAACAACATACTGAGGAGTATAACATGGCAGATTTTGATTTAGATTTAGAAGATTTTAGTGAAGAAGGTGGTTTTAGTGATTTACGTAAACCAGGAGTATATGATGTTGAGTTGAAGCATATTGGTATGGCAGTTAAACCTAACGGTGTAGCAGAGTGGTCAGTAACAGTTAACGCTGGTGGACAGTACGATGATACGTTCTATGGTGTAGCAGCAAAGTTCAAGTCAGGTAAGTTCTCTCCAGGGATGAACAGAATCATTAAACCACTACTTAAACTATGTGGTATTTCAAACCCATCTACAGAGAGTAAGCTTGTAGATACCAAAGACGGTAAGAAAGAAATCACAGTGTATTCAGGTATTCAAGACAACCCAGTTAAGATTGCAATCAGACATGAGTGGTCAACTTACAAGGGAGCTTATGAAGCTAAAATCTTCAGAGTGTTCAACATTGATGGACGTACATCTACAGAAGTAGGTAAGGGTGAGACAGAAGCTAACCAGATTAAGTCTTTAGACCTTAGTTCTGTAGATAGTGACAACAAGGGTAAAGCACCAGCACAGGGTCAAACTGCTCAAGCTGCAGCTAAACCTGAAGTAGATATGTCAGACGATTTTGATATCGACTAATGTTTGAGTTTATCGAAGATAGGGAGAGTGAAATATCTCTCCTTAAATTTGCTAAGCTAGAAGCAGCTTGTAACAAAGCAAACATACACGAAGCTAAAAAATTAGAACCCATACTGAAGGCAGATGGGTCTATCCATAAAACAAAAACCAAGGAAAGACAAGTAATTATCAATCGTTGGATTAAAGAACAGAAAGCTTTAAAGAAGTTTTTTGTATCACATCAAAAGGAAGGTACGCATGAACGATACACCTACAGAGAAAGAGTTACCCCAAGAAGAAGTCATCTCAAGGATTACTTTAGAACTAAAGGAGAGAGTGAGTGATGGAGCTATGGCACTAGATGTACAATTTAATGAAACAAACTCAGCTACACTAGCATTCACTATACTACAAATGGTATCTACAGCATTCAAGGGTGATGATAATGCTACAAGAGAATTCGTAAGTAGTTTAATACCATATATTAATACTTTTATGAAAAACAGAGAAGAGGTTGATGAAGGAGATACTGATGGCAACGGAGAAGGAAACTAAAGAGTTACTAGTCGTAGCTTTCAGTGCTTATGCAACACACAAGAGTTATTCACCAGAGGAATGGTTAGCTGTTCAAGCTGCTAAACGTAATGGTGGTGCTTTGGAATCAAGATATAGAGCCCTTGTCAAAAGAGCATAGGAGGTACTAAGTGGAACTGATATTATCATTCATGTTTCTAAGTTATCTGTTCTTTGTAATGTTCTTCAAGCTTATCAAACACTGGAAGTTTAAATACCAGTATAAAGATAAGATGAAACGCAAGACAAAGAAGAAGACCAAGGGTAACAAGGTTATCCCTTAGTCTCCCATATATGTACCAGGGAAATAGGTACTACTGTTAGTCATCGACTTAGCTCCAGAAGCGAAAAATCCAACATCAAATGGACCATCACTGAATGGAGTTACGAATGGGTTAGTAACCGTAGGAAACAAACTCGTAGATGAATAAGCTACAGGTATGAATGGCAATTTAATAAAGTCATTCTCCTTGTAGAACTTCCATTTCTTCTGGTCTTCCTCACTTGCAAACATAAATGATGCTGCAGGTAGAGTGTTAGCCATTACTGCTGTAGCTCCCATCTTCATAGGAGACTGATTCAATCCATACATAATCATTCTAGGTGTACTTGCAAAGAACTTAGTATAAGGACTTACCTGGTCTATCATGTTCAGGAAGTGTGGCAAGTTCTGATACGTAGGGAATGCCATTGTAGTCTTTTGGACTGCATGAGCATCACCATGAGTTCTTTTCAAGTTCAAGTACAAGGCTACCTTTGGCATAAGCTCAGTGTAGTCAAAGAACGTACCTAGTTGTGCTCCCATAGGAGTACTAGGGTCTAGTCCTAATGTCTTCATAGCATTACCATACTGGTGTGAACCTGTAGCTTTCTTAATGGCTGTATACATAGTCATCTCTGGTATAGAACCTATCTTATAAGCATCAGCTCTAATGGTGTTGACTAGTCCACCTTCCATAGCAGCATGGAGTTCATGTTTAGTCACGTTCTTCCATGCTTTAGCTGCCTTAGCCTTATCATTAGTGTAATGCTTGGCATAGGTTTGCATTAGCTTTCTATAGCCGTCTATGGACTTCTTAGCTGCCCTTACATCACCTATTGCACTACCACCTGATTTAGGGTCTTTCATTATCCAGTACAATCCCATTGAAGATACAAACGAGTTGATATATGAACTAGGTCTAGCTACAAGTATCAAGTTACGTAGTACCTTAGTACCATCGTAGATAACCTTAGACATCTGTGTAACAGTCTTAGCAAACTCAGTATCACCAGCTACAGCTTTACCAAACTTAGCAAGGTCTATACCATCAGTACCATTGATTATGTGTGCATACTTCTTATCTATCCAGAAGTCATTACCCATAACCTTAGCATGTGGGTTCTCTTGTGATAGTTGTACAAACTCTCTGTTAGGGTTTATACTTTTCAGCTTTTCCATCTCTGCCTTAGTATTGTAGATACCATTCTCTCTGAGCATGTGCCATTGTCTATACCCAAGGTCTTTAGACATCTCATCCTTAGTCTTTAGGTATATGTTTCTAGCTATCTGCTTATGTATTCCACTATCTACATTGTGTGTGCCTTGGTTTATGTTCTGAGCATTTAGGTGTACACCACCTTTGTTGTATATACCCTGTTCAAAGTCTGACACATTGATTGTCATCATGTTAGACTCTTGTGTAGCAATCAATCTCTCTGATGCTTCTACAGATACAATACTAAGCTTTCTACCATCTTCATCTCTAATAGTACCAATGATGTCTTCTGGCTTTATATTAGCCATTTGAGACTCATCTACAATTCTACCCTCTTTACCATTCTCAAGGAACTGGAACTCTACGTTCTCTCCAAACAGTGAGTAAGGGTTCTCATGTACATTCATTGCTTCCATATATGCCTGGAAACCTGCATACTCTTTACCTACTAGGTCATGTATACCTTTAAATGCTTTCTCATTCTTGGCTATTCTATACATAGAAGCTAACTTCTGTATCATCAGCTTACTGTTAAAGCTAGAGAACTCTACTTTACTCATTCTAGGCTTAGCGAACTCTTCCATACGTCTAGCTACTGCTCTAAGGTTAGTTCTAGTTCCACCCTGGGCTAGGTCTCTAACATCATTCATTATGCTATTGTACTCTTGCTTCACTCTAGGGATATCGTTATCCTTGGCTAGGTCTTTATACAGAGTATCAACTGCTACTCTCATAGTCTCCTGTAGCTCACTGAGTGACTTCATTCCCCCACTATTATCAAACAACTTATCCTTACTGATATTTAGGTATTCAAATCTACTCTCTATATTGGAGAACATTAACTTGTTCAGTCCCATATTTACTGAATCCCCCATCACCTTGGAGTATTTGTAGTAATCCCCTCCAAATGTCTTCTCAAGATTTCCGAGGACAGTATCTATCGCTTGAGCGACTACTTGTTCTATGATACCAGTAGCTCCATTTTTCATACCAACTGCTGTTAGTAAGGCTTCTTTGGTAGGGTTTACTTCTGCTATCTCGAAGAACGGAATTGCATCTAGTTTCTGATGCATCTTGATTATCTCTTTACGTCCTAAGTTAGTCTTCTTGTGTACATCTTTGATTGTAGATTCAAATGCATTAAGTTTCTTATTAAAGTACATATCTCTGAACTTAGAAGAACCGTTCATAAGTCCTCCTACTCTAGTAGTTATGTTGTTTATAGTATCTATATGACCATGTAGCTCATTAGCTGTTAGGAAGTCAGTAAACTCTCCAATAGTTAAAAAGCTATACGTTGTATCCGTAACCTCATTGTATATCTCTAGTGGTTTCATATCCTTGTCAAGGTTCTTACGCTTAGTCATCTTAGCTACGAGTTCTGCATTACTGTAGATGACTTCGTTTGCTATTAGGTCATCTAGCATGTTAGCTGCTAACTCGTTACCATATATAACATCCTTATCCATCTTAGATATACCCTTACCTTCAAGGTCTATATCTTCCTTAGCAAGTTTATTGGTAATCTTCTTACCGTTACGTAGTATTGTTAGACCCTTATCATGCATCTGCTTCTTCAGTGTGTTGAACTCCTGGGCTACTGCTAGAGTATAGTTCTCTCCCATAACGTGTACTGTGATGCTGTGTATAGCTTCGTGTACAAACTTTGGTAGGAACGTAGGATGACTACTATCTACATCAACACTAATACGTTGTACTGCTGGTTCATAGGCTGATTGCTTACCTTTACCCATCTTCTGTACATCTGCTACAAACTCTTGAGAGTCTATACTGTGCATAGAGAACTTATGTAGTGGGTTAGGTGCTTTACCATCATTGTGAATGTTCTTCAAGTTTCTAAGCTCTAGTGTTTGATGTGGACTGAGTATAGTAGATACCCCAGTAAGCTCCATGTCATCCAAGTGTTGCTTAGTTACCTTTGTAGATAGCTTACCATCAGAGTATTGTTCCATAGTCAAGTCACCTTGACCTTCAATCTCCTTGTTTCTATCCTTCAGTGTCTTCTCAATCCCTGTAATATCCTGATGCAACTGTAGGTCATCTGCCATAGACTCTCTAATCTTAGTTGCTTCTGCATCAATAGCCATCTCAGACATATCAGCATCTCTCAATGCTAATCGTTTTCTACCCATATCTCTGTAGATAGCTTCTTTAGCAGCATTATCAGTCATGTTCAGTACAGCTCTCTGTTCACCATAAGCTTCAGTAAGTCTAGTACCTATGTTAGACCTAGCAAACAAGTAACCAGTACCTCTGTTAAGCTCATGTGCAATAGCATCTGAGTTATGGTCTAGTACAGCATCCCATCTCATGTTGATACCATCTCTTGATACTCTTGAACCTATACCCATCAATGATGAGTCAGTACTATGTAGTAGGAATGGGAATGGATTGTCTATAGGACTAAATGTTTGATATACAGTTTGAGTAGCCTTATCGTATCCTACACCTTTCATGTTTACATAATTTATCTTGTCTCCAAATGCATTTCTGAACCCTGGAATGATACTAGACATAGTAGTTGACTGCAATGTATCATAACCCATTCTATGTAGGTCTTCAGCAAACTCCATGATACTAACATGACCTCTACTATTGTATGTAGTTTTCAATGCTGCTCTGTCTTTACCCTTGATACCTAAGTCATCCATCAATGCATTTCTAAATGAACTGTTAGCTCTATTACCTAGTGCAACCATAGTGTTAATATAACCACGTTCAAATATCTTAGTAACATTGTTCTTGAGTTCTATAGCTTCTTTACCCATAGCTTTGTTTAGTGCTTTCTCTACTGCACCAGCTCTGTCTTTACCAAGGTAGTTAGATACTGCTTCAATATCAACCTTAGTCATGTTACGTATAGACTCCATACCTTTACCAGCTTCTAGTGAGTTAAGTCCTTTGGTTATCTTGCTAGAGAAGTCTGCAGCATAGTACATCTTGAACTCAGTGAACAAGTCTTGTACAGTCTTATCAACTTTCATACCAGTTTGTTCTAGTTGGTCAATAGAGTTGAATAGTACATTGTCAATCTTACCTTTACCATTAGCTACTTCTTCAGCCTTGATATTGTACCTAGCAAGGATATCCATAGCTAAGTCTGATTTCTGTATCTTCTCAACTATTCTAGCCATGTGTTTATCTGCATCTTTGAGTGCAAGTTTAGCATCAAGTTCTCTAGTAATCTTACGTAGTGACTTAACTGCTGCATCAAACTCAGCAGGTTTAGTGTTCTCTAATTTCAAGTTGTCTATAGACTTAGTTATATACTCATGGATTAACTGTGTAGATACGTTGATTGCATCCATACCATATAGACCACCAAATACAGGAGTCTTAACATCCTTACGTTTGAAACCAAATCCTTTAAATGCAGATTCAACCTCATCCATAAAGACTTCATACATATCTTTACCAGCATCTTTAAGTGGTAGATTGATACCAGTGTCAGCTCTCTCAAGCTTCAACATAGCATCAGTCATACCTTTCATGTTAGTAACACCATCTATCTCACCAATGACTTCACTAGGCTTGTCTTCTGCGATAGCTCTTATAGTATTAGAAGCTCTATCTGCATCCATAGTAGTTCTATCTACAATACCACCATCATTCATAGCATCATTAATCTCTGTAGCTAATCGTACTGCTGTAGTGTCTTCTGCATCCCACTTCTTAATATCAAAGGTATCTACATCTTCAATACCAAACTCGTCTTTCAATCTCTGAGCATCAATGAGCTGTAAGAGTTCTGGATGTTCATCTAGTGCTGTTCTAACACCAGTACCATAGAAGCGTTCTCTACCTGCTGCATCTAGCTTGTTAGCTGATAGACCTAGCATCATCTTTGATAGCAATCCTTGTTGAGGGTTAAGGTATCCAGTAAACTGTAATCTATTCGTAGGTACTTTCATAATGTCAAAAGTGATACCCTTCTTTGGGTTATACTTCTGCATTGAGTATCTATGTTCTGATATCTCCTGTCTAAGACCCCTAACAGCGTCCTGAGCTTCGATTACATCTTCCTTCAGTACAAAGTTCTCATCTAGTGATTTACTAGGGTCTATGTTGTCCTTGTACTCCATGTATCTAGCTAGTTGTGAATCAGTCATCTTGTCTAGTTCATCAAGTTTAGCCATAACTTCTTTAGGAGTCATTCTATATCTATATACAGACTCTCCCATTGCTTGATACAATGAACCTGTAGTTTCCAGGGAACTGATAGGCAATGAGTTAGGGTCTAACTTAGATGCATCCAGAGCACTACCACCACGTTGAGGTTTCAATGTAGTACCAGTATAGTCTGCAGACTGTTTAGTTACGTTAGTCAATCCACCTAATCTGTAGATATCATTTCTAAGTATGTCTCTAGCAGTCTCAGATAGAGTAGCAAGGTCTTCTCCATTGATATACTGTAGTAATGCTGCTTTAATACCGTTACCATCACTAGTAGCTTTCATAAAGGTATGTCCAGTAGTCAGTACATCTTCCTTGACACCTTTGATTTTAGTCTGCGACTCAACAAGTGTTGTACTCCTGTCTCCAGTAAGCATTTCAGTATCAAAGTTCTCTGCTACCTTTTCAGTAAGCTTCTTCTTTACTGCATCAATCTGTCCACCTTCTCTCTTACTTATACCTGCCATATCAAACATGTTGTTTACTATAGAGGATGCTAGTGAGAAGCTATCTTTCTCAGAAATGTAGTTCTTACCACCAGTCTTACCCTCTTGTTTAATCTTAGCAAGTAGCTTAACCATAGACTCCTTAACAGAGTAGTCAATGATATCGTTGAGTTCTTTCTTTGTAACTCTTCTACCATTCGTAGATAACTTGTTAGACAATGTTTCAATAATGTTCCTAGTATCACTAGATGCATCCTTAACATACAGTTCATCAAGACCTCTAGCTACGTCTGCTATGACTGTGTTAACAGTTGAGTCAAGTACTCCAGGTTCAAACATAGCTTCTGCATCTGCTTTAATCTTCTGTACTGCTTCTACAGCAGCTCTAGCAGTAGGGTTCTTTATTGTACTAGCATCAATATCCATAGACAATGCAGCATTAACCCAGTTCTGTGCTGTACTTCTTTTAATCTGAACATCAGAAGATACTTCACGAAGTATATTATCAAGTCCATAGGAGTCTGTAATTGTCTGCTTACGCTTATTCAAGTCAGCTTGTAGTCTATCGTTCTGACCACCTTTCTTAACTGTCTTGGATGTAAAGATTACATTACCTTGGTTATCTACAGTAGATTGCTCAGTCTTGATAGAGTTATACATGAGAGCATCTTGATTGTATGAATCATACTTCTTACCTCTAGGCTCTACAATGTATTTGGATTGTCCTCCATCATTACGTACAGTAGATACAAGACCTTCTTCAGTAAATACGTTCTGGTCTTTCTTCTTAGTATAGAATTGACCATCAGCATCTTTGTATAGCTTCATTGTACCTAGCTTAGGAGAGGAGAGTACTACGTTACCATCTGTAGTTTGGAATACACCATATATACCCTTCTCATTCATCTTGCTTAGATTAGCATTAGCCTTAACCTTCTTGCCATTCTTTAAATCTCTAGTAGTAAGGTCTCCAAACTCACTTAGTGTTTGCTCTGTAAGATTGATGTTTTGTTTCTTGGCATCTAACGCACCTGTAGCTCGTTCATCTATTAGATTCCTAGCTTCCATACCTTTCTTTACTTTAAGACCTGTTCCTATCCCAGCTACAGCACCAGAAAACAATGCATTGATAGCCATCATGTTACCAAACTCACTAGCTTGTTCACCAACCTCTTTAGTCTTGATACCATCTTTACCAGATGTATAGGTATCAACCATAGGTATAGTACCAGCTACATCTGCCTTGAGTGCATGTCCTAGTGTATTAGCACCTTGTTCTGCAAGATTACCTCCTAGAGACATATCCTTAGAGTCTTTAGCCAACATAGCTGCTGCACTGTCATCGAATGTCTCTGCTCCAACACCCTTGAGTTGAGTATCAAGCTTAACAGTATCCTGGATATTATCTTCTCTTGCTTTAGAGATTTTAGATTGTGTCTTCTTAGCTTTCTTTAATCCAATCTCAGCAAGTTTAACTTGTGCTTCTAATTGAGGATTAGCACCAAGACCAGTAGTAGTTGAGTTAGCTAATGCACTCTCAGCTCTAGCAAGTTCTTGTTCTGCTGCTTTAAGTTCTGTATTAGCTGCTATCTTAGCTTTGAATAATGGAGAAGCTTCTGCCTTACTAGCAGTCATAGCTTTATTGATACCTGACTTCTGCATACCATCTGCAACAGTCTTGTAGGTCATACCTGCTATACCACCAATAGCTTTAGCAGTTAAATCTATAGCTTTATTAGCAGCAACAAACCCAGCTAAGTCTCTAGCAATATTGTGCTGAGCTTTAGGGTCTACCATTCCTTCATTGTATCCTGACATACCAAACATCTTTAGGTCTCTTTCACCTTGACGTTGTGCTATCTCATCTCTCATCTCACCATTACCCCAGACACCATCTGCCATACCAGCTATGTTCAAACCTAAGTCTGCTACTGGTACTGCCGTAGATGCCAATACTTGATTACCAAAGTTACCTGCTGCTTCAAATGCAGGAGAGTTTTCACTCTCCACAATACCTTCATACATAGCTTTACTAGATGCTGCTTGACCAACATTACCAAGAGACTCTCCAGTGTCCTGGAAGTCTGAGTTTGCAGTATCCATTGCTACTGCTATTTCATCTGGTGTCATAAATGCCATTAATTATCCTTTTATTATTTATCTACAATTCCACCGAACATTGCTATTGATGCTAAGTAGATGTCTTTGATACTCATTTTAACTTCTTCAGTGTTACCAGTCTCTAGGTTGTTTAGGTATAGAGTCTGTGTAACGTCATCAGGATGGTCTACAGCAACTTTACCCTCTACAATAATACCTGCGTTGTCTGCATACTGCTGTAGTGCTCTAATTAGTGCTATAGAGTTATCAGCTACAGCTTTACGCTGTACAGGGTTAAGAGATTTGTTGTACTTCTTAAACTTCTCTCTAGCTTCTTTAGCTGACATTGGTTGATTACTAGTTCCACTCTTGGAGTTAGGATTGAATGCATCTAACATGCTTCCACCAGTTGCCCATGTCTTTTCAGGAGCTTCTATCAATCCACCTTTAGGTCTAGCTTTCTCCATACCTTCAACAAACGATGCACTGTTAATAAAGAATGGTGCTAGTGTACCTTCAGTACCATCTGCTTTAGTAACCTTACCTTTGTATATTTTCTCACCAGCTTCATTTAATGATTCACCCATAAGACCCAGGGTGAAGTCTACACCCCATGATTTTGTATTATCAGCAAACTCATTCATTCCTTCAGAATAAGCACCTATAGTGGTGTATGGAGTAACTCCTGCATACTCTTTGCCTTTAGATGTAGCTTCATCGAACTTACGCATCTTCTTAGAACCAGATAGGTTCTTCCATTCATGAGACTTATCAAATCCTGCACCAGCAATTAGACTCTCCATGCCATACATAAAGTAGCCTGTACCACCAACTTGACTTTTCAATCTTCTAAAGACATCAGTTGATGTATTGTCATTCATTGTCTTAACTTTGAAATCCATAGCTTCACCCTGCTTGTAATCAGTGTCAAACTTACCATGCCATTGACCATCTTTACCAAGGAATACTTTACCACTATTTGCTAGTGTATTTCTAAACACTGCATTGTCGTAGATTTCTTTAGTCTTCTGTGGCATACCATCAGTAAGGTGTTCATACTGCTTGTAAGCTTCTTTACTATTCATTCTAGTTAACTGTGTACCTAACTTGATTACATCATGAGATTTAGCGTATTGAGATTTACCTTGTTCAGTAGGTATTGAGTCCATTACTTGTCTAGTCTTCCTGGTCTCTCTAAGTGCTATCTTGTTACCAATCTTTGCTGGTTTAGTATACATATTATCAAGGTTCTTACCAGTTAGATTAGGACCTTTATTCTGTGTACCTACAGGTGTATAGCCACTTAGAGATGCAGGAACTTTAGCACCAGTCATAGAGTAGGCATTACCTACACTCTGCTTAGCCTGTATCATAGCTTCATCCATAGGGATACCCTCTTCTGTAGCTATTGTCTTAGCAACCTCTATAATCTTGTTAGCTATCTCTTTCTGAGTAGGTTGGTCTTTCAAGACTTGCTTAGCTGTCTCTGCTTGTGTAGTTACCTTGGCAGTAAGCTCATCTAGTTTACCTTGCTTAGGATATGCTAGTCCAAAGTTCTTGTAGCTACCAGCTTCACTCTTCATGTTTCTGATTTCTTCCATCATCTTGTCTTGCTCATACTGAGCTTGTTGTGTATCATACTTTGTAGATAGTGTCTTAGATACCTGAGACTTAGTGTTAGTATCAAGGTACTTGTCTAGGTTATCTACAGAATCAATATACTGCTCTTCTGACATTCTGCCTTCATTAAAGTCTTTCTCCCAACCTTGCTTCATCTGAGTAGCCTTATCATTGAGTAGTTTAACCTCTGATTTATATGCTGTTTCATCTGGTGCTTTAGGAGGAGTAAGTGTACTAGGAGGAGCTTCTCCCACAGAACCCTCCATTAACTCAAGCTTCTTCTTCTTAACTTTTGTATCCATAGAATAGTTTTCTGACTGAGCTTCCCACATAGGTTTCTGTACTTCAAACTTATCTTTGTTGAGCTGTATCTTTTCACCCTCAAGTTTATTACCAGCTTCCCATTGAGTTTCTTGTGCAGCAAGTTTTCTATCTCTGAACTTCTGTTGTACACCGAATTGGAATTGGTCTTGAATTAGTTTCTGAGTCTGCAGTTGCTCTTGTACTTTACGTGCTTCCTCTTTCTTTAGTAATGTCTGCATCTTGAAGACTAAATCAGAACTAGAGTCCATTGCCTTCTGTACACCATTCATCATACTAGTAGCTACACTAGCTGTCTTGGAAGATGCATTAGCACCTGCTGTCATTGTGTCCATGTATGGATTTTGATATGCTGCCATATAATACTCCTTATCCTATTGTAGATACTGGTGCAGCATCTTTAGATGGATTATTAGCTTCTTGTTCTGCATAATTACCAGTAGAGTATCCTGCAGTAAGGTTCTCTCTAACGGCAGCTATCCTGCCTAGTTCCTGCTTGGTTATATCCCACTGTTCTCCAGCTCTAGCAGACTCTTCTCTTGCCATAGCTAAATACTCTTTCTGGAACTTATTACTCTGAATAGCATTGTAGATATTGATTCCAGTAGTAGCTACATCCATTGCAGAGTTAACAGTACCCATACCTTGTCCGAAGTCAAACTTACCATCAGTACCCATCCATCCTGCAGTACCAGGCTTAGCAACATTGTCAGTACCTAAGTTACCGTAGGTTCTACCTTCCTTGACTCCACCAGTAGCCATAGTTTCGTTAGAGTTCCATCCATCTTGTTGATTCCAGAACTTACCCTCATATTGAGTAAGGTTTCCTTCGCTTCCAAATAATGTACTATAGTCAGTCTTCATTGTTGGAGCTTGATAAGGATTGGTCATTGCTTGGTAGGGGTCTCTGTATCCGTACTGTGGTTTATAGTTCATCATAGTTGAATAACCAGGAGTACTTGGTGCTTTAGGAGGTTGTGGAGACATTGCATATCCTTTGTAGTTGAATTTTCAACTATTATATCACAATGTATTGAGGATGGAATTTAAGGGGAGTTCTCAATCTACAGGACACAATGTGTGCCTATAGACGTTGAGAGGGTTAAGCAGGTGTTACGATGTACTTACTAACGTAGGTAATTCTCTTACCACCTTGCTCTGGGTTTTCCTGGATAAGTTTCAACATCTGATTAGCCTTAGCTTGGTCAACTGCATGTTTCTCCATGATATCCATAACAGTAGTAGTCTTTTCAATTTGAATAGGCTCTTTCTGTCTTTTAAGTGCAGTAATCTGAGCATCAGATAATCCTACAGGAGTTTCAAACGGTATTTGAACACCGTTAGCCCATGCATATTGTTCTTTCATTGTCTCAGTACTTCTTGCAATTACTAGATATTTTGTTCTTGTTTTTTGTTTCTCTTTAGCTACAGCCATTATGTTCCCTTTACGTTTTTACGTGTCCAGCAGTACGGTTTAATGCACCACCATCTTTCTCTATTACCACAAACCCATTTGCACCGTTATCAGTGCTAGGCATTGTATAGGTAATAGTTTCACCTGGGTGTATAGATACACGATTGTCACCAGGAACAGGAAGCAAAGCTCCTGCACCAGCATCAGTAGTGTCTCTGTACTCCATCGCAGCTACAACAACTATCCCTCTAGTCTGGTTAGTGATATCATGTGTATCACCAACAGCAGTAAGAGCAATAGTCTCGTAGTTGTTAGTACCTTCGTACATAGATATAGCAGCCATATTAAGCTCCTTCTGTCTTAGCCT
>Ga0256844_10000642_pt1 | contig 13352 bp, 11 predicted proteins | sample MusselsmetaG_FD_189100 | JGI IMG/M metagenome (GOLD analysis project Ga0256844, IMG submission 189100) | Mussel associated microbial communities from hydrothermal vent at the East Pacific Rise, Pacific Ocean - Mussels | ecosystem: Host-associated > Mollusca > Shell > Unclassified ... | reverse complement strand
ATTTAATAAATCATATTGATATAAAGCTTCATTTGTTTCGAAAACTTAAACGTGGCGTCTTTATATTTAGGCGAACCAACCAATGGCTTGAAATTATTAGAAAAACAATACCCCTCGGTTGGCATACCTACCCAATTCCTATTACACTCACCATCAGTGTTTTTATCATGAAAAATAGATAATGCATACGTTCCAAAGGGAAGGTCCTTAAAAATATAGGTTACCGTTGTTGCCGTAATTTCAACCTCTGCACCACGATACTCTTTTCCCATTTGAAGCCAAGTGGAATCGCTATTATACAATCCCACCATAATTACTCCTTTAAATTTATCAATGTTTTTTATAGTAACCGTAAGGTCTGATGTATTACTATGAGTATAATCGACTTGGGCAAATGCACTACCCATAAATAGCATTAAAAAAATTGTAATTATTGTTTTCATAATTTATAGTTTAGGTGATGTTAATATCATATTTACTAAGTAAACCCATTAATCCTGCTTGGGAAAAATAGGCCTTTTTTATTCGGTTGGTTTCAGGATTTATCTGATAATTTATCGCAGTACGAAAGTCCGCCTTCTCAAGGATGGTTCGGTCAAATATCGCAAGGGATAAATCGCATTCATCAAAAATAGATAGGCTCAAATTTGCCTCAGAAAAATCCACTTCTTTTAAACTACACTTCTCAAATTTTATTGATTTTAGAGGGAGTTTATAGAAGGAAGAAAAGTCTAAATTGCAGTTTGTAAACTGCATCTCTAAAAGAAAGGTATTGCAATGCATAAACTGCATTCCTAATAGCTTGCAGCCACTGAATGAAACCTCTTTAAAGGCGGTGCTTTGAATCTTTGATATACTGAAGTCGCAATTGATAAACTCACATTCTAAAAAGCCCGTTTTTGTCAAATCGCACGACTGAAAAGAGCAATCTATAAATTTGCAATTATCAAATTCATGAGCCGCAAGGTTTTGCGAAGCAAAATCTTCTTTATTAAATGTGACGTTATGTGTGTAATTCGATTGCATTAGTATTGGCTTTACCAATTTAAGTTAAATGTTTAGAATGTTATTTTACAGCGAAACATTTGTTTTTTTATCCGACTAAGCTCTTCTGCACTTACTGGGTTTCCAGAGATAATTAAGGTCTTCAATCGCTTTAGATTCTCCATTGATTTTGGAAAAGTGCTGATTTCGTTCATTCCTAAATCGGCTTCTAATAACGACTTGATATTCCCAAACGACTCGGGTAAACTCTTAATCTGATTTGATTGAACATAAATGCCCATTAGATTCTCCATACCTCCAATAGACTCGGGTAAATTTGTGAGCTTATTGCTTCTTGCATAAAGCATTGTTAGGCCTTTCATATCTCCAATGGATTCAGGAAGTGCCGTAAGTGCATTATAATTAAGCGAGACAAATTGTAAACTAACCAACTTGGTAAATGAACTAGGCAAACTCGTAAGTTTATTATCTGAAAGCCATAGGTTTTTCAATTCTGTAAGCTTTCCAAAACCACTGGGAAGCTCAGCTATTTGTGTACCTGTAATGGAAAGGCGGTTCAACTTGCTTAACTTTTCGATACCCGAAATATCAGAAATTGGACAATTGGTAAGTGAAAGTTCTTGAAGATTTTCAAGCTTCCAAAATGATGCGGGTAAACTCTCGATTTGGGTGTTTTCAAGCGTAAGCTCTTTAAGGTTCTTTAAATTTCCGAAGTTATCAGGAAGTGTTGTAAGTTCGTTTTCATTAAATAGTAAAATCTCTAAACTAACTATATCACCAAAAGTTTTTGGTAAGCTTTGTAAAGGAACTGAAGCGAGTCCTAATTCTTTAAGTGCACCTAATTTTCCTATTGATTCAGGAAGAACATTCAAAGGATTGGCATGCAAAATAAGTTTTTGCAATTTCTGCATATGCCCAATTGAATTCGGAATAATGGCAATCCTATTAAAATCAGCAATAAGCGTTGTAAGTTCTTGAAGTCCGCTTAAATTTTCAGGAAGATTTTTAATCTTATTCTTACGACAGCTGAGTATTTGAAGGCTTACTAATTTTCCTAATGAGTTAGGCAGGCTTGTAAGCTGATTTTCATCAAGTTCAAGCACTTCTAATTTACGAAGCGAGCCCATACTGCTGGGTATTTGCTTCAACCAGTTTTTATTAATCTTAAGCGTTTTAAGCTCCGTCAACAGACCAAAACTATCAGGAAGAGTTTCAATTTGATTACGATCTAAAATCAACTCTTGAAGTTTGACAAGTTTGGAAAACGACTCGGGCAAACTTTTCAATTGATTCTTTTTAAGGTTTAGCTTTTCAAGATTTGAAAGGTTTCCAAAGCTCTCAGGCAGAGCCTCCAAATTATTATTCTCTAGATTCAGCTCCTTTAGGTTTACCAATTTATCAATGGAATCGGGTAACGTTAAAAGGTGTTTCCAGTACAGGTCGAGTTTATACACATTCTCAGGATTACGCATCGCCTCTTCAATAGAAGTGTAGGTTTTATACTCTTGTGCATTGACGTTTATAAAAACACCAATAAATAAAATCAGGATAAAATTTTTCATTTTCATTTTTTTAAATTCATACTACTGATGACGACGAAATATAGAAAAACCATGAACGGCTTTGCCATTTTCAAATACTGATACTTTTATGCTGTCGCCCGGCGCAAAAGGAATTGGCTCAGTATATTGTGGAGATAAATCTCTTGGTTCGGTTCGGTTATCAAGCGAATAATGAATGGCCGCTTGATAGATTTCGCTTTCCAACTTAAGCAAGCTATCTCCTCCATTGGGGTTGGCTATCATTTCAAAATGCACCGTATAATCACCAGGGCAATAATTGGTCCCTTCTCTATCGAAACGTAAAAATTGTGGTTGCAATCTGCGGTTAAAGTCATCCCAGTTTTTGCGTTTTGCTAAGGACCAATCCACCTCGGCCAAAGCCAACATTCGAGGCAATAGCATATATTCTATGTGATGCTCCGAAGGAATATACTCGGTCCACATATTAGCTTGCGCTCCCAAAATATACTTCGCCTGCTCGGGAGTCAAACCCTCGGGAATAGGCTCATAAGAATATACTTTTTGCAAACTGGTATAACCTCCAATTGCATGCGGCTCATACTTTGGATTTGCTTGATAATGATCAAAATAACAATGCGTTCCAGGAGTCATTATCACATCGTGATGCTGTTTTGCAGCAGCAATTCCACCACTAATTCCTCGCCACGACATCACCGTTGCATCAGGAGCCAATCCACCTTCAAGAATTTCGTCCCAACCAATGATCTTTCGGTCTTTCGATATCAAATATTTCTCAATCCTGCGGATAAAATAACTCTGCAATTCATGTTCGTTTTTCAAACCCTCGCTCTTGATTCTTGCTTGACATTTTGAGCAGGTTTTCCAAGCCTCTTTCGGGCACTCATCACCACCAATGTGAATGTATTTTGAAGGAAAAAGTTCAATTACTTCGTCCAAAACATCTTGTAAAAACAAGAAGGTCTCATCATTTCCGGCACAATAAACATGCTCGAAAACGCCCCAAGTATTTGCCACAGGAAGTTGCTCACCTGAGCATGAAAACTGTGGATAAGCCGCCAAAGCTGCTCGAGCATGACCTGGTAATTCAATTTCGGGAATAATGGTGATAAAACGTTTGGCCGCATAGGCAACAACATCCTTTATTTGCTCCTGAGTATAAAACCCTCCATAACGAATGCTATCATTGGTTGCGGTATCCAACTCCATGCGCCATGCGCCAACCTCTGTCAGTTTGGGGTATTTCTTTATCTCAATTCTCCAACCTTGGTCTTCGGTCAAATGCCAATGAAACGTATTAAGTTTGTAACGCGCCATTAGGTCGATGTATTTCTTCACAAAATCAACTGAGTAAAAGTGACGACATACGTCCAAATGCATTCCACGATAGGGAAAACGAGGGTCATCATCAATTTGACAAACAGGAATTTGCACTTCATTTTCCCAATCAACGGGCAATATTTGCGCAAGCGTTTGCAGTCCATAAAACGCACCTACTTCGCTTTCTGAAGCAATGATAATACGATCAGTATATACCCTCAATTGATAGCCTTCTTTTGGCATATTCAACACCTCTTTTCTTAAGATCAGCTTTGGAGCTGTGGTGTCTTTTACCGCATGAATATTAAGCAAGCCTTCGGTAAATTCTGCTATTGATTGCAAACTGCCGTCTTCCACAATTATTTGCATATTGCTCTTGAAAAGAAAGAGCTCCTTCTCTGATTTTTTAAAATTCGGCTTTTTATTAATCACATATGGAATGGGAATAATTGCAAACTCATCAGCGAGTTTTACGTCTTTCTCAACATCGTTGGTACAGGCCGTAAAAAACAAGCTTAAAAGTAAAGTATAAAAGAAAAAATGCTTCATTATTGTGTTGCTTTTTAAATAGTGTTTTTATAAATAACTTGCCAATACGACTTTTAGTTTGAAATGTTTAACGTCACCATTAAGATTAAATATCTCTGCATAAATAATGTAAATTCCAACATTGGCTTTTTGTTTTTCATTAGTCAAACCATCCCAATTCAGGTTTCCTTTTGTAGCTAGCAATTCGTTATCAATAAGGTTACGTATGAGCTTGCCGTTCATATCATACACCATAATATTGGCCGTGTTTCCAGGATGTTCAAATTTATAATCAATAATTAATAAATCGTCTCTACCATCATTATCAGGGGAAAAAATACTTTGATAATTACGTACCCATATCTCTCCTGAAAACTCCGCTCCGCTCGAGAACTGAGAATTTTCATTGGTGGGTGTTCCTGCATAATCTGACGATTGAGAATACGAGTCGCTTGATGTGGCAGCCGAATGCCAATTGTTTTTACTATTTGTAGGCTGCTTAGGGTTTATTCGTTCCAAGCTTATCCCTTTCGTGCTTTGCAAAAGGTCAAAATGCATATCTTCACTATAATCGAACCGATCAATTTGCTCAAAATTGGATGTAATAAGCAATACGTTTCCTTCTGAGTTTGGCATGCTTATCATTGAAGGTATTTCAATAAGCCAATCAGGAACCTTAACCAAATATTGCTGCTTAATTATACTTGAGTTGGTACTCAATACATAATATCCATTTGGAAAAATTAGATAGCTCTCTTCCGTAATAAATTTAACATTTATGAAGTTTTGATCCTCCATACTCCAGTTTGCCAAACGCAAATCTTTAAGGTCAAAAATTTTATTACTTATATTTAGTATTTCGATATAGTCGACTCCAGGTGATTGAGGATTGAATAGAATTTCGTTTATCACAATATCACCCACCTTGGCTTCTTCTGGCATTCCAAACCTAAAGGCCATTAAGCCCTTCGTTTTGTTTCCTACACAATCTTTCAGCCCGGGCTGAACTTTAAGATCATAAAGCTTCTGCTTTTGAAAAGCATTCGCAAAATGAAGGGTAACACTTTTATAGCTTGGGTAATCATTTGCCACAGAAATTGGTTTTCCAAAATCAATTACCTCATACAAATTGATATCAGAGATACTTGTTGAATCCATTGGCTCTGAAAAATGAATGGTAATGGTATGGTTATCAACAACTGAAATACGTTCGGGAAGAGGTTTTACTTGGTCAGGATTGGCTGCATAAATTGAGTTTTTACTTCCTGGAGTTCCTCCATTATTGTCAACAGATGCATGCCAATTATTTTCGCATCCACAAGGATTTGATGGGTCAATTTGCTCCAATGACCAACCGCCTTCTTCTTTATTTTTATTCTGATACCATGAGGTTTGATAACGTATTTGATGAATTAGATTTCCTTTTTCATTTTCCAAAATAAGCTGTTGACCTGAGTTGGTCAGTGAAAAAGAGCTAAGCCCAATAAAAGTTCCAAACCCACTTAAATCAGCCTGTGCATTATTGTGAGCAATAAGAACATACGAATGCGGCGCAATAATGCTATCGGGTAAAGTCTTTTTGGTGTTCCCAACCTGCAGCGTCCAGTTATTAAGCGAAACGGGAAGAATCGTATTATTATAAAGCTCGATATATTCCCACTCAGGGAGTCCAATTCTTGGAGCAGGGTCAGCCATTATCTCGTTAATCGTAATATCACCCAATTCCATTTCGTTCCAACCAAAATCCTGCTGCTGAGGATTCGCCATATTACCTTTTAAATCTTTTATATTACTTGCCGTGAGCGTATAAAGTGTTCCTTGAACAAAAGGACTCCAAAAATATAAATGCACAATGGAATAATCATTCGCATCGCGTTGGGCTGTAGTGGGACTTGCAAAGCTATTATTTACGGTGTAATTTGCATAATAATTTGTGGTGTTTGAATCCAGCGCTTCGTTAAAAAACAAATCGATATGATTAGCATCTAAGGTTTTAATACTCACAAGAACTGGCGGAATAGTATCCACCAAAATTGTCCCCACATATACATCATCAAAGTAAAACTTTGTGCTATTGCTCGTAGTGTATTTGCACCAAAAACCAAAATATGAAGTGCTTGTATAAGTGATATCTGTTGCTATTCCTTCGCTTTGAAAATTGCTTCCAGCCGATGCATCAGAAAATAATTCCCATAATCCATTAACATCGCGCGTTGCTTTTAAAGTAAACTCATTAACTGAGTTACCTGTATTTCCGACAGTACCACTAATAATTTTGGTCACCGCATTTCCATCTTGACGGTAAAGGCAAATATCATCTTGCGTGCTTCCAAACTGGATGAAATACCCATTAAGATTACTTTTCAAATCGGCTTGGTCGCTCACTAAATAGATGCGTGAATGATTGTTCGAAGAAGAATTGAATGACTGCTTAATGTAAAACCTCCATTCGGTATTATTCAACAGCGTGTTGGCTGTGGACAGAAAAGAAGTATCACTTCCCGTGGAATTGAGTTGAAGTTTTTTACTGGAATTAATTTTAAACTGCAGGTCGTCACCACTCCATATGGGATTACTGCTAAAATCACCATCCGAAAAATCGTCCTGAATTTGAGCACTGGCTACAAACGAACTTAATAAAACTGTTATCAATAGAATAAAAACGCGCATAAGCAAAAGCATTATTTGAAAGGGTAAATATAGTATTTTTGTGGACTGAATCTAAAAGAATACGAAATGGTTATAGCAGTTGTTGGTGCCACCGGAATGGTAGGCCGAGTTATGTTACGCGTTTTGCAAGAGCAAAATATTATTCCTGACGAATTATTGGTTGTGGCTTCGGAGCAATCAGTGGGAAAAGAAATTGAGTTTGCAAGCAAAACCCTTAAAGTACAGAGCTTACAATCTGCTTTGGATCAAAAACCCGATATCGCACTATTTAGCGCTGGCGGCACGATTAGTAAAGAATGGGCTCCAAAATTTGCAGAGCAAGGATGCTTTGTTATCGACAACTCCTCCGCTTGGCGAATGGATGAAAATGTTCCATTGGTCGTACCTGAAATAAATGGCGACGAGATTAGCAAGGAGACCAAAATCATTGCTAATCCAAACTGTTCGACCATTCAAATGGTGATTGCCCTACGTCCATTGCAGCATATTTACGGAATCAAGCGCTTGGTAGTTTCTACTTATCAGTCGGTTACGGGCTCAGGAGTTAAAGGCGTAAACCAACTAATGGCCGAACGCGAAGGTCGTCCCGTTGAGGATAAGGCCTATCCCCATACAATTGATCTAAATGTAATCCCCCACGGTGGCGATTTTCTAGAAAATGATTATACCACTGAGGAAATGAAGTTGGTACACGAAACGCGCAAAATTTTGGGCTGTCCTGAAATGCGAATTACTGCAACCGTAGTTCGGGTTCCTGTAACAGGCGGACATTCCGAAGCCCTAAATGTGGAGCTAAATAAACCCTACGAAATGGAAGAAGCCAAGAAATTGATTGGTATGATGCCAGGCGTGGTAATGGTGGATTTTCCACAGGGAAATATATATCCAACACCTCTTTTAGCCGAAAAGAAAGACCAAGTTTTTGTGGGACGTATTCGTCGTGACGAGTCGGTAGAAAGTGGAATTAATCTTTGGGTAGTAGCAGACAATCTTCGCAAAGGTGCTGCTACTAATGCTGTGCAGATTGCTAAGAGTATTATGATAAAGGGATTGGTTTAAAGGTCCTCAGTAACTTTCTTTGCTAATTAAAATTGATTAGTTATAAAGGTTGTATTCCTACGGAACACCCATTAACCTAATCTTCAAATAATTAATTTGGGCTAAAGCCCATTTGACATGATCTTCATTAGGCGGGGCATTAATGCCCCGCCTAATGATTTAGCTTTTATGCGGGCTTTAGCCCAAACATCCAAAATAAACCCCATTATAACCTAAGTTAGCTGACGGATAATTGTAAATTATTATAACTATTTCTTGGTGTTCTTTGTGCTTCTTTGTGTAATAGCATTGCTTTTAATCCACATCAAGAAAACGCAAAGGTCTTCAAATATTGTTACTATACACCAAGCATCAAAAAACTATCTAGCAATAATTATCTTTTTCGTAAACACATTATTTCTGTTTTGAAATGTGATAATATAAATACCACTGCTCAAATCTTGAATATTGATGTTTTCAGATAGACTATTGATTGGTATTTCTCCACTTTTAAGCATTACCCCTTTTAGGTCTTGTATTTTCCACAGGGTCTCTTGGCTAAGAGTTGATTTAAACTCAATTCTTATGGACTCGGTTGTAGGGTTTGGGAATAGTTTAACTCCTGATAATTGATTTACGTTTTTAATTGGGCTTGTATCGGGGACTCCGTTTAGGTTTAGGATATAGATGGCGCCTTTACCAAACCCTCCATCATCATCACCAATTGCAGAAACAATAATATCATTGATTTGGTCCCCATTAAAATCTCCAATTCCAGATATGCTAAATCCAAACCCATCAGCAGTTGATAACACATTTGTAAATCCACCAATCGTATTGCTAATTCTTTGGTAATCTATAATGTTTCCTAGGGTGTCTAGCATAAAAATACCAACAGCACCACAATTAGTGCAGTTTGTATCTGTAAATTCAGGTGCACTAATTGCTATATCAGTTACAAAATCACCATTTATATCGCCTATAGCGGTAACACTATTTCCATATTCTGTATGAATAAGAGGATTGAGTGTATCGTAATAATTAATCAATGTATCTGGAAAATATGCTGCACTTTGATCTATTGCTTTTGTGCCTTTAATCGTGCCATCAGCCTTTAAAAACAAAATTACCGCACTACCATATGTATTCTGTGTCCTGTAAGAATTACAGCCAACTAATAAATCATTTATCCCATCTTTATTCAAATCGCCAATTAACGAAAGGGAGTAACCCATACGATACCACTGAGTTGTAGATTGATTAAAATAAGATTGAATATAAGTATTGGTTTCATCAAGTCTTTTAAATGATTTTACACTACCATCATTGTTCAAAAACAATATCCAGACAGCTCCTTTATCATTATGGCTTTCCATACCTCCAACTGCAATATCTAAAACTCCATCATTATTTATATCACCAATACCAGCTACAGAGTAGCCAAATAAAGTATTGTCCAGATTATCATTAAAACCACCGTCGTTTTGTCCAATTATTTTAAATGAATTCACTGTGCCATTATTATTCATAAATAGCACCATCACGTGTCCTCTTCCATTACCTCCTTGCATCCTAGGAATTCCTACGATCAGGTCAATAACTCCATCATTATTTAAATCTCCTATAGTATCAACTGACCATCCGAAATAATCCATATCAATATCTAAATTAGGCATAGTAGAAGGTAAGCCAGAAACCCCTCTTTTAATTTCAACAGCTGATTTAACAGTACCATTAGAGTTTAATAAGCTTATAAATAACTGTCCGTCATAATTTCCAATAACAGAACTAACTACAATATCTTTTATACCATCATTATTAAAATCACTAATACAAGCAGACGATCTGCCAAAACCTTGGTTAAATGTTATTGGGAAATTTCCAACTGTCTGACTAATTTTATGATATGATTTTACCGTTCCATTTTGTGCAAATAATAAACCTGTAATAGACAGAAAAAAAGCTAGTATTAATTGTTTCATAACTGGAGATTTTATTTGAATAAGAATTTAGCATAAAGTATTTTCAAAAGAATAACCTTATAATTATAAAACCCAAAGGTAGTTAAAAATAGTATTTCAGTATAATTATTAGGTTAGGTAAATTATTTAAAGCTCAATAGAATCAAAACAGTTTGGGAAAAATCACAGAATAAAAGATTAATGTACTATAATTAAAACATTATACCTATATTTGCACGTAATATAGTACATTTAATAATATGAAGTTAAAAAAACAAATTGTATTTCCCCAGCATCAAAAGATATTGGATCGTTTGGGTGAAAATATTAAGCTCGCACGAAAGCGGAGAAAACTCACAGCTATTCAAGTAGCAGAACGGGCGCGAATTTCCAGAAACACGCTTTATCTACTCGAAAAAGGTAGCCCGAGCGTTTCAATAGGAGCGCTATTCAATGTATTAAGAACATTAAACCTGCATGAGGATTTCTTGAAGCTAGCAGCTGATGATGAGCTTGGTAGAAAATTGCAGGATATTGAATTAATGAAGAAATAGTATGGCTAAGAAGTACGAAATATATGTATATGCACATTGGCTTGGGATGAACGACCCAAAGTTGATGGGACTTCTCGAAGCACAATCTATTAAGGGTAGAATGTCTTTTAGTTTTGAATACGATAAAGATTGGCTGCTTTCAAATGACCAATTATTATTAGATCCTGATATCAGTTGGTTTTCAGGAAAGCAATTTCCAAGCACCAAAGGGAATTTTGGACTTTTTATGGATTCTATGCCCGATACTTGGGGAAGAACATTAATGAAAAGAAAAGCTGCCATTAGCTCAAATCAGAAAGATGTAAAGCCGCCTATTCTAAATGAAGTAGATTTTTTATTGGGCGTTTATGATGAAAGCAGGATGGGTGCGCTTCGGTTTAAGCTTGATAAAGACGGTGCATTTTTAGATGATAGTACGCAGTTTCCTATTCCACCTTGGTCGTCGGTGCGAGAGTTACAGTATAGTGCTAAAATATTAGATTCGGATATCGATAATAAAAATGTAATTGATTATTTGAAACTAATAATGGCGCCAGGTTCTTCATTGGGTGGGGCACGTCCTAAGGCAAATATTTTGGACAAAAATAAACACCCTTGGATTGCTAAGTTTCCTTCAAAAAATGATGAAATAAATAAAGCCCAATGGGAATACTTAGCATATAAGCTTGCCCTTAATTCGGGTATAGAAATGTCAGAATCAAAGTGTGAGAATATTATGGGGCCTTTTCATACATTTTTCACAAAACGATTTGACCGATTGAATGGAGAACGAATTCACTTTGCCTCAGCAATGAGCATGACTAGCCATAATGAAGATGGTTTACGTGATGACATTGCTAGTTATCTCGAATTAGCTGAGTTTATTCAGTTTGCAGGTGCAAATGTCGAGAATGATTTAAGTCAATTATGGCGGAGGATTGTTTTCAATATTGCCATTTCAAATACCGATGACCATTTAAGAAATCATGGTTTTTTATTAGAAAAAAAAGGGTGGCGATTGTCTCCTGCCTACGATATAAACCCTTCGATTGATAAAGCTGGGCTTGCTCTAAATATTGATATGGATAGCAATGCTCTTGATTTTGATTTGGCACGTAGTGTCGGTGATTACTTTTTGCTTGATAAAGTTGAAATGCAAAAAATACTTCAAGAAGTATCTGCTGCTGTAAGCAAATGGGAAAGTGAGGCAATAAACATTGGTATTTCAAGAAAAGAGATTCAGCTTATGAGTCCTGCTTTTCGATGGGAGTGATATAATGAAAATAGCCGATTAAATATACTCAGTCGCTTTGTGCTCTTTGTGTAATAACTTGAGTAAGATTTAATTTGTGGGATTAAGCCAACTGCTTTGCCTATTGATGTCTTTACTTTTCTTTTGATGAATAAAATAGTTTTTTCTAGATTTATTCATTGCTACCTTCAACTCTCTGAAACTTTTAGCATCGCATTGGGTAGGTTTCTTAAAATAGGCCTCGTTCATTTTATTCAATACAACCGTTAATTCGTCAGTGCCATATTTAGAGGTGAACTCTGAGAAACTCATTGATTCCTGACTTAACTTCTGTAACCAAGAATTCAGCTGTTTTATAAAATTGATATAATTATTACTGCTAATAGCTTTTGTGACTTTTCCGTAGGCATAAGCTTCCGATTGTAGTCTCTTTGCTCTTTTCTCAATAAAAATCCTTCTTAATTTTTTCCATACAAAGAAAATGACAACAACTACAAAAATGGTTAAAATCAAATATTTAGCAAATTCTTTAATTGTCAAACCTAAAATAAGAAATGGGCTGTCTTTCTTTTCCTCAACTATTTCTTCTTGTTCTTTTTGAAGTGATTTTTTGATGCTTGCCAACATTGCCAAATCAGCATTGGGTTTAACATTTATAATCACCGAATCAATTTGCTTATGGTAAAACTTCTTGCTGTACGAATTCCAATATAAATATTCGATACTTGGAATAATAATTTCGCCCTCTTTCTCAAACAAATAATTAACCATTTCAGTTCTACTCGACGAAATAGCCGTTTTTGATTTGTGAGTATTCACAATTGCCCTCTTGGGGTAAATACTAATACCATCAATGCTATCCCATTGTGTTTCAGGAATAAACTCAGACAAGGTACCGCCAGCGGTTCTTTTTATAGAACGCTGAATAACATCGCCAACTTTTACATTTTTTAATGATGTTGACCATTTCTGACTGATATTTAGGCGTGTTGCTACCAACCAATTATTTGGATTATAACCCAAAGGAACCCCTTTTACATTAATGCTCTTGGGCTTGGTTTTTACAATATGCTTAATGCCTTTATAGCCTCCTTCTTCTGGACTTTCCACATCAATACTAAGCGATGGAATTGTAATTACACCTTCTTTTGTTGGGAAAACATTATAAAGAAAATCGACACCCACATATCTTACTCCACCAAAATCTCGGTTTGTGCTTACCGATCGAAAATAAACGGTTAAAGCCCCATCAATTTGTATATTTCCAACATCAATTCCTGCGGTAAACCAAGTGGTTGTAAACACCGAAATTTTTAATTCCACAGGCTGTCCAATATATGCATTACTCGGGTTTAGCGTTACATAACTGATTAGTTTTTGGCTAATTGCCGAAAATGAAATCAACATAAAAAACAATAATATGTAGCCTTTTTTTACCATTTATTCAAATTTGAATCTGCCTTTACAATTTTCTTTTTTATCTGATATTTAAATTTTCTTTTCA
>Ga0256844_10000641_pt1 | contig 13352 bp, 11 predicted proteins | sample MusselsmetaG_FD_189100 | JGI IMG/M metagenome (GOLD analysis project Ga0256844, IMG submission 189100) | Mussel associated microbial communities from hydrothermal vent at the East Pacific Rise, Pacific Ocean - Mussels | ecosystem: Host-associated > Mollusca > Shell > Unclassified ... | reverse complement strand
GCCGCTAAGAACATAATATCTGCTTCGTACTCTATCTTGGCATTTACTCTTGCTATATGTACCTTTTTGTCCTGTAATGGCTCACGCATGGCTTCGAGTACTTGTTTTGAAAAATGCGGGATTTCATCGAAAAAAAGTATCCCTTTAGATGCCAAAGCCACTTCACCAATGCGCGCTTGTCCTGAGCCTCTGTCATTTTCAATAAACTACGCTACAATAGTCCCTAGTCTACATCTAGAGTGCTGTATTATTTTCAATAAACTGTACTACTAATAATACTAAACCTTGCTACAATATTGACACTATACAGTAAACCTAGCTACAAAGTTACTATAGGAAGAAAATGAAAATCTCTATGAAGAATAGAAAAATTGGTTATGTCTATGGAAGTGTCTCTGGACACTTCTCCTTTCGTAAAGAAAAGAGTATCGCCTTTGAATCAACACTCGAAAGAGATTTATTATACTTGTTAGAATTTAATGATTCTGTTGTGGATGTTGAGGAACAGCCATTTACTATAGAGTACATAAACCACAATGGTAGACTAGTGACGTATACTCCTGATTTCTTGGTTCATTTTCAATCTTTAAATTCAAAGTCATCCACAAGTCCTTATCCTAAATCAATGATTATAGAAGTAAAACCAAACAATATCTTAAAAAAGAAATTTACTCAATTGAGACCAAAGTTTAAAGTAGCAACACAATATGCACAAGAATGTGACTATGTCTTCAAAATATATGATGAATCACGTATCAGAGGGCAAGATTTAGAAAATATTATGTTTCTACGACGATATAAGTTTATGACATATGAAATTGATGAGGAGAAAAAGATACTATCACACTTAAATTCTGTTGGACATACGACCATAGATCATCTTCTTGCCTTTTTATATATAACTGAGAAACAAAGAGCTATTGCTCTTGGACAAATATATAACTTATTGTCACATAAAAAGATTGTATGTGATATAGGATTAAAAATCAATCTTCATACAAGTATATGGTCGAATGATAAATATATAGAAGGAGATTTATAATGGAAACCACGTTAGAATATATTATTGATAGAAGTACCTTTATCCCCAAGCTAGATGATTATGCTCAATATAATGGAGAGATTTATAAGATTACACAACTTATGGATATGCATGAAGTTATAGGAATAAACATAAAAACTTCTTTTGCAGAAAGACTCCTAATTAAAAATCTAAAAGCAGTAAAAGCCAAGAAAGTTGTTGATAAGCCCCTCATTCATGCAGATATATCCGAGATATCAGACTCAGACTGGAAAGAAATTGAACGCAGGTATGAAGTAATCACTCCTATACTAAATGGTGCAACACGTAAAGAAATAGAAAAATATTCTAAGGAAATAGGTGTCCATTATACTACACTCTATAGATGGCTTAAGGGCTATCGATCAACAGGTACGATGACGGGACTACTACCAAAAAAGGACGGAAGAAAAGCTGGAGAAGTTCGCATAGAACCTAGAGCAGAGTCTATTTTGCAAGAGATGATACATAAACATTATTTAACCAAACAGCGTCCTTCTCCTCAATATGTTATAGATATGGTTAAAATTGAATGCAAGAAGCAAAATATTACTCCTCCAAGTAATGGTACTATTCGAAATCGTATCAATAAAATTACGGAATATGATAGATTAAAACGTCAAGGGAACAAGAATGTAGCTAGAACAAAATTTGATCCTGCTCCACAGCATTTCACAGCGAGACATCCTCTCGAAACTGTACAAATAGACCATACTCCTGTAGATATCATTATTGTTGATGATGAAACACGGAATTCTATTGGTAGACCATGGATTACATTAGCTATTGATATTTATAGTAGAATGATTGTTGGATATTATTTATCATTGGATGCTCCAAGTACCACATCAGTCGCATTATGTGTATCAAATTCTATACTACCTAAAGATGATATGCTGCTAAAGTTTGATATAGACTCAAATTGGGATGTATGGGGTATGATGGGCACAATCCATACAGATAATGGTGCAGACTTTAGATCAGATTCTCTTAGAAGAGCTTGCCAAATACATGGTATTAATCTTGAATTTAGACCCGTTAAGAGTGCTAATTTTGGTGGGCATATTGAGAGACTTATCGGTACACTAATGTCAGAGGTTCATGATCTCCCTGGTACTACATTCTCAAATATCCGAGAAAGAATGAGTTATGACTCAGATGGGCATGCCTGTTTTACTTTTGATGACCTAGAGAAATGGATTGTTACCTTTATTACCAAAATATATCATAAGCGAATACATAGCTCATTAGAAATGTCACCTGAACAAAAATGGAAAGAAGGTATCTTCGGGAATGGTATTGAAGCGGGTGTTGGATATCCTGCATTACCTAATGAAAAAGAAACAATCATATTAGACTTTCTACCAATGTTTAACAGGACTATACAAAAAAATGGTGTAAATATCGATGGACTTAACTACTATGATAATGTCCTTCGTCCTCTAATAAATCAAAGAGATGAAGAGACTAAAAAGAAAAGGAGCTTCATTTTTAAAAGGGATCCTAGAGATATTAGCTATGTATGGTTTTATGATGATATAGTTCAAGCATATTATAAAATACCTTTAGCAAATCAAGCTATTCCAAACATGAACATATGGCAATACCAAGCAGCAAAAAAACTTCTACGTGAAAAACATAAAGGAAGTATATCTGACCATCAGCTCATCGCTGCAAGAGAAGAACTAATGAATCAAGTTGATACTGCGAAGAAAAAAACAAAAAAAGTTCGCAGGGAAATACAGAAAGAAAAAATTTATACAGAGACTAAACAGGTTATACCAATATACAAACCTACCACTCCTACATATTATGATGATTACGATGAAGATGATATTCCTATCTTTGATGCATCCATAAGGAAAGTATAATGTCCGACTACAGCTATCTTAACCCAGTCATCCAGACCTTTACACTCCAAGCTTCTAAAAAAGACCGAATAGACTTTCTCTATGAGCCACTTTGGATTAGCTATCCCAAAAGTGAAGAGACCATACAGTTACTTTCTGAGCTTATGCATAGACCTAAACGTCCACGGACGCAAAACCTATTAATCATTGGTGAAGCAAACATGGGAAAAACTTCTCTTGTGACAGAATTTGCAAAGATGTATCCTGATACATCACTCGAAGACAATGAAGGAATGACTAGCGTTCAAAAACATGTACTGCTTGCTAACCTTATTGGAAATGATGAAAAGGATTTGTACATTTCCATTCTAGAAAAAATGTGGTCACGATTTAGTCCAACGGAATCAAAAGCAAAACTTCGACATCAAGTGTTATATTTAATGCGTGAATGCAATGTGAAAATTCTGATATTAGATGAAATACATAACTTACTTAGTGGAACTGCTTCGAAACAACGTATTATCATGAATACCATTAAAAATCTAAGCAATGAACTTATGATACCAATCGTAGGCGTAGGTACACAAGATGCATCTATGATTCTCGTAAGTGACCCTCAGCATGCCAGTCGCTTCGATGTTGTCCGACTATCTAAATGGTCGATGAATAAAGAGTTTGGAGGGATACTTCATGCTTTTGAGAAAAATTTACCCCTGAAAAGACCTTCACTCTTACACAAAAAAGAAAAAGCTATTTTACTCTATAATATTTCTAGTGGGAATCTTGGGAACCTCCATAGACTTATTATTGAATGTGCAAAATATGCTATAGAAGAGGGGATAGAAGAGATTACCTTTGAGATTATAGAGAAGTTTAAATGGGTCAAACCAACAGATACAAGAAGTGCAAGAGAATTATCTTTTGATACCAATTAAGATAAAACCTTTAGAACATGAGATATTGTCTTCATGGCTCATTCGAAGTGCTATTGCTAATGGTATAGACCCTATAGGTTTTACGAATGGGATATGGTTTAATTATAGAGCTTGGACACGAGATATATCACGATATCTTTCTAGCAATAAAATTAAAACTTTAGCTAAAGTGTCCACCCTCTCTTATAAGGATGTATTCAATCTTACACTCGAATCAGTCCTTGAAACAATACTCCCAAAAAGTGAGTTGCTCCCCAAAAAAGCATGGAAGTGGGTTATACCTATAGGTATAAGAAATAGAAGTAGAACTAATGGTTTATATTTTTGCCCTCTATGCTTAAAAAATAAACCCATATTTTTACGTAAGGAATGGCGATTATCATGGAACTTTTCATGCGAAAAACATAAAATCTTACTTCAGTTAAATTGTCCTCAGTGCCATACTGTATTTTCACCACATCTTATAGACTATAATAATACAGATATTACAAGATGCCAATACTGTAGTTATGATTTGAGAAAATCTCCACCTTATCCTTCTGATGCTCAAGCGACAAATCTACAGAATATCTTAAATAATGCGGTATCCAACAAAACTATACCCACCAATAATTCTCCACTCATAGACAATACATTGAAAGGTTTTTTCATTACCATCAGAATTTTATTAATACTTTTTAGGAACTTCACTCGCCACCAAAATATAAAACATATTTTATTAAGAGAATTAGGTTTAACTCATTTAAACTCTTATTATAGTCCTACTCACGGTAATACTCTTGATTCTATTTCTGTAAATGAAAGACATTTTTTATTTACAGTAATGAATAGACTGTTTAGGCTTTCTCTAGAAGAGGTAATCATGCTCTTCAGACAAGCTAAAATTACTAAAGAGATTCTTTCCCCCAGAGGTATGCTATCATCTAAAACAATTACCTACATCAGTTCAAGGCTAGAGAGTAGAAGTAGAAAAAAATTTACAACCATCAGAAAGAAATCTACTATCCATGTAAAAAATAAAAACTCCATAGAGTTACTCATGTCTGATATAAGGCAATATCTATGAATTCACAATGTGATAGATGCAACGACACCTTAACAAATTGGGATTATCGGTACAAAGGTCTACATTATTGCCGTACTTGTTATGACTTTCTATTCAAGATATGTATTTGCTCCATTTGTAACAAAAATAAAATGATTTTTATAAAACTAAAAGTACCTGTTTGTAAAATATGTCAAGTCAAAGACACACCATGCATTAGATGTGGGAAAAAAGATTACACATTTGGAAAAATTACTAAAAATGGATCCGTATGTCTTTCTTGCTCTCCCTACTTTAGAGAATATAAAAAGTGCAGAGGATGTAATATCGAATCTCATACAGTTTATAATAGAATAATTGAAGAGGGAGAAACTAAACTTCTTTGTGGAAATTGCTACAATAGGACATTACCCACTTGCATAAAATGTCACAAACAACGTAAAGCATTTTCGCAAAACGAAAGAGGGCAATCAATTTGTAAAATTTGTATCGAATATAAAGAGAAAAGTTGTAAAAAATGTGGAGATTTATTCCCTGCAGGCATGGGTAATATTTGCTCAAAATGTATTTTTAAAAATAGTTTAGAGAAGCGAGCAATTTTTGGGTCAAAATCTTTATCATTCCACAACACTGAACTATTTTATAAGTTTTCATATTGGCTTGCCAAACGTAGAGGGTTTGTCTTTGCATCAAATGCTCTGAAAGATTATTATCCAATGTTTTTTGATATTGACAAGTATGCTCAAAAGATTGAAAGATATCCTAATTATTTAGAACTACTTGAAAAATTTACATCCACTAAACTTAATAAGTATTCTCTAGTAATCACTTTTCTGAATGAAGAAAAGGTGCTGACTATTGACTTATCCATAAAAGAAGAATATGCCAATAGAAACAAAATAAATAAAGATTTAGCTTTATTCCCTTTTGCTTCGCATCACTCTAAAATTCTTCATGCCTATCACAAAACTCTCTGCAACAAATATATTAAAGGAAAAACCACTATACGATCTATAAGACTTGCCATAACTCCTGCTGTAAAATTTCTAGAATATACAACTTATACTTCAGATAAAAAGATAAGCAATGGGTCTTTAGAAAATTATTTATGGGTTTATTCTGGTCAGAAAAGTGCCATTACAGGATTCATTAGTTTCCTAAATAAAAAGTATAATTTAATACTTAAAATCCCAAAAGAAAAAATTAAATTCACTAGACCAAATAAATCAAAAGCTCAATTAAAACAAGCATACATCACCGCTTTACGGAGTGATAAAAGTTCACAATATTCTAAACATAGTTTACTTATCTTGTCTATTGAATACCTACATGACATTGCAATTTATAAAGATATTATACTTCCACTTCATGGTGTAAAACAAAAAAAAGATGGCGATTGCTACATACGACTAGGATCTAAAGAATTTTATCTTCCTATTGAAGTATATCAACAGATACATGGTTAAATAAATAATTTTTTAACTTCATCTTTTTGTAATACACTTCTCATCTTCTTAAGAAATGACCCTCTTATACTCGCATGAGTATATGTATACTTTTTTGTGACAAATACATCTAAAGAATAACTTCCTTTGCCTTCTGTATCTCCTTTTTTTCGTCTCTTTGTATATCTACCTTCATTTTTAAGTACTTTTTTAAGTACATTGCGAATAATATGACTATTAATTAAACCGTTATTCGTATTAAATATCAATCCGCAGAAAGAGGCTCCTTGAGGTTTTTTCTCAATTTCTAGTAAATAAGCTATCTGCCCATTATCTAAGGTTAATTCAATAATAATACATCCTCTTGGGATATAATCAACCTTTTTTACTGACTTTTTTGTTCTAAAGTTATTTAAATATCTCCATTTTGTACGATTTTCTCTGTCTATCCCTGAAAATGTACACATCGTAATATCTTCATGCCTATTCGCATCCTTATCTAAATATCTTATTTTTTGCAAAATAAAAGCATCCTCCTCTATTAGACTATTTAATGCATCTATAGTGTCTCGTATATCAAAAGAATTTTTAATTCTTTCTCTTGTTTCATCCAAAATTAAGTCCGCAGAGATAATTTCTTTTTGTCTCAGCATGGCGGTGTTATTTGAACTATCTTGACTATTCCCAAACCCTGAAGATAGCTCTGTAATATTTTCTTCTTCTTTTGTTGTGAAATACGCGTTGCTTTCATTTACTTTTACATTTTCGCTACATATAAACTCCACTTTATCTTCATCGATGAACCCCACCTCTGAATTTATATTATAAACACCCGCCTGTACATTAGGATTTGTATCATCTATAATTGGTCTATCTACATTATCATCAATTTCATTATAATAATTATTCATGTACTCTAATTCAATATCACCTGGACTATCATTATCCTCTTGTTCTAACTTTGGAATATGTGTTTCTATAGCATATTCGTTAGGCAAAGAGTATTTATTTATTCTCAGACACAAAAATGTATTACTATCAAGCTCTATACAATCAGATAGCATCGATAAACTTTTAGGATGGTATGGAAAGATTATGGGGTACTTATCGGGATAAGTATGTCCCTCTTTGGATCTTCTCTCTTTCATCATGCTTGTTCTTAATTTTTGTACAGATATTTGTGTATGCTTATTCATTGCAAGATAACTCAAAAATATTAAATTAGATTTACTTCTTCTATATTTGAAATCTACTTTATATACTCCTTCTTCTATATGGGCACTACGTATATATTCATCTAAAATATCTTCAAAGGGACTCATTATTAGCATATTCCTTATCTGCTGCTGTTGGGGTGTATATGTACTTGTTAATAATTCCAGTGAAGGAATTAAAACAGTTTTATTATCAGTTGTTATTAATTTTGTATATGTGGAACTCATAAATCTATATTGGTTTTGCTTTTTGCCTTCCTCAAATTTTCCAAGATTATACTTATATGGAGGAATTAGATATTTAACCATAGAACCTGGATATTTCTCAGAAAACCTAATAGACTCTGAATTACTTATTTCAAAGTCAAAAATAAATTTTTTATTTTTATAGTATTTTCCCTCATATTTATTCCATAAATTTATTACTCTTTTCTGTCCTCTCCAAATTGTCCCTAGCCTAACTATATCTAACTGAGGTACTGCTACTTGGATAGATTCATTCTTCTCATCTATGTGTCCTTCTTGATTTATTCGACGTAATAATACATCCACCAAGGGTGAATTTGTTGCATTGCTTCTATTTTGGTAAACTGCACCATATGCCCATACAACTCTTTCATTATCATCTTTTGGGAAACTTTTAACTGGAGGTATACCTTCTAAATATTCCATCATCTTATATTCCTAAATGCTTTATGTCAGTATAATAACAAAATATAAATATTGTAGCAATGTTTATTGTAAATATATCGATTGAGAAGATGAGAAAGTCCATTTGACATATTTCATGTTAATTAATTAAGAGAAATACTTATTTGGAGTGACCCCAAGAAACTAGACAAAAAGTAATTCAGTAATTCGATAAGTACAGTGAGTAAAATCACTTCATAGAATACTAGGATTAAAAATGGCAAGAAGAACGTACACGGAAGAGTTATAATAAGATCTGATATATTAACCTATAAAGTTTAGGATCTAATTATCTTGAGATGTAGTCTTCACTTATCTTATAGCACTTATATACGAATAATAATAACTATAACAATTTTGATCTCTTATCCTAATCAGCTATTATATCTTTATCTGATCATGTAACTTAGACCATCTATGCAAAGTAGTATCTATATTCTTTAGCCCACTAATAACCTCCATATATCTGACCATTACCTCTACCCATTGGGGTATAGAATTCCAATTTTTTACAGTTGAGTATCCCTGTCCTGTAATACTCGCAAATTTCTTTTGGGTGATTCCTATAGCTTTTAACTTTTCTTTAAATTCATTTCTATCCACATAAAGTCCTATTTTTAATCTTATTATACATTAAAAGTCTTGAATTAATACTTTATATGCTATAATTATCCTTATATAATTAAAGGATAATTATGAATCAAAGTGTATTATTATCAATCAAACCTCAATATGTTGATGCAATAATTCGAGGTGAAAAATTATTCGAATTTAGAAAAGTAATTTTTCGTTCTCCTGACATAAAGAGGGTATACATATATGCTTCATCTCCCATTCAAAAGATTGTTGGTTACTTTAGTCTTGGAGAGGTAATGCAGGGGCACCCTTGTGATATTTGGGATAGATGTTCCGAATTAGGGGGGATATCGGAGCATGACTTTTTTGAATACTATAGAGGGAAGACCAAAGCTTTCTCTCTAAAAATTTCGGGACTAAGTCTCTTCGATAATGCTGTCTGTCCATATACAGCTTTTGATAATTTTACCCCTCCCCAATCTTTTATGTATTTTGATAAGATGGAGTCAACTCTGCTGTAAAGTATGGTATCATTAATAAATCATATCGGTGGTACTTATGAGAATATTAATTGACACTAACATCATTATCCCACTTGAAGACTCAAGTACTATCTTATTAGATAGTCTCAGTCGACTTATTAAACTCTCCAACGAACACTCTCATACAATCTTAATTCACCCACGATCAACAGAAGATATTAATAGAGACAAATTTGAACCACGTAAACTCAGCATGCTCTCCCGTTTAGAGAAGTATCCTATATTAGAAGATGCAGCACCATTTACAGAAGAAGAGCTTTCTCAATATAACATACGTAACAGGGGTGCGAATGATTCGGTTGATAATGATATACTAAGTGCTACATACAATAATGCGGTACACTGGCTAATTACCGAAGATAGACGGATTCATAGGAACGCCATAAATCTTGGCATAGGTAGTAATGTTTATTATGTTCAACAAGCGGTAGATGCCTTAAATCGTTTACACCCTCAGGCTAGACAGATATTCCATCCTAATCTAAAGAATATACCATTACACAAAACTAAAATCTCAGATCCTTTTTATGATTCGCTACGTTTAGATTATGAGAACTTTGATACATGGTTTAAAACGATCTGTGCTGAAGGGAGAATGGCGTGGGGGAACTTCACCGAAGATAATAGATTAAACGCTATTTTAATATACAAAGAGGAACAATCTGAGTGCATCACCGATGATCATAGAACCTTACCTGGAAAAGTATTGAAGATATCAACATTTAAGGTTGGCGAACAAGTGAGAGGTAGAAAGATAGGGGAATTACTCTTTAAAAGTGTATTTGAATATGCCGTCATAAATAAGTTTACCTATGTCTACTTAACCGTGCATCCCACAAAACATGAATTTTTACAAGATCTATGTAGAGACTTAGGTTTTACTGACTATGGTATCGATGTAAAAGGTCGTGATAAAGTTCTTATTAAATCTATCGGATACCAGGGAGGGGAGCCACTTAAAGATCCTTTTGAATTTTATAGACGATACTCCCCTGCATTAAAGTGTACCGAGATAAATAAATACATCATCCCTATTCAAAAGCGATATCATGAGATTTTATTCCCGGACAATCAAACTCAGCATTCTTTATTTAGTCAAGAAGAACCTGCGGGGAACACAATAAAAAAGGCATACCTCTCACACGCTCAATTAAGCCATATGAATCCAGGTGATCTTATTTTATTTTATCGATCTGGTGATTGGCGAGGACTCACTACTCTCGCCATCGTTGAACGTTTTTTCATCTCTGATGATAGTGATGAAGTAGCAAGAGATGTAGCAAAACGGACGGTGTATTCTCTAGATGAGATTACTAGTATGACAAAGAAAAAAACTAAAGTCATATTATTTAGGCAGGTAGCTCACTTTGAAAATAAAGTTTCATTTCAGTGGATGAAGGATAAGCATATCATTCGAGGTTCGATCCAATCAATCACACAGATAAGTGACACCAGCTTTGAAAGGATTATGGATGAAAAAAACTCAAAAAATTGTATTAATCTCTATTAAATTAGAATATGCAAAAAAAATTCTTCTAGGCGTTAAACGCTATGAATACCGTAAACAATCAATCCATCAGGATACTTCTCATATCCTCCTGTACGTAACCTCCCCAATTATGCGGATAGTTGGTATCGCTGAAGTCAAGTCAATACATGAGGGGGATCCTTCAACTCTTTGGGAACAAACAAAACATGCTGGTGGTGTTACTCGAAAATTTTATCGAGAGTACTTTTTAAAAAAAACAAAGGCATTTGCCATTGAACTAGATCAAATAATCCCTCTAAATTATTGGGTTAATCCAAAAGATATTGTTATGACATTTTATCCTCCCCAATCGTTCAAATATGTAAACTCTGATTTTTACAATGATGTAATAGGAAGAGGGATGAAGGAAAGTGTTTCTAGCCATATATTATTTTTTGGAGGGATTCATGGTGTTGGGAAGAGCACCTTCTGTAATCGATTAAAGCGAGACATAGACATAGATACTATTTCCGCGAGTACAATAATAAAGAGTGGAGATAAGAAGTCTCAGAAGTCCAACAAACAAGTAATTGATCTTAATCGAAATCAAGAATTACTTCTAGCCGGATTAAAAGAGAAATCCTTAAAAGGCGATTTTTTGCTAGATGGTCATTTTTGTTTATTAACCAAACAAAATAAAATTGAAAAAATTCCACTTGAAGTGTTCAGAGATATAAATCCTAGAGAGTTATTTTTATTGGAGGACACCCCATTGATGGTATATAAAAATTTAAAAGCACGAGATGGTATAAAATATGATATCAGGACTATCAAAAAAATGCTCAATGTAGAATCAACTCATGCAAGATATATAGCGAAACATTTAGGGGTACCCTTAGCCATTATCACCCGTAAAGACTATCTTCAAGTCAGAGATAAATTAGAAATCCATAGAAAGACACATAAATCTGACTAATCACCCCCCCCCCTCAAATTTAGTATCTTTTCACCTACGTTATGATTGACACGATATTCCAGCATTATTATTGTATCTTTCTCTCCAGAATATGGGATATCTTTTAGATACCTTGTAACAAAGTTCATTAAATTGTTGCAATATTTATTAAAAATGACAACTCATATCTCCCTTGTATGCAGTAATACACTTTTGCATTACTAAAGTGTAATATAGGACAGGTGTAATATAAAAGTGTATTACTTCATCTGTATCTATTTATGCAAATGGAGTTTGTAACTAAATATGTTGGAAATCTGAATAAGTAGTGTTGCATCCTCATCTTTAAGTGAATGTGCCTGCAATATCCATGTAAACCTCCAAATATTCATAAAAAGGTAATTTTTTGATATCATCTTTTTTACGCTATATTCATATCTTTTTCAAAATTTAATATTTATTCTTCTTGTCTCATCAATTTATCCTTTGTCTTAAATTTTTTTATCTAAGACAATCATGCCTTTTGAGGGAATATTTCAATCCTTCTTATCGTAACATATTGACCATTTCCACTCTCACTTGGATAACCCATGGGATTTGCTATACAGTGTGTATTTCCCATTTCATATTCAGTTTCATTATGAGTATGTCCGAATATCCAATATCTCATAGAACCCTCTTGGAGATATTTTTCACCATTAAAGGTAAAGAAAGCTGTCAATTCTGATTCTCTATAGAGTTCAAAGGTATGCTGAGGATTCAGCGAAGGATTAACATGGGTAATCATGACATCAACATCTTTATAAATTTTATCAAGTTTTTTCTTCTCATCTATAGCCATTTGTTGCCAATCAAACGCTTTAATGTAGTGTGCATCATTTAAACTATTTTGCCATAGCTGATCAATATAATAACTATCTTTATGTACATTCCATATAGAGCAGTTTTTTGTAATATATTCTCCGTCATACCAAGAGTCACATCCTCCAAAACGTACACCTTCTATCTCAACTATATTTCCATCAAGACAGTACATCCCTTCTTCATCATTAATGAGTGTTCTCATTTCACTTGCTCTTTGAAGTGATTTGTTTTTATAACAATGTTTTGCAGAAGAGTCTATGAGATAATAATCATGATTACCAAGCACACAAATAATATGTTTATAGCCAAACAACTTTTGTATATGTTTAAGTACATTGATATTTTGTTGGTTGTCATGTCCTATATCTCCTGCAATAATAAGTACATCTGCAGGTGAAGGTGTAAAGATAGGTGAAAATAGTCGTTCTACAGCTTCTTCTTTCACTCTATGACTTCTAAAGTAAAAATCAAGATGAATATCACTTAAAATATCTATTGTCATTTTAAACCTTTTTATATGAAATTTATTTAGGGTAGTTCATATCTATAATATATGACAAAATCTCTCATTTATCTACAGAGAAGGATATTTTTTGAAATTATAGTTTAACGTTTTTTGTTGAAATTAACAAAATATCAATATAGAATTTCAGTACATGAAATTTCATGATTTTTTAATCTATCCTCGCTTGTAACGATATTATTATC